>ERZ1047472.788-NODE-788-length-27043-cov-5.616348_pt1 | contig 27043 bp, 31 predicted proteins | sample MGYA00383095_ERZ1047472 | MGnify/ENA primary metagenome ERZ1047472 (study PRJEB29581, sample SAMEA5548365) | metagenome | biome: marine; feature: coastal; material: water | depth 1 m | study: Short-term variability in the microbial, nano- and picoplankton dynamics... | reverse complement strand
ATTATTTCCATGGATGGCTGTTCCTGTAGTTATTTATAATATTTTAGCTTTGGGTGGTCTTGCCTTTTCTTCTGTTGAGGCCATTAGGCTAAGGTTAGACACTGATTTTTTAACTATTCCCGTCAGTTTAAATGCTACTTGGAATATTACACCGGGTCATGCATTGATATGTTGCGCTGTAATAATGCTTTTCATTGAATTCATGAAATCAAGATCAATAAGCAGTATAAATGTTATGAGCCACGCCTCATCAATATTTATACTTGTAGTTAGCATTGTCGAATTTCTTATTTTTCCAGCTTTTGCTACATCTGTATTTTTTCTTATAGTCTTAATGTGTCTTATGGATGTTGTGTCCAGACTAACTTTACTTAGTGCTTTTTTGCAATCTTCAGGTGAATAGACATTTTAATTTAAATTATTCGCTAAGCGTCGCTGATATTTTTTTGTTTAGTTTTTTTAAACTCTAGCTAAGATAATGTAATGCGGCCAACCCTTAATAAGTTAGATGTGTTTTATAGATCACCATCAAGTACTCTTCTAAGTGACATCTTATTGAGAAAAATAAATTCAAGATGGCCTGATCTCCCCGGACAAGACGTTTTGGGATATGGTTTTTGTGAGAAATATCTAAGTTCTTACAAAAAAACTGCAAATAGGATTATCCTAACATTACCAGAAAAAAACCTCACTAAAATTGAACATGAAGATATGCATGGAACGTCATGTATTACCGAAAATTTATCTTTACCATTTTCAGACTCCCGATTTGATAAAATTCTTTGTATCCATGGCACCGGAGATTCATCAAATTTTGACTTACTGTTAAAAGAGTTCTGGCGTGTATTAAAGCCAGAAGGGAAAATTATTATTATTTCTTCCAGCCGTTTAGGGGATTGGATAAGAAATATGGGCCCTTTCAGTGAGGAGAGGTCATTTACTAGAAAAAAATTTAAAAAATCTGTAATAAAGTCAGGTTTTCAAATAACTTTTTTTACAGGATGTATATATTTTCCCTATAGAAAAGTATCAAGAAAAAACAGATATCCACACTTACTTGAAAAAATATGTGAGACTATATTTCCATATTTCTCTAGACTTGTTCTTGTAGAAGCTATTAAGCGTCTTTATGCGGAACCGCATGGAATGCCTGAGACAATAAGAATTAAAAATGTACTTAGTAGTAACCCGCTTGCAAATAAAACTATAATTGAACAAAGAGAACATGTCTGAAAAACCATTGATAACAATTGAAAATGTCCGAGCGGAGATAGATAGAGTAGACAATGCTTTACTTTCTCTGATCGCGGACCGCCTTAAATTGGCTGCTTCAGTCAGAGAGGTTAAGGCCGGCGTACAGCTGTGGCGTCCATCAAGAGAAGATTCACATGTGAGAGAATTAGCAGAGGATACTGAAAATATTCCAGCTGCACTTGTGTCGAGGATCTGGGCTGAATTAATGAGTGCCTCTATTGCGTTGCAAGGTCCTATGAAGCTTCATATTGCCCTGGAGGGCGGTGCTTTGGATGTCTGGACTTTGGTAAGAGACCGTTTTGGTGCAGCAATACCTACTATTTCTTACCCTACTGCAAGCTCTGCCTTAGCTGCGGCATACGCTGATGATGAAGGTGTAGCGATTTTGCCATCACCAGGCGGGATGAATTCTTGGTGGTCATCTTTGGGTGTAAGTGGTGCGATGCCTGATATGCATATTTTAGCGGGCTTACCAAGGACAGGCGCTGACTGTTGGCCTCTAGCTGTAGCTGTATCAACGGCAAGTATACAGCCATCTGGATCTGATCAAACATTGCTGATTAGTAATAAAGAGATGAAAATACCAGGAGCGATAATCCGGGCAGAAACAGAAACACAAGCTCTACTAAGTATAGACGGATTTAAAACTCAATCGCCTGAAGGAACCAAAATAATTGGATGTATACCATTGCCGATTGGTAGGTCTTGATGAGTATTGATAAATTACTAATTATAGGCGGTGGTTTAATTGGATCATCTATTGCACGGGCAGCTAAGACGATTGGAAGCGTTGATAAAGTTTATATATCGGATAAATCGTATGCTGTTTGCAGGTCAATTGAGAGGCTGGGCTTTGCTGATGGCGTATCCGAGAATTCTCCTGAATTTTATGCCTCAGAAGCTGACTTAATTATTCTTTGTGTTCCACCTGGTGTAATGGCTGCAGTTGCAGAAAGAATAGTGCCAGTTATGAAAAAAGGGTCGATATTAACTGATGTAGCTTCAATAAAAGGAGATATAATTAATAAAATAGCCCCGCTTATGAATAGTGAAATTCATTTTGTTCCCGGTCACCCGATAGCAGGAACAGAGTACAGCGGGCCTGAAGCAGGATTTGCTGAGCTTTTTAAGGATCGTTGGTGCGTACTAACCCCTGATGATGCCGATGAATTAGCAGTAGAGACTGTTAAGCTGTTTTGGGAAGGAATCGGCTCTCAAGTAGTAGTTATGGATAGCGTTAGGCATGATATTGTACTAGCTGCTACATCTCACGTGCCTCATTTAATTGCATATGCTCTGGTTGGTACAGCAGTTGATATGGAGAAGGTAACGAATAATGAAGTGGTTAAGTTCTCTGCAGGAGGTTTTCGCGACTTTACACGTATAGCCTCATCTGACCCAGTTATGTGGCGTGATATTTTCCTTGCTAACAGGGATGCAACATTAGAGGTTGTAGATCGTTTTATAGAAGACTTGTCGGCCCTTAAAAGAGCTATTAGGTGGAAGGATGGCGATGCTTTATTGGAGCACTTTGCGAAAACACGTGATATTCGTCGTCGAATAGTGGACGCCGGGCAAGATAGTCCAGAGCCTAATTTTGGAAGAGATGATTAAGGCATATTGTTATTCAATAATATTTTTTTCTTGTCCGGTTCTATTGTTACGTACTTTAAATAGCTTATTAAAAGTTTAGTGTATTCCTGAAGAAGACGTTTTAGCCCATTACTATCTAGATACCATTTGCCTTCAGTTTGGTTCAAAACTGGAAACGGAGTTATTTTAATTTGACTTGTGGCTGCTCCCATTTCTATTTTAGCTCTCGGCATGTGGTAGGCAGATGTAACTAATATTACATGTTTAAATCCTAATGCTTTGGCCCACACTGTTGTTTCGTATGCATTACCGATTGTATTTTTTGCTTCGTAGTCTAAGTCCAAACAGCAATCTGAAAATTTTTCAGGAATGGCTACTATTTCTTTAATTTCATCAAGTGATATTTCAGAGTTTACCCCTGATATAAGCAGACGTTCTCCTTTCTTCTTCAATAGCAAACGTGCTCCTGCCTCAAGTCTCCCCCCTCCTTTTCCCGTCCAAACAACTATTCCGTCAGCTTTTGGGATGGGATTTGGTGTACTAAAATTGTTAATTTTTTTAATAAAAAAAAGAAAACCTACAAAGTAGATGATGATCGATATAGTGACGACTTTAAGTAATTTCATTATTCTAACAATATTTATAGTAACAGGTAGATTAAGTATGATTTAGTATTTAACCAAGGTATAATTTTATTTATTTATGTCGGAATTCCTTTGATAAGATGTTTGTAGATGTTAATCCTGCGGATATAGAACAATTTAAGCTAAAGCCTATAATAAATGTTAAAAGGTATATTAAATCAGGCCAATGGAAGCTTGGCGGTGCAATAATAAAAATTTCTTTAATACGATCTGTGGATATTAAAATTATCGTGACACAGCCTAAGCTAACCCCATAAAACCCGCTCACTAAACCTCTAACACCTGCTTGTTTTATAAATAATTTTGTGATGAAAATATTTTTGGCACCAACTTGTAGTAAAATATTTATTATTTTTTTTTGCGTTAAAAGTGCTGATTTTGTGGCATAATTTGTGATGAACATAGCTACACTAAAAATTAATATAAGTAGTGCTGATGATCCGACTTTGAGAGCAGCAGCTGACCTTTTTACTTGTTCAGACCACCGTGTATGATCGTCAATTTCAATAATGACACCTTCTGCTTTAAGGTCAGGTGTAAGATAAGCTAGGTCTTTGTTATCTTCTTTTGCAAACTTAATGGATATTAAAGCTGGAATAGGTAAATCATCAGGAAGAACAGAATTTCCAAGCCAAGGTTTAAGCATATCTAGGGATTTTTTTTTGTCCACTGCAGTTACTTCAGAATTTGGATAATTTTCTTTTAAGTTTTTTAGTGTAATATCCACCTGCGTTTCAATTAGCCTTGGATTATCAACTAAAATTTGAACAGTAGCAGTATTTTTTAAGGATGTATTCCATGAAGCGCTAATACGGTTCATAGAAAGAGAAAACATTAAAGCGATCGTTGCTAGGTATGCAACAATGGATAATACAAATAATAATGATCCTGCATCATTACCTTTAGGATCAAGTAATGGGTTAGAAGTTAAATTCTTTACAGTATTATCTTGCATTTAAGTGCTCGGCTCAAAACTAGTATCAATCAATATGCCATTCTCTATATGAAGAATATTAGCCTTTACACCCTTGATGAGCTTTTTATTATGTGTTGCTATTAGCACAGTTGTTCCGGAGCGGTTCATTTCAGTAAAAAGGCTGAGTAGTCTTTTACTCATTACTTCATCAACATTTCCGGTGGGCTCATCCGCAATAATTAAATCTGGTTTAGATATAACAGCTCTTGCAATCGCAGCCCTTTGTTTCTCGCCGCCTGATAGTGTTTTCGGCAGTGCATCCATCCGTGCGCCTAACCCAACCCACTGAAGTAATTCGCTTACATCTTTTGTGTAGTTACTTTTTTTCTCCCCTGAAACACGCAGCGGTAATGCTACATTTTCAAAGATGGTTAAATGATCTATTAATCGAAAATCCTGTAATATAACTCCAATTTTTTTCCTTGTGGAATGTTTAGCTTTTCGTGACATTTTAGAAATATCAGTTCCAAACAAGCTTATTAAACCTCGTGATTGTTTTAACTCTAAATAACATAATTTCAATAATGTTGACTTACCTGCTCCTGACGGGCCTGTTAAGAAAGTAAAACTCCCATTTTGCAGGCACATATCCACATCTGATAGAATTTCTGGACCTCTTCCATAGCGCATGCCCAACCTTTCAAAGCGAACTACTTCGTTTTTCAACGCAATCTTTAACTTAGGTTTCTTTTTTTTAAACACAGACTCTGTAACTAACTAATATTTAACGTTGAAAACTGTAGGTCTAATGTTACATGCCCACAAGAATTGATTTATATAATATTTTAAATAAGCCAAGTAGGTATGTTTTCGGATTTTAAAATATCTTTGATTGCAGGGCGTTTCCTTACAATTTCATACTTATTACCTTTCACAAGGACTTCTGGAACTAGTGGCCTAGTGTTATATTGACTTGACTGTGAAGCACCATATGCTCCTGCTGTATGCATAACTATAAGTTCTCCCTGCTCGATTGTTGGAAGTTCCCGTGATTTTGTGAAAGTATCACTGCTTTCGCAAATTGGACCTACAACATCATACTTTTCTATTTGATAATTCTCAGGTTTTTTTCTCACCGGTTCTATTTCATGAAATGCATCATATAAGGCGGGCCTGAGTAGATCATTCATTGCTGCATCAATAATTAAAAAATTACGGTCTTCTCCTTTCTTTACGTAAAGTACCTTAGACAATAATATACCAGCATTCCCAGATATCATTCTTCCAGGCTCGAAGATCATTTCTACATTCATTTCTTGCGTGAGCCGTTTTACCATCGCCCCATAGTTTGCAGGATTTGGGGGTGCAATGGATTTATCCCCATAAGGTATTCCGAGACCACCTCCAATATCAAAGCTTCGAATGTTATGGCCATTAGAGCGTAGTTTCTTGATGAGGTTACCAACCTTTATAATTGCTTTTTCAAAAGGCTCTAAATGGTCAATTTGACTTCCAATATGAACATCTATTCCAACTACTTCTATATTGCTGCAGGTTTCGGCCACTGCGTAAGCGTGCTCAGCTTTACTCCATGCGATCCCGAATTTATCCTCTTTTTTGCCCGTACTTATTTTTTCATGCCCTCCTGCTGAAACGTCCGGATTTACTCTAAATGCAATTGGAGCCTGATAATTCATTTGGGCGGCTATATCATTGATAGCATATAGCTCAGGTATACTTTCAACATTAAAAATCTTTATCTTTGCCTTGGCAGCTGCCTCTATCTCATCTTTGGTTTTGCCAACACCTGAGAACACAATTTTATTAGCAGGAATACCTGAAGTTAGTGCTCTTTGTAATTCACCACCGCTCACTACATCTGCGCCAGCGCCAAGTTTAGAAAGTGTTGCTAATATACCGATGTTCGAATTTGCTTTTACTGAATATGCAATCAAGGCATCAATATCACTAACACTATCTTTAAAAACACTGAAGTGCCTTTCAAAAGTTGCAGAGGAATAAACATAACACGGTGTGCCAACTACCCTGGCAATTTCTTTTAAAGGCACGTTTTCGGCGTGCATTTCTTTATTTATGAAAGTGAAATGGCGCATTTTAGCTGTTTGACTGAATTAGTTTTGTTTTGTCTTTAGTCGCGTCAAATATAGACTTATTATCTGTTTCTTTAAACTCAAAAATCAATGAGGTATTATTCCAAATGGGGGGAGGTGTTTTTAATTCCCCACGTATTCCGCAGGCAGATAGGAACATTAAAGAACTCGTGATAAGAAAAAAATTCAATTTATGATGTATTGTTATTTTGTTTTTCATAGATACTAATTCTTTAGTTGAGTGCAAAGAAAAGGTCGAGTCACTATATATATAAAATTAATAATATTTAACTTTAAATATGAACATTTTATATGATATCACTAATTGTACTCCAGGTAACCTTAATAAGGATTGTGAAGATAAGATTTACCTTATTTATAACCTTTATTATAATGCTAATGCCAAGTTTATCATTAGCAGAAGATAATATGCGGGGTGCATTATTTTGTTATCCTATTAAAAAAATACATAAAATACTAGATAATTTAGAGGCACTGGATGCTAAATATAAAAATGTTATAGATATTAATGTTAACCCAAAATTTATAATAAAAGATGGCGGTAGCTTCCCAGAGCAGTTTTTCTTACGGTTCGACAATAAAATAATCGATGTACCTGTTGACAAAACTAATGGCGCCACGCCTACATTCTTAACTAAAACATATAAATACCCAAAAAGTGAAGCCTGTATTTTGGATCCGCACCGTTCCAAAAGGCCAAAATATGATGAGGGGTTGTATTTTGAAATGGGGCTTTCACCATTTTTTATAAATAATTCAGGGTATCACGATATTGCAGAATTGGAAAAGGGTGCGAGAGATGGCAAAAGATTTTACAGAGAAATGATCTTAAGTCCCTTTAAAGTTTTTATGCCCAATACAGATCACTTCGCTATCCACCACAAGAATTTTCTGGCCGGAGGGCCGCCTATCTTTGCTAAAACAAGCAGTGGCCTTTCTAAAATAAAACCCACATTTTATGATGGGCTATTCCTTGTCTCACTCAGAGAATTAAGAACTATTAAGGCTGAGGGACTAATTATTAATGCAGAATCATATGACATTAAGCCAATTGTGAGTATAAAATATTTAAAGAGATTTAATAAATTAAGAAAAGCAGGAAAAATATGAAATATTTAATTGTTGTGGTCTTACTACTTATTCCATTTGAAATGTCATATGCAAGTTCTGAAACAGAGGCAAAAGAGCTAAGAGATGAACTCACTTGTTTCCCTATTTCAGGAATTTCTGATTTCGCACGCAAATTTGAAAATTTAAAAACATCTAAAATTGATACTGTTAATATGTTTTTTGAAGCATATTTAAGAATAAAAGATGAAGGGTCGTTACCGGAAAGAGTATATGTTAAGCATGAAGATAATGAGTTTAATTTGAATTTTTCTCGAGAAGGAAAGGTTGTAAATATCGAAAGAATAATTCAGGCAGAAAATGGTTCGGATTTATGTGCTTACGACCCTATTCGAGCTGGTACCCTTAAAAATGGAGAAACTTTAGAATTTGATATGGACTCCGATGTTAGGTTTATTGAAAATAATGGCTACCACACCTCCATCACTTTAGAAGATGGCCTTAAAGACGCTCGCTTTTTATTTAAAAAAATGGTTCCTGGACCAGCTAAGATTTTTATACCGAAATTTACGCATTTATTAGTTTCTGCAATTGATGAGCAAGACAGTATTTATTTTGAAGCTGTAAATAGTGATAATAATAAAATACCCATAGCGACTGAAAATTATTGTGGGGATAAGGTAATTAAATTTAAAGATCTCAATGCTGTTGACGCCAAAGGTATAAATATAAAAGGGGGAGCCTATATGTTATACCCTATACCAGATTTGGAAACTCTCGCATCCTTTTCGGAGGGAAAATGTTAATTATTAGGATGAATAAAACAAATGAGATTTACTAATATTATCTCTCCATGCAAACTTATATGTAATTTGGATTTAGAAACCAGTCTTTGTAAAGGCTGTGGTCGCTCCAGAGATGAGATAGCTCTTTGGGCAAGATATAGTGATGCCCAAAGAGCATTTATAATGACTGAACTCCCCGAAAGATTAATAAGTTTACAAAACAAAAATTTAAATTCTTAAGATAAAATTTTACTCCAGATAGCTACTTGTTTCTCTACTTCAGCTGGCGCAGTGCCTCCATAGCTAACTCTGCTTTTTGCTGAAGATAATGGAGATAATACTGAATAAATATCTTTCGTTATTTTAGGTTCTATTTTTATATATTCATCGAGTGTTAGTTCGCTCAGAGTCACACCTTTTTGTTCTGCGAGAGCAACAATTTTTCCGGTAACGTGGTGGGCATTTCGAAAAGGCATATTTAACTTTCTCACAAGCCAATCTGCTAAATCAGTGGCTGTTGAAAATGCATTCCCTGCAGCAGCCTGCAGAATTTCCTTATTAGGCTGCATATCCTTAATCATACCTGTCATTGCTTTTAACCCCAAATCAAGAGAGTCAAAAGCATCGAAAACTGGCTCTTTGTCCTCTTGCATATCTTTTGAATAGGCTAGCGGCAAACCTTTCATTACCATAGTTAGCGCAATGAGTGATCCGGATATTCTACCGACTTTGGCTCGTATTAATTCAGCTGCGTCTGGATTGCGTTTTTGAGGCATGATTGAGCTGCCCGTCGTATATGAGTCTGTTAAAGTAATAAACTGAAATTGGGCACTCATCCAAATTACTAACTCTTCAGAAAGTCTTGATAGGTGAGTTGCGCAAATAGTCGCGGCAGATAAAGCTTCTAATGCAAAATCACGTGCTGACACTGCGTCCAAAGAATTAGCCATGGGTTTAGAAAAGCCTAAAGCATTTGAAGTGAAGTCACGATCTATAGGAAATGGTGTTCCTGCCAACGCGGCGGCCCCCAACGGACACTCATTTAACCTCTTTCGGCAATCATGAAATCTAGATTTATCACGGTTGAACATTTCTAGATATGCGAGCATATGATGTCCAAATGTTACTGGTTGCGCAGACTGTAAATGTGTAAAGCCGGGCATTATAGTATTAGTATTTTCAGAAGCTTTCTGAAGTAATGCTCTCATTAATTCTAAAAGTTGAATTTCAAAACTATCTAAACTGTCTCGTACCCAAAGACGGAAGTCAGTTGCTACTTGGTCATTTCTTGAGCGAGCTGTATGAAGCCTTCCGGCTGCTTCTCCAATTATTTCTCTAAGTCTGTTTTCAATATTTAAGTGTATGTCTTCAAATTCTGGAGAGAAAGGAAACGTTAAGTTTAGTATTTCTTCTTCAATCTGTTTAAGACCTTTATGTATCTGCAACATATCTTCTTTTGTGATTATTCCTTGTGCCTCAAGCATGCTTGAATGAGCTAGAGAACCTTTAATATCCTGCAATGCTAATCTTTTATCAAAATCAATTGATACATTAATTTCTTGCATAATTTCACTTGGAGATGCGCTGAAACGTCCTCCCCACATCTTCTGGCCTTTATTATTTTTGTTGTTAAATAGTTTATCCATGTCTGTATCTTCTCTCATTAACATCACTAACACAATAAGGCTTATGATTGTATTAGGGCTATTAGCCATATTATTAGTGATTGTACAATCCTGTAGCCAGCCTAAAGTTGGCATAGATTTATTTTCCAAAGGCACATTAAAGAGATTATCTGTCCTAGATGCCCCGCCTGATCGGCCTAGAATGAATTTTGCAACAATTAATGGCACTCAAATGAAGTTGTCAGATTACGAAGGTAAGATAATTCTGTTGAATGTATGGGCAACTTGGTGTGCTCCATGTATTGCAGAAATGCCGACCTTAGATCGCCTTCAAATGGCTATGGGGGATGAAAATTTTGAGGTGATTACTATCAGCATGGACCGTACAGCAAATGATGCAAAACTATGGTTTGAAGAAAATGGGATTTCAGCACTGACCCCGTGGCATGATACTACATATTCTATCAGTGGAAAACTTCGTTTACCAGGGTTACCAACAAGTGTATTATATGATGTTGATGGTAGAGAGATTGCGAGGCTTCCAGGGGAAGCAGATTGGAGTTCTTCCGAAGCAAAATCATTAATAAGTTATTTGGTTCAACAGAAATAAACCTCAAACAATATCTATATAATGTAATTTGACGCTCGCTCTATAATCCAAAATACACCAATGGATGATATGCCATAGGTCAATATAACTTCAGTCATCTTGCGAAGGTCAATACTAACTCTTGTTAAAATAGTTAGAGCGAGAATTGTTAAGCCTATTACAGCGAATTGCCCTAATTCTACTCCTAGGTTAAAAAGTAATAGGGAAAATAGTTCCATACCCTTTGGCAGACCTATATCAGCTAAAGCGCCAGCAAAGCCGCAACCATGGATGAGTCCAATTAAAAGTGCAATGTAGTAAGGATGTTTGCTTGAAATGCTAGTAGCACCGCTTTTTTTTCGCATTATCTCAATGCCAAGTAAGACTATACTCATTGCTATTAATATTTCCACAGGCTGCGAGGGTAAATTTATTATGCTGAAAGCTGCCAAACCGAGTGTTAAACTATGCGCTACAGTAAATGCAGTTGCTACCCCCAGTATTTGTTTTCTATTAATTAGTAAGACAAGTCCAATTATAAAAAGAAGGTGGTCCCAGCCTTTGAGAATATGATCTATACCTATCGATAAGTAATTATTACCTATGGTTGATGTTTCCGCACCTAAAATAAATTTAGGGTCATTCGGTTTCACTAAAGAAGTATTTCTTTTACCTGATAAATAGTCTATTTTTATTATAACATCTGTCATAGTTTGTTCTAGACCTGAAATTACAATCTCTCCTTTGATTAGCTCGCACTTAAGGTTGAATTTTTCAATTATCGTCGAGTTTTCAATACTTCTTTTAGAGTTTGATTTTGTACAAATTTCTGGAAATATGGGTTCGATACGCAATCTTTTCCCGTCAAGTATTGGTTGCTTCCAAATAACTGCAAACTCAGCTGTATAGTCTTCTGTAATGCTTAGATATGCTGGTCTTACTTCGTGCGCAGTTGCAGAGCTAAAAAGTAAAACCCAGAAGTTCAAAATTAATATTAAACGCGACATTACTTTGTTTTATCATTTATTATGTTTATTTTATATTTATCAATAATTTTTGCTAAAGCGTCTTTATTTATTCTACGTCTTTCTTCTTCCTTCCATTGAGATAGTACAGCATTTTCAATATCTTTAAATTGAGGGATTATTTCAGATACAATATTGTCGACCTTTACTATGTGAAGTCCATAAGCACTTTCTATTGGTCCCACCCACTCTTTATCAGGCATTGAAAATACTGATTTTGAGAAACGATTTCCAAAATTTCTATTTACCTCATTCAAACTTGATAATTTAAAACTTCTTTCGAGGATAAAGGGATCACCTAATTTCTCCCAATTTTCTGGTTTGGATATAATTTTTGTTAATATTTCACTAGCAATTTTTGTTGTATCACCACCGTTTGCTTCTGGGCTTATGTAAATATGCGTAAAGCTTCTTTTTTCAGGAGAAATAAATCTTGATATATTATTAGAGTACCATGCCTCTAACTCTTCGCTCCCCGGATTTCGAAGAGTATCTATGTCTTCAATGATAAAACGCATTTTTTGTGCAAGCCGCCGTCTGATGATTGTATCATCCTCACCTAATCCTAACCTTTCAGCCTCACGCATTAAAGCTCTCTCTTCAATATAGGAATAAAGAAGAGCTTTTATGTCGTCATTGGTAGGTTCGCGTCTATTTTCCCCTGAGAATATTTTAGCTTGCCGGGCCATCTCCTCTTCAGTAACATTTATAGTATAATCAGATTTGGTAATATTCCTTTGCCAAATTGAGTGACTAAAAAAAACTAATATTCCTAATATTACGAAATGAATGAGTGGGTCTTTAAAATATTTATTCATGTCAACTTTTTTTGCTATTGTACCAAATAGCTGAACCATAGGCACGCTCTTGTATTGTTGGTGGTAAATTAGGTGAGGGACTTACTCCTGCTTTTATTGCATCCCATGTACTCCACCGGCAAGTAGGGTTTTCAAGTACCCTTATGTAATAGGCTGCGTCATCTTCGGAATTAAATTGTGGGTCCGTCCACAATACTTTAAGTTCTGGAGCGCCTTTATCAGACGATACAGAACAGTCCTTTAAATTAACTGTTGAGCCATTATCTGGACAATAATTTGTTTTTGCATCTGGAGTTAACTCATCGGCACATATAATGTCATAAATTTTTTCTTTGTTATCTCCATTTTCATTCCAAACCTTAATTATTGGAATTCTTTGTAATGGAGCGTTGCGCGGATCTCGCATTGCCCAGACTATAAAACTTGGCGCATGATTGGAGGGTCTTAATTCACCACCCATTGGTACACCTAACTTATAAGCTTTTTGTACCATATTAGGGTCATTTAAAATACTAGCATCATAATCATAACCAGCAAATACTCTTAATTTTATTCGTGGACCTGTGGTGGCGTAAGTCTCTTTGTTGCGCATCCCAGAAAACAAAGACTCTCGAGTGTTTTCTTCAGCCCAGATGGCTGCAAGACCTGAGGCTCCCCATTTTGAGTACCAATTTTTAGATCTTTCGCTTTGTTCTATCCCCTCCCAAGATTTAGACCCATTAGGAGGTATTGACCCCCGTTTCTCCGGTGATGAGTCAAGTATTCCAACTTTTGACCAAAAATCTTTTTCATCATATGATCCGCCTGCTACATGGCTGTCTGAGCTACCTATTACCCCGAATTTAAAAGGATTAGAGCCAGTTTTTTTTGAGATCGATAATCCTGTTGCTAATGCATCACGCACGTAACTCCCATTGATTTTTGATGTAACTTGAGACGCCAATAGTTTTTCATAGATTTCAAAATTCGCCCATTCATCATTAGGAGATAACAAAGGGTGGGTTTCAGATGTACCTTTTACTTGAGTAATTTCGACTATTGGTTCATTTTTTATTCGTTGCTCTGCATATGATAGATCGAGATCATCTCCGTTATATGTTTTTGTAGAAAACATTTTTCCGTCTGACACATTTGAATTGTGTGGAATTGCTATTACATCGCGGCCTTTATTTCTTTCACTATCCATCCAGTCCCATAAATCCTCAGGGTTAGTAGAATCTAATGTTGAAAAAACTCGATCTGAGGCCATATTTTCAAAAATTACATTTCGATGTAAATTTCCACCCGCAAAGCCATCTTGTTCTCGGCCTTTTCCATCAACAGAAGTATATTCATATCCCGAAAAAGTTGTAAGCTTCCCAGGCTCATAATGTTTGTTTGCTGTGCTTACTGTTCTTTGCCATGTGTCTTGAATGATTTTCTTATCGTAAACCAATGGGAAGGGAATGCCAGATCTGACAGTATCTCCAATTTTATTAAAAGCCCTGACTATTAACTCAGGGTCAGTTCCAAACATTTCTTTAGCCATATCTAGTTTTGACAAAGGGCTATCGGGATTATTCATCTCCGGTAATATACCCATATAGGCTCCGTGGTCTGTTGCTGATACAAAGTCGAGAGGCTCTCCCCCTATTGTCATTTCAAACCCGGAAGGGTGTACTAATGTTTCACCTTTGGCAAAACGATAGACATCATCAGGTGTGGACCGCACGTTAAATATGTAGGCATCAAAGCTATTTTTTGTGTGTATATGAAGATCCCCAAAATACACGTTTTTATTCGGATTATAATTTTTAGTTTGAGTTGTTTTTTTACTTTGTGAGCTCTCAGGGGTGTTATTAATTGTTTCTTGTGTGGATGGAGTACAGGCTATCATACTTAATATGTAAATTGAGCTCAAAGATAATTTTAACATATTTTCCCCTAAGACGTTCGAGATAAAGGTTTTTAAAACCTTCATCAACGTTAGATCTTGGGTATGATATATTTAAGTTTCTGAATTATTCTAGTCTAAAAATCATTCAGTGGGTAATTATCTTGGCGCCCGTTTGGCTAGTATTCTTTGAAGAGTTCTTCTGTGCATGTTTAACCGTCTTGCAGTTTCTGAGACGTTTTTTCCGCATAATTCATAAACTCTTTGGATGTGCTCCCATCTAACTCTATCAGCCGACATGGGATTCTCAGGCGGTGCAGGTGCTTCCCCTTGGTTTGCGAGTAAAGCTTTACAAACATCATCGGCATCAGCTGGTTTAGCTAGGTAGTCGATAGCGCCTCTTTTGACCGCCGAAACTGCTGTTGCGAGGTTTCCATAACCTGTTAGCATAACCATTTTACAATCAGGCCTAATTTCATGTATTTTATCTATAACATCTAATCCATTGCCATCTTCTAAACGCATATCCAACACCGCAAATGCAGGCGGGTTAGCTGTTACCACGGCTTTAGCTTCGGCTACATTTTCTACTAGTGATACTGAAAACCCACGATGCTCTAAAGCTCGGCCTAGTCTGTTACGAAACGGGCCGTCGTCATCAAGTATTAAAAGTGTGTTGTCTTCGGGTATATTATAATCTGTCATTTTCTGTCCTTAACTATAGTACGGCTTTGCATCGTATTAAGTTTACATTAAGAGTGTAAATCTAATTTAGATATTTGCCAAACTAACTTTACTTGGGCGCCTCCCTGAGGCGATGTGCCAAAATTTACCTTTCCGCTAGTTCTCTCTATTAGCGTGGTTGCGATAAATACTCCTAACCCTAATCCCCCTGCTAATCCTTCTGAGTTTTTTTGGTTTTGACGGCGGCTGACATATGGCTGTCCAAGCCTTCTAGTTATTGAGGAGTCAAAACCTTTCCCGTCGTCATCAATGGTTATGGTTAATGTGTTCTGGTTCCAGATACCATTCAGGCTAACTGTTGTGTCTGCGAAATCAACAGCATTTTCTATAAAGTTTTTGAGTCCGTAGAGTAGTTCAGCTTGCCGTTTTAAAGTAGGTTCTTCGCCTTCACCTGACACATCTATGACTATATCTTTACCAAATGTTATGTATGGCTCGGCGGCTTCTTCAAGTAAGTCTTCAATTGATAAAATATCGTGAAAGACATCTCCTTCATCCCCTCTTTGAGACAGTTGAGTGAGTATTTCTCGGCAACGCTGAGCTTGCGATAACATCAATGCTGCATCTTCACCAAGTGGTGTCTCGGGGTTTAATTCACGTGTCATTTCTTTCGCGATAACTTGAATAGTAGCCAAGGGAGTCCCCAACTCATGAGCCGCTGCAGCGGCCATTCCTCCTAGCGCAGATAATTTTTGTTCATGCGCTAAAACTGCTTCAGTGGCTGCGAGAGCATCAGACATTGCTTGACTCTCCTTCGTTGCTTGCCAAGCATAAAGTGATGTAAAAGTTGATCCTACCAAAATAGCGCTCCATGCCCCCCATTTGTATATTAGTGGCAAATCAAAACTTCCTGCAGGAGACCATGGCAATGGCTGGCTATTATATATCAAGAAAAATGAAAGCGCGGTAGCTAAGAAACCAAGACTAAAAATCACTTTAGTGTTTAACGTTGTTGCGCTGGTAACAATTGGAGCTAGAAACAATAGTGCAAAAGGATTTACTATGCCACCTGTTAACCATAAAAGTGCAGCCAACTGAAGTAAGTCAAATCCCAATTGCAGCCCAGCTTCTTTGTCACCTACCCGCCTATCAAGTTCATAAGAGGCCGTGACTACAATATTCACAAATATGCTTAATCCAATTATAGCTAAGCAAGGTCCCACAGGAAAAGAAAACCCTAATACAGCAGAAACCAAGAATAATGCTGCAGATTGTCCAATTACTGCACCCCACCTCAAAATGACCAAGGTATTCCGTCGCAACCGCCCGGATGAGTTCACTGTTTTTTTCTTTGTTGCCCCAATGCTATCTGCGTCAGTAATTGACTTGACGTTATTGATATTGCTATCCACTTTAGGGTTGTTCATTTTGCAACTATAGTGGTGGAGTTTGGTTTATGAAAGCCCTGATAATCTTAATTTTTTCATTACCTATTTTATTATTCGGGTGTAGCGAGCAAGCAGCTAAGTCGGGTAAAAATGTTATCTCAGGTTCAGCTGAAATCGGCGGTCCATTTAATCTCATCAATCAGGATAATTTATTGGTCACAGAAAATGACTTTTTAGGAAAGCCCCAGCTGATATATTTTGGATTTTCTTATTGTCCAGATATTTGCCCTACTGCTTTACAAAAAATGGGTTCAGTTCAGGAAGAGTTAGATACTGATGGAGATTTAATAAACTATTTGTTTATTAGTGTTGACCCTGAGCGAGATACTTCTGAAAGTCTAAAGCTTTATGTAGAGTCAGATGGTTTTCCTAAAGGATTAAATGGGCTTACTGGGTCTAAAGAGCAGGTAGATAAAGCTAAGTTAGCCTATAAAGTTTATTCACAGAGAGTTTCTCTCTCCGATAGTAAGGTTGATTATACGGTGGACCACTCAGATATTATGTACTTCATGGATGAAAATGGTGTTTTTATAGATTTCTTTTTTGGTAAAAACACCATTCAAGAAATCGGTGAGGCTGTAAGAAAGTTAGTGGGCTAAGTTTTCATGGTGGTCATAAGGTTAGGCCCTAGTTACTATTGCCACCAGGCACCCACAGGACATCAGTTTGGCCCTGATTGTTGCACCACCTTGCAGCAATAAATAAGAAGTCAGAAAGACGATTGAGGTAGATTAGAGCATTTTTATTTAAAGTTTGTTCTGACTCTAAAGCAACGCAAATTCTTTCGGCACGTCGACAAACTGTTCTGGCTTGATGAAGATATGCCGAGGGAGCCGCCCCGCCTGGCAGAATAAAACTGGAAAGCGGAAGTAGGTCTAAATTTAACTTGTCCATTTCTTTTTCAAGTCGGAGTGTTTGAGATGCGTTTATTCTCAAATCTATTTTATTATCTTCGGACGTAATTGGTGTTGCTAAATCTGCTCCAAGGTCAAACAAGTCATTTTGTATTCGGGATAGCATTTTATCTATTTTTGTATTATCAAGATGTAGCCTAGCAATACCTATAACACTGTTAGTCTCATCTACATCACCAAATGCTCTAACCCGCAGGTTGCTCTTTGGTACTCTTTCGCCATTGACTAATCCTGTAGAGCCATCATCACCTGTTTTGGTATAGATTTTGTTTAATTTAACCAATTTATCCACCCTGACTTTTTGTTTGGATATAAACTGTTAGAAGCAGTAAACCAACAGCTAATGCTTGGCCGGTAACTCTGCGACGCATCCATATGTTAGATCTCTGCCGAGCTTCCTCTGTTTTTCCGCCCATATTTTTCGCGCCCATTATTAGAGAAAGAAATACTAAGCCAAAAGCCAAAGCTGTGAGTGTCCATAAAATAATCATGTGTAGTTCCCGATTGGTGTTTAATTGTACATCATAGTGTCATTACGTGTAAAAGAACTGCGGCGATTTCACCGTTGTTAATATAAATCCCTTATTGGATTTTTTTAATCCATCCACAACTAATAGTTTTGCGTGGCTGGTTAATTTTTTTAAAGAATTTTAGTAGTGGCAAGTACTTACTTATAAGGAGATGTATACATGTTGTCAGACTCAGATCGTTCCGATAATTTTGGCGAAGCCACACGCGAAAAATTAAAGCAATTTGTTGCAAGAATTGAGAGACTCGAAATTGAGAAAACGGAGCTCACTGCTGACATACGAGAGGTTTATGCTGAAGTGAAGACTTTTGGGCTGGACACTAAAGTTATGCGGAAAGTGATAGCTTTAAGAAAGCAAGAGGCATCAGAGCGTGCTGAGCAAGAAGCACTTCTTGATATTTATATGAGTGCTGTAGAAGATTAGTGTTCACATTTTGTTCTTATTGTGTTACACGTCTAATACATGAGTACTGAATATGACAAAAAACAATGGCAGGATCAAATCCTAGTGAAGGATACCGAGGCCGAAAAGTTAAAGGCAAAGCTTGAAAAGGCTCGTAAAAGGTCAGCTCGTAAAGCAAAATCTAAGTTATCAAGGCTCCATAAAGATTTGTCTGATCTGGGCGAAATATCGGATTTCGAAGATGAATTCGGAGAAAGTGTATTAGACCGGTTGGATAAATTTGGTTCCGCATTTTATAATTCTGAAAAAGGTAATTTATCTGAGGCTTTAAGTTTCGCACAAAAACGAGTTTTGTCTGCAATGAATAAAAAAGTTAAAAATTTAAAAAATCCTAAACCTGATACTGATGAAATAATCTCTGGTTGCAAGAGTACCAAGAAGAAGTATTCTTCATTCTCTACTTCAAAAACAAAGGCTGGTAGTAAAAAACCATACAAACCCAACGTCCGAGATTTGTATGAGGACATGCCTACCGAGGTATCTAAACCCTCAGAAACCTATATTCCAGAATATAGTCCTACAAGTAATAAGCCATTTCTAAGAATTGTTAGTAATACTGATTAGTTTCAATATTTTTATCCTTTTTAATAGGGATTAAGCCTATTGAAGGCGGTTCGAGCTCGTGTTAGTGAACATCAAATTAAGCCTATATTAGAGGATTTTGAGATGGCAGAAGATGAAAAAAACTATGTTAAGGGAACCATGGGTGTTGATGGGCATAAAAAGACCTTTGGTGGTTTTATGGGCACAACTGTATATGGCGGTGCGGCTTTAGCGCTTATAGTTATTTTTCCTACTTTAGTTTTTGGAGTATCTATGGGTTGGACTTCTGCACTTATTGTGACCTTGGTATTGGGTATTATACTAGGTTTAGCATTGAAGCTTAAAGGAGCCTGGTACGCTGGAGTATTTATTTCTGCAGTTCCTTTGGCTATGGCTAGTGCTATGTTAGCATCATTACACGGATAATTTTCTGAAGAACTCGCAAACAGATCATAATTTCTAGTTTATGGTTTATGTAATAATTAATTAGTAGAAAAGGTCTCTAAAATTGAACATTACTATTTTAAATGATACTGACGATAAATTTGGCGACAACGCGGAAGCACGCGTTGGGGCAACACCAGATATAGTAAAAAATTATGTTGCTAGTGGTCATAAAGTAACAGTCGTTAAAGGTGCAGGAAAATTGGCCAATCATTATGATGCGGATTATAAGTCAGCTGGTGCAATAATATCTTCTTCAAACAAGGTCGCCTGTAAGGATGCGGATCTTGTGTTATCAATTACAGGCAAAGATGCAAAGTTTGTAGCAGGATTGAAGAGTGGTTCAGGAATTACAGGCTTAATGAGTCCGACTGATAACCCAAAGTATGCTGAGGCTTGTGCGAAAGCTAATGTAACCGCTTTTGCCCTAGAGTATATCCCGCGCATTTCTAGAGCTCAGAGTATGGACGTTTTATCATCTCAATCTAACTTATCAGGTTATAGAGCTGTTGTTGAAGGTGCCAGTATATATGGCCGAGCAATGCCTATGATGATGACGGCTGCAGGCACAATAGCGCCGGCTAAGTGTTTTATAATGGGTGTTGGAGTGGCTGGGTTACAAGCCATAGCAACAGCCAGAAGGTTGGGAGCTGTTACAACCGCAACGGATGTAAGGCCTGCAACTAAAGAGCAAGTAGCTTCTCTTGGGGCAAAATTTATTGCTGTTGAAAATGAAGAGTTTAAAGCAGCAGAAACAGCTGGCGGCTACGCCAAGCAGATGTCGCCTGAATATCAAAAGTTACAAGCTGAGCTGACTGCTAGTCATATAGCTAAACAGGATATTGTTATAACAACAGCACTGATACCCGGAAGGGCAGCGCCTATTCTCGTAACTAAATCAATGATCGCTAATATGAGGCCTGGTTCTGTTTTAGTGGATTTAGCAGCCGAGCGCGGTGGTAACGTTGAGGGAGCGGTGGCAGGAAAAATTGTTGAAACTAAAAATGGTGTTAAAATAGTTGGGCTTTTGAATTGGCCTAGCCGTTTGGCTTCGGATGCTTCGGCGATGTTTGCTAAAAACTTAAAGAACTTCATTCCCCTAGTCACAGCTGAAGACGGATCTTATGCGCCAGATTGGAACGATGAGATAATACAGGGCTGCGCTTTGACACGCGATGGGAAAGTAATCCACGAAAGATTGAAAGGTTAAATTATGATAATATCTACTATTGCTGCAGGAGGCATAGCTGTTTCCCCAATAATCTTTCAATTAACAATTTTTGTATTAGCAATAGCCGTAGGTTATTATGTAGTTTGGTCTGTAACACCTGCTCTTCATACACCTCTAATGGCAGTGACTAATGCTATCTCATCAGTCATAATAGTCGGAGCTCTTATCGCAGTTGTTGCAGGTATAGACGGTGGTTCATCTATATCGACATGGACAGGATCTCTGGCTGTATTATTATGTGCAATTAATATTTTTGGAGGCTTTCTTGTGACTCAAAGAATGCTGGCAATGTATAAGAAAAAGAGTAAATAATTATGCGTATTTCTATTTCTGTTGATGTAGCCGCCATACTTTACACGTTATCTGCTGTGCTTTTTATACTGGCCTTGCGAGGCTTATCATCTCCTGAGTCTTCCAGGAAGGGTAATGTTTTTGGAATGCTTGGTATTGCCATTGCTATAATAACAACTGCATTATCAGCTGGACTTTGGGGTCAGAGCTTACTTTTTGCCTTTACTGCAATGGCTATTGGCGGATTATTAGGTGCTGTTATCGCGAAAAAAATACCAATGACAGATATGCCCCAGCTCGTTGCTGCTTTTCATTCATTAGTTGGCTTGGCTGCTGTGTTAGTTGCTATAGCAGCTTTCTTCAGTCCGGAAAGCTTCGGTATACTTTCAGATAATGGTATAAAACCAGCAAGCCTTTTAGAGTTAGGCTTAGGTGCTGCCATCGGAGCAATTACCTTCTCAGGTTCTGTGATAGCCTTTGCTAAGTTGAATGGTAATATGTCTGGTGCTCCAATTTTACTTCCTTTTAGGCATCTCATTAATGGCGCTCTACTGGTTTGTATTGTTGCTACTGTTGTCATGCTAATGAAGACTGGTGGTAATAACCCCAGCTTTATTTGGGTATTATTAGCCTTAACTTTTGCAATCGGTTTTCTATTAATTATTCCTATCGGCGGTGCTGATATGCCAGTGGTTGTTTCAATGCTAAACTCATACTCAGGCTGGGCAGCTGCTGCTTTGGGTTTCACTTTGGGTAACTTAGCGCTGATTATAACTGGCGCACTTGTTGGGTCTTCAGGTGCAATCCTATCATATATAATGTGCAAGGCTATGAATAGAAGTTTTGTATCTGTCATTTTAGGTGGTTTTGGGGCTGATGGCGCAAGCGCGTCTGATGGAGATAAAGAGCAAAGACCTGTCAAACGTGGATCTGCCGAGGATGCAGCATTCATTATGAAAAATGCTTCAAAAGTTATTATTGTACCAGGTTACGGACTAGCAGTTGCTCAGGCACAGCATGCTGTGCGTGAAATGGCTGATAAGTTAAAAGAGGAGGGGGTTGATGTTGTCTACGCAATCCATCCAGTCGCCGGAAGAATGCCAGGGCATATGAATGTTTTATTAGCTGAAGCAAATGTTCCTTATGATGAAGTTTTTGAATTAGAAGATATAAACTCGGAGTTTTCAAATGCTGACGTTGCTTTTGTAATTGGTGCAAATGATGTTACAAACCCCGCAGCTAAAACTGACCCATCAAGTCCAATTGCTGGAATGCCTATTCTAGATGTTGATAAAGCTTCCACAGTTTTATTTGTTAAACGTTCACTATCACCAGGTTACGCAGGCATTGATAATGATTTATTCTATGAGGATAAAACTATGATGCTGTTATCAGATGCTAAAAAACTTGTTGAAGAGGTTATTAAGTCATTATAATTTTGTTTAAGTTTGATATTACTATTTAATATTACTTATTTAAAACAGATCGTATTATGTTTAAAACGCCTTTGTACATTGATAGAGTAAGCAAGAGATTTGGCGGTAAATTAGCTGTTGAGGATGTCAGTTTTACTATAAATCCAGGTGAGATTATTGGTTTTCTTGGTCCCAATGGGGCAGGAAAAACAACTACACTCAGAATGGCCCTTGGCTTAATTAAACCTGACTTAGGAACAATTAAAACTCTAGGAGAAACCCCCGGTTCTGAAAGTAACTTTGGTAAAATTGGCTTTTTACCAGAGGAAAGGGGATTATATAAAAAGCAAACTGCTATTGATAGTATAGCACTCATGGCGCAATTGAACGGAGTTAAGCGCAAAGAGGCTTATAAAACTGCAGATATACTTCTTGAAAAATATGGTCTCTCCGACGCGAAGAAAAAAAAGAATAAAGATATGTCAAAAGGTATGGCTCAAAAAGTTCAGCTTTTATCTGTTATGGCTCACAATCCTGAGTTTTATATTTTAGATGAACCTTTTTCAGGTTTAGACCCTGTAAATCAGCAGGTGCTTGAAAAGATAGTTAAAGAAATAGCCAAGAGGGATAGTACAGTCATTTTTTCAACTCATGTAATGGAGCATGCCGAAAGATTGTGTGATCGCATAATATTGATGGCGGGTGGTAGAAAAATATTTGATGGAACTACTCAGGAGGCATTATCTAAGGCCCCTCGACGAATAGTGATTAGTACAAAGTCAGATAAATTTGTTGAGACACTCTCTGGTATGACTAAATTTTTACAAAAGCGTTCAGATGGTGCGTATGATTTAATACTAAATGATAATGCCCAAAATCAGGATGTATTAGAGCGATGTGTTTCAAAAAAAATAGAACTAAGCCGTTTTGAGCCTATAAAGGCATCACTCCATGAAGCTTTTGTGGCTATGGTGGGAACCGATAAACTTACTGATACGGATTTTAGCTCATGAGTATTTTTAATGTAAATATTCGTAGAACTCTATTGATAGCAAAGCGTGATTACTTTGGTTACATAAAAACTTGGGGGTTTTGGCTGTCATTTTTTATGCCTGTAATAATAGGGGGCGTAACTGTTTTGATAGCGATATCCGATATTGATCTATCCCCAGTGAGATACGAAGCTATCTATGATGAAACGGGTGACTATAAAGAAAAAATAATCGCTTCTTACCATAGAGATAATAGAAAAAAATTCTTATCTTCAATAAAACCGATGATATCTGATGAGCAGATGGTTGAACTTGAAAGCATTTTGATCACTAAAGATTTTAAAGCAGGATCTGAATATCTTAACGAAATTATTCCAGGTAATACAAATTATAATAAATTGATGGGTAAGACTATCTTCGTAGACCCTCCTTCAAATAACCTTCAAGAACTGAAAGAATATGCAAGCGGAAAAAAAGATATATTCCTTGATGGCAAGAAAGTTAAACTTAGCGGATTTCTGCATATCTATTATAATCCAGAATTAATCACTGATTATTGGTCAACCAACTTTAATAACCCTCCTGTTATAAATATTGTAGATGATTTTTTTTCTACCAAAGCCCAAAATGATTACTTAAAAGCTGCGGGGTTGTCATTCGAAGATTACCAGAAGTTAAAAAACAAATCTTTGAAGGCAAATATTTTCGACCCCTCTAAAGTTGATACAGGTGACTTGGATGACCAAGCTATAACGGGCGCCGATAGATTGCCTTTTATTTTCGCAGCAGTCCTAACCATCATTCTCTGGCTTACAATTTTTTCAGGCTCCTATATGCTTTTGACATCCATGCTGGAAGAAAAGCTCAATAAACTTATGGAAATGATGCTTGCTTCAGCCAGGTTTTCTGAAATCATTTTAGGGAAACTTCTGGGTGTTGCGGCGCTAACTTTTACATCAATGTTACCCTACATAATATTAGGGCTAGCTGGAATTTTTTCGTCAATTCTTTTGGGACTTGGTGGACCAAATATAACTGAAGCTATTCAGAAAACATTTACTTTGAAGATGGTATCTTTTTTTATAATATTTCTTATCTTGGGTTACATATTCTATGGAGCCTTTTTCATCGCCATGGGTGCATTAGCAGAGTCCATGCAAGATGCACAAACTCTTACCACACCAGTCACTCTGTTGCTTACAGCGTGCATGTTTATTATTCCATTGGGATTAGACTCACCTGATAGCTCATTATTAGCCTTTTTAAGTTGGTTTCCGCTTTCCGCTCCATTTGCAGCTATTCTACGTTTGCCATCTGATCCACCATTATGGGAATTAATACTGTCTTCTTCTATTTTAGCGCTAACTGCCTTTGGTGTTATCCTTTTAGCTGAAAGGATTTTCCGGTTTGGTGTACTTTCTGGTTCAGGTGTGAAGGGTTCTCTTAATTGGATCAAGAATAAGATATTACGTCGCAAGACATTTTAATTTTATTCTATTATAGATACTCACTATGGTAAGCATGAGTAGAAAAGTTAGATTAGATATCCTCCAGGCTATGCTGCCACTTGTTGTTTTCGATGGATGGAATCAGAAAAGCCTTCGCGCATCTATCAAGTCAATAAATTTACCCAAGGGATCTGAAGAGTTGTATTTTCCAGAAGGAGCACTTGAAGTGATACGATTCTGGCATGATCAGATTAATGAGTTTATTGAGTCGAATATAGAGGCTCTGAATAAACCAGAAATGAAAATTAGAGAAAAGGTGACATTTGGTGTTTTATCAGTTTTAGAAGCCATAGGACCGAATGAGGAAGCTATGCGGCGTGCTGTCAATAGACTCTCTCTTCCTGATGCAGCTGTACAGGGCCCAAGTTATTTGTGGTCATTTGCAGACTCAATTTGGAGGGCAATAGGTGATAGAAGTACTGATTATAATTACTACACTAAAAGAACTATACTCTCTGGAGTTCTGGGTTCAACAATAACGGTTTGGATTAGTGACAGTGACCAAAATAAAGAAAAAACAAAGTTATTTCTTGATGCACGGATCTCAAATGTCATGAGCTTCGAGAAGTCTAAGTTCAAAGTTATTGAAAAGTTAAACAATATACCAAACTTTGCCGAAGTTTTGGGTGCAATGAGGTATGGAAACAAAAAAAATAGACGTAAAAAGTATTAAGTGATTTAGATTTCAAAAAAAAATCAATAATTTAAAAAAATCACTTGCACAAATTTAGACACTACATATTGTTACGTTAGCAAATCAGTAACCTATATGTGGTTTAATTTGTAAAATTACTAATTAGTTTGCCGAATTGGGCTTCAAGAGGAAATAAGATGGGAAAACTAGACTTTATAACAAATTCAAAATCAGGACTATTAATTCCAAGTCATAGTTATAAGCCTTTTCGTTATCCGTGGGCCTATGAGTTTTGGAAAAAACAGCAACAAGTACATTGGATGCCCGAAGAAGTGCCGTTAGGCGAAGATTGTAAGGATTGGGCTACAAATTTAAATGATAATGAAAGAAACTTGTTAACACAGATTTTTCGTTTCTTTACCCAGTCTGATGTAGAAGTTGGTGGTAATTACATGGAAAATTACATGCCATTGTTTAAGCCCGTAGAAGTTAGAATGATGCTGGCTGCTTTCTCTAATATGGAAACAATCCATGTTGCCGCTTATGCCTTGTTGCTAGAAACTATTGGGATGCCTGACTCAGAGTTTGGTGCTTTTATGGAATATGAAGAGATGGCTGCAAAGCATGACTATCTAGGAAAATTCGGAGTAGGCAGTGAAAGAGACATATTAACCTCAATGGCTGTTTTTGGAGGTTTTACTGAAGGTCTGCAATTGTTTGCTTCATTTGCGATGTTAATGAACTTTCCAAGACTTAATAAAATGAAAGGTATGGGTCAAATTGTAACTTGGTCTATTCGTGATGAAAGTTTGCACTGTGAAGGTATGATAAAAATGTTCCATACTTTTGCAAATGAGACAGGAGCTCTAACACAAGCAGTGAAGGACGACATTGTCGATTGCTGTAAGACTGTTGTTAAGCTTGAAGATAAATTTATTGATTTAGCTTTTGCTATGGGTCCTGTGGAGGGCATGACGTCTGAAGATATTAAAAGGTATATTCGATACATAGCTGATTGGCGCCTAGGGCAATTAGGTTTGCCAAAAGTTTATGGTATCAAGCACCATCCCTTGCCTTGGTTAACAGAAATATTGAATGGTGTGGAGCATGCTAATTTCTTTGAAGCACGAGCAACAGAATATTCTAAAGGTGCCACAGAGGGTATATGGCATGGCGATGATGGAGTTTGGGGTAAGTTTGAAGAGATACAAAAACGTAAACCGCTAGAAAGTTTAATTAGTTAGTTTTAATAGTAGTATTGTTTTTGTTTACCTTTCTTGTTTCAACAGAATTTTCATATGATATAGAAGTCTTATGAAAGACCGCATAAAAAGTTTTGAAAAAGTTTTTAACTTCCGTGATTTTGGTGGTTACAAGAATAAAACAGGTAAAATGGTAAAGGCTAATAAGCTCTTCCGTTCGGCACATTTTAACAATGTAACTGAAACTGACCAGAAAAGTTTGGCAGAGTTTGATGTAGGTTTAATAGTTGACCTGCGGCATAAAACTGAACGTGATCGCCAGCCCACAAACTGGCCAGCTACACAAAACCCGCGAAGATTACTTTATACTAGTATTAGTGAAGACAATCGTGCAGCAATTGCTCCTCATGAAGCTTTTATGAA
>ERZ1047472.785-NODE-785-length-27184-cov-7.971175_pt1 | contig 27184 bp, 23 predicted proteins | sample MGYA00383095_ERZ1047472 | MGnify/ENA primary metagenome ERZ1047472 (study PRJEB29581, sample SAMEA5548365) | metagenome | biome: marine; feature: coastal; material: water | depth 1 m | study: Short-term variability in the microbial, nano- and picoplankton dynamics... | reverse complement strand
GCAGCGGCCTGCAAAGCCGTTTACGCCGGTTCGATTCCGGCTTCAGCCTCCATATTTTTGAAGACATTTATATTTATAAAAGTATAATATGAGTTTAGAGGTACCTATTCAAAAGCCCGAGTGGTGGAATTGGTAGACACAAGGGACTTAAAATCCCTCGATAGAAATATCGTGCCGGTTCAAGTCCGGCCTCGGGTACCAACGTTCATATACGATTAATTCCTAAAATCAGAGTGGGACATGCTGCTAATAAAATGTAATAATATGAACAATTTTAAAACCTAAGATAGAATGGATAATACTAGTCATCGTCGCCAAGAACAAAATATTATTAATGATGAAACAGATCTAATTAGTTTGTTCTTTTTTTTCTGGTCAAGAAAATTAACCATAACAATAGCTACCTCAATTGGAGTTATATTAAGTATTTTATATTCTCTATCTATACCAAATAAATACATATCTGAGACTCTTGTTACTCCATCAAGCTCTTTTCAAACAAATTCCGATACTAGCATGATGAGATATAGTGGTGTTGCAAGCCTAGGAGGTATATCACTTCCTTCACTTGGAGCATCAAATAATAGAGTTAATTTAGCAATTGAAATATTAAATTCTAGAGATTTTCGTTTACGTTTTGTTGACAAGAGAGACATAGCAGCAACCCTCGTTGCTTCAAAAAAATGGGATAAGCCCACCAGAAGTATTATCTATGATGAAGAAATTTATGATTTCAAAAATTCTCGCTGGATTGCTACAGGAGCAAACTTTAATGAAAACGGTCCTACAACACAAACTATTTTAGATAGTATGACAGACTTGATATCTATAAAAAAAGATATCGAAACAGGATTTGTAAAAATATCAATTAAACACTATTCACCAGATATTGCTCAGCAATGGTTAATCTGGATTCTTCAAGATATTAATTTAACATTAAAAAAACGCGATCTAGAGTTTGCTACTAAAACTAAAACATATCTTGTTCAACAAATTGAAAGAAATTCAATAGCACAATTGAATCAAGTTTTTAATAATTTGGTTGAACGGCAGGTCGAAAAAATTATGCTGGCTGAAGTTCAAGAAGAATATGCGTTCACAATTATAGATCCTCCTATTTTACCTGAGAGAAAGTCTGACCCTAGTAGGGTAAAAATAGTATTATTCTATTCTGTAATTAGCCTTTTAATATCAATGATTTTTGTATCTGTGCTAGCTCTATACTCAAATAAAAATAAGCAATGAATTCAATAATTCATAGTTATAAAAAGTTTAAGAAATATAAATAATCTAAATGCAATATAAAGATAAATTTGATTTAATCCTTGGAAGATCTAAATCTCTTTTTCAAGATGATATTGATAGGAATTATGAACACATTAAAAGCACTATTGGAAATGCTCGTGTTTTAGTTGTTGGTGCAGCTGGAAGCATAGGCCAGGCAGTTGCATGTGAAATATTTAAATTACAACCAATATGCCTTCATTGTGTTGATACTAGTGAAAATAATTTGGTTGAGCTTACTAGAATTATTAGAAGTGAGTATGCTCAAAAAAATATTGACTATATGTCCGTTCCAATAGCTATGGGAAGTATTGAGTTTGATGCATTTATTAATTCACAGCCGGCATACACTCATGTTTTTAATTTATCTGCGCTCAAACACGTCAGAACTGAGCAAGATGCTTATGGCTTAATGCGTATGATTGATGTAAATATAATCCAATCATTATCACTAGCAAGATATTGCGGAGATGTTAACGCAAAATATTTTTGTGTATCAACTGATAAGGCTGCCAGTCCAGCAAATGCAATGGGAGCAACAAAGAGAGCTATGGAGCTTTTTTTAACAGCAGAGGCAACTAAAACAAAAACATCACTAGCAAGATTTGCTAATGTAGCTTTTTCTGACGGAAGTTTACTTCATGGCTTCACTATGAGGCTAAGCAAGCATCAACCAATAACAGCACCACAAGATGTAAAAAGATACTTTATTTCTCCCAAAGAAGCTGCACAACTTTGCATTATGTCATCAATTTTTGGAGATTCTGGAGATATATTTTTTCCATCTCCCAATATGGATTTGCCATTGATATCATTTGAAGACATTGCTTTAAAATTTATTGAATATAGTGGATATGAAGTTAAAAAATGTAATGATGAAGATGAAGCTCGCCATGCAATTGATAAAAAATGTTATGAAAATGGTGAATGGCCTTGCTATTTTTTCAAAAGTGACACAACTGGAGAAAAACCATATGAGGAGTTCTTTACTGAAAATGAAGAATTAGACTTACTTTCTTTTAATACACTTGGCATTGTAAAGAATTTTGAAAAACCAAATATTACATTATTAAATGAATTTGAGGCCAAAATCATGCAATTACGTGAAAATGGTCGATGGACAAGAGAAGAATTAATTTCTTTGATAAAAGATCTAGTTGTAACGTTTAATCATATTGAAACGGGTCGCTATCTCGATTCTAGGATGTAAAGAAGTGATTAGGTTTTTAGATATCATGTTCAGCTTAATTGCATTAATTGCTTTGAGCATTCCTTTATTCTTTGTAGTATTGTGTCTTTTAGTTACAGGCGAGGGATACGTGTTTTATAAACAAACCCGCATTGGCACTAATGGCAAGAATTTTAAATTATTTAAGTTTGCAACTATGTATCATAATAGTCCAAACATAGGTACTGGAACAGTGACATTAAAAGATGATCCAAGAATTCTGCCATTTGGAAAATTTTTAAGGACAACCAAGATCAATGAATTACCTCAACTTATTAATGTTATTATTGGTGATATGAGCATAATAGGGCCAAGACCATTAACATCTGAAACATTTAAAGCCTATTCAAAGGAAGATCAAATGACAATCAGCTCAGTGCAACCTGGTTTGTCTGGTATTGGCTCTGTATTCTTTAGAGACGAAGAAAAGTTTGTAGGAAATAGTGAGTCTGCAATTAATATTTATTTTGAATATATTGCACCTAAAAAAGCTGAATTAGAATGTTGGTTTGTAAGAAATTGTTCCTTAAAATTATATTTTCTTACTATAATAGCTACTGTTGCCTCTGTTATTATTCATAATGATAATTTTTTAAGATATTTTTATGATGATATACCTAAAATCGACATGAATATTCCAAATAAATATAAGAAAGGATAGTATTTTGTTATGAAATTATTAGTTACTGGGACATCTGGGTTTATTGGTTCTGCTTTAGCAAGATCATTAGTAAAAGATGGAAACCAAGTATTTGGAGTTGATAATCATAACGACTATTATGATCAACAGCTTAAAAGTGATAGAGTTGGATTACTAAAAGATAATGAAAAATATATACATAATGAAGTTGATATATGTAATTTTGAAGATCTTGAAAAAGTTTACAAAGAATGCAGACCTGATGTGGTAGTTAATTTAGCCGCTCAAGCGGGTGTAAGGTACTCAATAGAAAACCCCATGGCTTATGTTAATTCAAATTTAATAGGGTTTACAAATATTCTTGAGTTATCAGTAAAATACAAAATTAAACACTTAGTATATGCAAGCACATCAAGTGTGTATGGAGCCAATACCCTGATGCCATTTTCTGAAAAACATTCTATTGGCCATCAGGTTAGTTTTTATGCAGCAACAAAAAGAGCTAATGAACTCATGGCTCATAGCTATAGTCACATTCATAAATTGCCAACCACTGGTCTAAGATTTTTTACGGTCTATGGTCCTTGGGGAAGGCCAGATATGGCATTGTTTAAATTTGTAAAAGCAATGCTTAAAGGTGAGCCTATTGATGTCTTTAATAACGGCAATCATACTCGTGATTTCACATATATTGATGATATAGTTGACGGCGTTACACGAGTTATTAAAGATATACCTTCCGGTCAAAATGATTGGGATTCTAAAAATCCAGATCAAGGAAACTCATATGCACCATGGCAAGTTTTTAACATTGGTAATACGAAACCAGTCCCTCTATTAGAGTTTATAAGCGCGATTGAAAAACATTTAAATATAAAAGCAAAAATTAATTTTCTGCCACTACAAAAGGGAGATGTGCCTGATACCAGCTCAGACGTAACTGCTCTTTCACAGAAAGTCGGCTATGAACCATCTACATCAGTAAATGATGGAATCAAAAATTTTATTGATTGGTACAGGGACTATTATGAAATTAAATAAATTATCAAACTCAGTGATAGGCATTATAGGGCTGGGATATGTTGGATTGCCACTTGCAGTTGCTTTTAGCAAGAAATATGACACTGTTGGATTTGACATAAATCAATCTAGAGTTAAAGAATTAAATAGTGGAATTGATACTACAAATGAAGTTGAAAAATCAGCCTTGCTGGATAGTAACATTTCATTTACATGTGAAGAAGACAAATTAAAATCATGTAATATTTTTATAATAACTGTTCCAACTCCAGTTGATAACAAAAATAGACCTGATTTAACTATGATGATAGAGGCAAGCAAAACTATTGGTGCATATTTAAAAAAAGGGGATATTTGTATCTATGAATGCACGGTTTATCCAGGTGCGACAGAGGAAGTATGTATACCAGTTTTAGAAAGGTCCTCGAATCTTATTTTGAATAAAGATTTTTATGTAGGCTATAGTCCAGAAAGAATAAATCCAGGCGATAAGGAAAGAACAGTCACTAAAATAATCAAAGTAACTTCTGGGTCATGTCCTAAAGCATTAGATGTAATCGATACTTTATACTCAAATGTAATTGAAGCAGGCACCCACAAGGCTCCATCCATCAAAGTTGCTGAGGCAGCAAAGGTGATAGAAAACACTCAAAGAGATGTAAATATCGCTTTGATGAATGAGTTATCAACAATCTTTGATTTAATGCAAATAAAAACTTCAGACGTGCTTAATGCTGCTAGAACCAAATGGAATTTTCTGGATTTTAAACCAGGGTTGGTAGGTGGACATTGTATTGGCGTTGATCCATATTATCTTGCATATAAAGCGGAAGAATTAGGCCATACGCCAGAAATAATATTAGCTGGAAGAAGAATCAATGAATCTGTTCCGAATAGAATTGCTAGTAGGCTAATCAAAGATTCAATAAAATCAAAGCTAATTAATAGTGATGACTTTAGAGTATTAATTTTGGGCGCAACCTTTAAAGAAAATTGTCCTGATATAAGGAATAGTAAAGTTAAAGAACTTATTGATGAACTTAAAAATTATAGTCTTGAGGTTGGGTTATACGACCCATTCGTTAGCTCTCAATTAATTCAAGATATATTTTGTGCTACACCTGTTGATATAAAAACTACAGATAAAAAATGGCCAATAGTAATAATGGCAGTAAATCATTCTGAATTTATAGAACCCAATGAATATCTGCGATCAATTTGCGAAAACGCAAAATTATTATACGATTTAAAATCAGTTATTAATTATTCTAAGGCACACTTTTCATTGTAGATAGCCAATGAAAAATTTATATTCTTTTGCTTTATTAGTTAGATCAAATATTGCCATTCACACAATTACAACTTTTTCTTTAACATTCATTGCCTTAATGCAGGCAACCATAACTGCGAGATATCTAGGACCCGATAAACTCGCATTAGTTGCAGTGTTTTTTATTTTACTAGGTTTGATTGAGCCATTACTTGAATTTGGTTTTAACAAGGCTTTAATTCAAAGACAGAAATTAAAAGATATGCATGTAAATGTTGCTTTCACTGTTACTCTTTTAAAAGGATTTTTAGTTTCCATAGTAATTTATTTTTTTTCAGAAAGTTTTGAAACTATTTTTGAGGTTCAGGGAGTTGCAGAGGTATTAATAATTTTATCATTAGTACCATTTTTAAAAGCAAGCAGAAATATGTATGCAGTAATTCTTCATAGATCTTTGAACTTTATGCTTTATGGAAAATGGATGATACTATCAGCTGTATTAAAAATTATATGCATAATTATAAGCTTAAATATATATCCTGAAGCAATATCAGTAGCATTCGCATTAGTAATATCTGAGTTATTCTCAACTATTGCCTCATATATTTTTGTAAATAAAAAAGCAAAGATTATTTTTTCATTTAAATATTTTATGGATCTTTGGGGGTATGGGAAATGGGTATTTTTAGCTACATTGGTAGCTATTGCTGAAAGACAAGGAGCACAAATTCTTACTGTGAAGCTTTTAAGTCCATACGAACTAAGTTTGTTGTATATCACTCTTCAGCTAGTAAAAATACCATCATTTATTTCTAATACAATTAAAGGCTTTATGTTCCCAAATTTTTCAAGATTACTCTCTTTACCTAATAAACAAAAAAATCTTTATCAAGCGGGTATGATTGTTTTATTAATATCTTTTGGGTATTTTATTCTTCTAGCCTTTACCATTGGTGAACAAGCAATTGTTATATTACTTGGTAGTGAATGGACGGGTTTGGGTACTTTATTTCTGCTTATGGTCTTGTCTAAGACTTTTGATTCATTGGCTAGTTTAGATCTCTCTCTTATGAATGGCATAGGTTATCCAAACATTGCCTTTATTAATCATACAATCAAAGCAATTATGATTGTCTCATGCTGTCTTGTTTTAATCGAAAGGTTTCAGCTATATGGTGTAGGATTTTCATTTATTATAGCTTCAGTTTTTTCATGGTCAGTTTCAAGGTTTTTGGTTAAAAAACGAGCCCCAATCGTCAACAACATAAAAGCATCATCTATCTTACCAATATTTTTAGGATTTACTTTTTCGATTATTGCATGGATGTTTTTAGATATAAAAGAAGAGGTTTTATATAGTCCAATTAATTTAATATTAACAATTATTTTAGTAAGTTATGTGTACTTTTTACTGGTATATCTTGTATCATGCGCAATACAAAGAAAGTTTATTTTAATTAATGACTTTTTAAACCATATAAATAATATGAGACAATAAACATGAGCGGTAATTTATTAAGTTACAGAGAGGACGTCCATACTTCTATTGGTAATGATGGGGTTATAAAGGAAATATTTAAGCGTCTAAATATAAGCAATGGATATTTTTGTGAATTTGGAGCCTGGGATGGGTTAAAGGGTTGTAATAGTAGACTTCTTTATGAATCTGGTTGGAAGGGAGTTTTCATTGAACCAAAGCTAAATCGTTGGCTTAAATTAAAATATAATTACTTGAATGATCAAGAAGTTAAATGCATCAGATCAATAGTAGAACCAGATGGTCATAAAAGCCTAAAAAATATTTTTTCGAAAACTAAAGTTACAAGAGATATTGATTTCTTATCAATTGATATTGATGGACGTGATTTAGAAATCGTTGAATCTTTAGAAAGCATAATGCCGAAAGTAATATGCATGGAAGGAGGCCAAATGTTAGACCCATATCATCCCCCAATAGATAAGGATATAGCTGCCAAGAATATTCAGCAAAGCTTGTCTACTATAGAATCTGCTGCTAATTTACTTGGATATTTCATAGCATGTTCATATCAAGACACTTTTTTAATAAGAAATGATTTTAAACATTTTTTTCCTCAAGACTCGTCAATACTAGAGATATATTTTGAGGGCTTAAGAAACTCCCCTAGAAGACTTCCTTGGATTTTAAAAATTGTAAATGATCAAGGATTAGATAATGAAATAATAAAAATGATTTTAGATCAATCAAATTTTAAACATTATGGATTTGAGAACAGAGCAAAATGGCATACAGATAATTTAGACTACATAGGAGAATCAATTTCAAATGTTGAGAAATTTTTTATTACCAAAAAACAGCAATAAACATTCATACATAGCAAATCAAATAAGAAATGAATCTCCAGTCATCATAGAGGTTGGAGCACATTTTGGTACAGATACACTAAAAATGTTAGATCAATTTCAAAATCCAATAATATATTGTTTTGAGCCTGATCCTAGAAATATTGAAATTTTTAAACAAAATATTAATAGTGATAATGTATATTTATTTCCATTCGCTGTTTCAGACAAAGATAAAGCAAATGTTTCTTTTTATCAGGCTTTATCAGAAGCAACAGAAAAAATGCTTGAAAAATATCATTGGATTAACAAAGAAGACTTCATAAAGAAAAAACTTGCAAGAAGTAGTGCAAGCTCTCTAAAAAAAGGCCATGAAGCTGTTGCAGACGCTAATCAAATATTTGTTAACACCATAGCGCTTGATAACTGGTCCTCAAAATATAATTTGTCAATTATTGATTTGATGTGGATAGATGTGCAGGGAGCAGAGAAAGAAGTTCTCAAGGGCGCAAAATCATTATTATCAAAGACCCGATATGTTTGGATCGAATATGGTGAAGTTGAATATGATGGAGGCATGTCTCTGACTGAAACTCACAAACAGTTGGGTAATGACTTCAATTTAATAACTAAAGGTTCATACTTCAGAAAGCGAGGCGATGCACTTTTTCAAAATACAAATATCTCATAGGAATATACATGAAAAAAAAAATAGGTGTTATTGGTATTGGTAGATTAGGGCTCCCATTGGCATTAAATTTTGAACAAGCAGGTTTTGAAGTTTTAGGCTGCGATGTTCGTAAAGATTATGTTGAGAAAGTGAATTCAAAATTATTTTCGAGCATAGAACCAGAAGTAAACAATCTACTTAATTCTTCTACTAATTTCAAAGCTACTACATCTTTAGAATATGTAATTAAAGAATCAGATATTATATTTTTATGCCTTAGAACTGAAACTAACATGGATGGTTCTTACGACGTCTCTCAGGTTGATACTGTCGTAAATGATATCAAGGAATTAGGAAAAATTGCTGATACGAAACTCCTTATAGTTAACTGTAATGTTAATCCTGGATATACAAATTCAATTAGAGCCAAACTTTCAGGTCTAGGATACTCTCTTAATTTTAACCCAGAGTGGGTTGCTCAAGGCACGATTGTGCATGATCAAACATTTCCTGATGTTATAGTAATTGGAGAAGAGGATGCTCTAAGTGGTGATCAGTTATTATCTTGTTATAAACTTTTATGCAAAAGTGATCCACAGATTTTTAGAATGGATGCCTTAAGTGCTGAAATTACAAAAATTGCTCTAAATTGTTTCTTAACTTGTAAAATTAGTTATGCAAATATGATTGGTGATCTAGCTTTAAAGGTAGGCGCTGACGAAAGTAAAATACTGTCAGCAGTCGGAGCAGACTCTAGAATAGGCAATAAGTTTTTTAAGCATGGTTATGGGTACGGTGGCCCTTGTTTTCCAAGAGATACAAGAGCGTATTTACGATATTCTAATGACAACCATATGGATGCGACAATGGTTGAAGCAGCTCAAAAATATAATCAAATCCATTTTAATTATTATGTAGAAGATTTTGCTTCAAAAAATTCAAAAAATGATCCTATTTTATTAGATGGGGTATGCTACAAAAAAGGTGTTGATATTATTGAATCATCGCAACAACTAGATTTTGCAGTTGAGCTTGCCAACAGAGGATATAAAGTAACAATTAGAGACTATCCCTCGGTGATAGCTCAAATACAAAAGATTCATTCAGATTTGTTTAGCTATGAGTCATACTAAAAAGGGCACATTAACAGTTCATTTTTCTATAGGTTTTGGAAATAATATTTTTCAGTATGTTTTTGCAAGGTTGGTTGCTGAAAAAAATAACTTATTCTTATGTTCTCCTGGCATACCAGAACTTGGAATAAATCCAACAGAATCGGTTATTGATCAATCTTTGCCATTTATTCATATTGGCAATGAAGGTTATAAGACAGGAATTTATGATAAACATTTAAAGGCTGATTATTCAAATCACAATGTTATTGTTAAAGGTGGCTTTTATGAAGATTATACTTTGTATCAACCATATTTAGAAAAAATTAGAAATTGGTTTAGGCCTTCACTATACAAAAGAAATACTACAGATCTTGTCATACATTTTCGTCTTCAAAATAGACTTGTTATGGTAAATCATTACCTTAATTTTATAGAGCCTTATGAATATAAGAATGTTATAGATCAATTCTCTTTTGATAAGCTGCACATTGTAACTGACGCAGAAAAATGGGATTATCATAACAAAGATGATATTAAAAGAATTAGAAAAGATATTATGAAAGGTCCCAATCCAGGGGCATATAAAATCAAGACCAATGAAAGTATAGATTACATGAATTCGCTTGTAGATGTTTTATCAGAGTACAATCCAATAATACATACAAGCCAAGAAGGGACGATTCCTGGCTCGGGAGCATTAAGAGGAGGATTTATAGATGCTTTTGATTATGTAAGATCATTTGATCAGGGTATTTTATATAATAGTACATTTTCATGGTGGGCTTTAGTATTGGGTGGAGCCAAAGAAGTTGGTGTATTTTCTCAATGGAAACCTGGCAGAAAAGATAATCAGCCAAATCTTGGAGAAACCGCATATCCGGGTTGGTTTAGATGGGGAAAATCAGAGTCATTAATTTCACAAAGACCCGAAGTACAAAAATATGCAAAATTATCATGGAGCAAGAGGACATTTTGGCCTCGTAAAATAAATAAAGCTATAAAAGCAGTTCGCGCTCTAAAAAAAATCATATTTCTTGGTAAATCTTGATATATTTTTTGTTGATTATAGTTTTATTTTCATTAAGACGACTATTTAATTCAATCAAACGCCATAGCTCAGTCTTTGATCCAGCTTTATTTTTCTCACTTTTTTTCATGAGTCTATTCGTACCAGTTGCATTAATTGGAGGCTTAAGTTTTACCAGCCTAATCGATGGCTTTGGATCAAGATTTATTGATGAAGATACATTTAAAAAAACAATATTAGCATCTTCTTTATTTATATTAATTTTTATGGAAACTCACAAATTAATAATAGATGCTATCCCACAAAAGCGAATTGATTTGGCTTTTAATGCTAGATACTTTAGATCTGATTTGAGGTCTTATATATTAATTTTTATTGGCATTTCTTTTTTAATAGTTGGTTTGATTATTAGGTATAACCTTGGATTGCTTGGCAGAAATCCATGGAGTGAGGGAGGCACCATAAGTTTTGCTGGCAACATTAATGCAATGTCAACCTCGAATATGCAACTATTTCAAATATTTCAAACGTTAGAAAAATTAGCTCTAATATTAGCTGGTGGAGTTTTTGTAAGCCGAGCTAAAAATTTTTATTGGGCTTCAGCTAGATTTATTTTTATTTTTATAGCTCATTTAATGTTCTTTTTCATTACAACGACTGAGCGCGGTGGAAGCCTAATGTTTGGTTTAGGTGTTTTATGTTATGCAAGTATGATTTCTCCAATTTTTAATGGTATTAAACCATGGCATTTAGCATTAGGAATATTAATTGGATTCCTTTTAAATTTATTGACTGCTATTTTTGAAACAAATGTATTAGGTGGTAATTTTGATAGATGGGTGGCAACGGGATTAATTCTTAGAGGTCCGACCGCCGTTTTTTGGATAACTGCAATGGTAATCGATTGGGTTGATAATATGGATGTTGTTATTAGGGGTGGTACAACATATTTGCAAGCATTAGGGGGGCTCTTTCCAGGTCAAATGAGACCATTTGAAGTTGGTTCATTATCGAAATGGTTTGTTAGTGAATTTAATCCAGATCTAGCAAATAGAGGAATAGGTTATGGTTTTTCTCTTATAGCAGAAGGTTATCTTAATTTTAAAATGATGGGAGTAATTATATCTGGCCTTATACTGGCTTTTGTAAGTAGTTTTCTTGTTTTTATTCGTGATTCTAGTCGACTGCCTACTGTATGCATCTTAATTTATACCCTTATTTTTTCTGGTTTTTATAAATTTTTACAAGGAGATTTATCTAACGTATTTAGTCGTTTACAATACGCATTAGTTGTTGCATTGATTTTTGTAGCATTTTTATCATTTATGTCTAAAATTAAGATATTAAATAGGCATTAGCATTTATGGAGTTAAAATATGAAAGCACATGAAAGAGAAAACCAATTGTATTTGTCTGGAAAGCGATGCGGAGTTTCCATAGCTGAAGAAATTATGTTTAATTATCTTGATGACTTAAAAGATAACAACTTAAAAGTGGCTGATCTTGGAGGAGGTACTGGCGATATATCATTACTTATAGAAGATCGTGAACACAAATCAACTTTGTATGATTTTTCAGATGTTGCTATTCAAATAGCTCAGGAGAATGGTCTAGAGGGATATGTTTGTGACCTTGATGAAGGCATCCCAGCCGATGATAGATTGTTCGATATTGTATGGGCTGGCGATGTTGTAGAGCATGTTTTCGATCCTCTAGGTTTAATTTCAGAAGTGTCCAGAATATTAAAAGATTCTGGAAAGTTTTTATTCACAGTCCCATATGATCTTCATATGGGAAATAGGATTAGATCTTTGAGAGGGATATCTTATCAAGAACCAATTTTAAAAAAGTATGGACAATGCAAACATCACACTTTTGTGTCTGATTATTTAGTAGATTTTATGTTGAAACAAAATAACTTAAAAATTGATAAGCTAACCTATATATGCAGAATACCGAAAACTTCGAAACAGTTTAAAACCAATATGCCTTTAAAATGGATTGCTAACACTATGGTAGTTCAGGCTAAAAAAGCTTGATTTTTTTTTAAAGAAAAATAAGCCTTTAGTATTCACAACTACATAAACTAATATTTCCTGATGATAAATCAAGCTAGAAGCGTCTATTTACCTGGTAAATTTTCTGATCCAATTGGTGGCCCGAATCGATTTATAAATATGTTTCTAAAATCTGAATTTATACAAAATAAAGGTTTTAAATTTCAATCAGAATCTTATAAAGGTTGTTCATCTGCTTTAGGGGTATCTGTGTTTCCCTTGAATATACTATTTTCATATAGAGAATCTCATCTTAAAAAAGTTTTAAGAGTAGATGGTATATATATAGCAGAGGATAGGTGGAGAAACCTGGGTAGAAGAACTACTCTTAAAGAGAAAATAACAAACTTAAGAGTCAAGCATTCAATATTAAAAAGCGATCACGTAATATTTCAATCAGAATTTTCAAAAAATCTAGTATGTGAGCATTTCAAGGTGAACCCAGCAAATTCATCTATTATTATCAATGGAACTGATATAAAACACTTTCAACCAATTAGTAATAAAAAATCTCTAATTCCAAAAATTGTTGTGTTTGGCAAACATTATCTCCATCAAATGAATTTTGCTATTGAAATATATCTTGAATTACTAAAAAGCTTTCCATGTACTTTAGTTATAGTTGGTGCCGCAAGAAAAAATGAATTCAATCTTGAAACTATGGCTGAAAGTTGGAGAAAAAAAATAGTTAATTTAGGTGGTGATATTAAAGTAGTCGGTCAAGTAACATATGATGAAATACCTTCAATTTTATCTCAACAAGATGTTCTCCTTCATATCAAGTATGGTGATTCATGTCCAAATTCTGTTATTGAGGCAATGTCTTGTGGAGTTCCTATAGTTTGTCCTGATTGGGGAGGAACAAAAGAACTTGTTGGTAATGCTGGCGTAATTGTTCCAGTTGATGGCGCTTGGAAGCCTTTGTCTAAACATGTTCGCATGTTTTCAGATGCACTTAATAAGATACTTAATGAAAAACATTTGTATAAAAATATGGCCAGAAGCCATGCTGAAGAAAAATTTAATATAGAGCAGGTTTCTAAGCAATATGCTAATTTGCTTTTTTAGATTGTAAAATGATCAATAAATTAAATAGTTCTACTTTAGATCTAAATAATTTTTCTGATGATGCGCCCATTAGTGTATTAATGTGCGTCTTTAATGATTCGGGTTATTTAAAAAATGCAATAAAATCAGTCCTTAATCAAACTTGGAAAAATTTTGAATTTATCATAATTGATGATGGAAGTTATGATAATACTCCAGACACGCTATCAAAATTTTCCGAGAATGAAGATAGAATAAAAGTTTTTCGAAAAAAAAATACAGGATTAACTGCAAGCTTAAATTATGGTATTAACTTATGTTCTTCGCCATTAATAGCAAGAATAGATGCTGATGATTTGTGGCATTCAAATAAACTAGAAAAACAAATGAATTTAATGAATAAATTCAAATATATAAGTTTAATAGGGACATCTGCAAATCTTATTGATGAGAAAGATAAAGTGTATGCAAGAAAAACTTATCCTTCTATTCATAAAAAATTAAGAAAGAATTTGTTAAAAAAGAAAGGACATTTTCCGCACTCATCAGTTATTTTTAGAAAAGAAGTAGTTCAATCCCTAGGAGGTTATGATGAAAATTTTAAAAGAGCACAAGATTATGAGCTTTGGTTGAGAGTTAGTTTTAAGCATAAAATATCTTGTATTAACGAACCACTTGTTTTAATAAGAAAGCACCAAGCCCAAATAAGCAGCGGAACTTCAGAAAAAAAGCAATTTTATGATTCAAGGAAAGCTCTTATCAAACATGAGTTATCTTTTTATAATCCAAAATCTTATCAATCACCAGATATAAGATTTGAGAAAGTATTCAAGGATGCCAAACCATTAATTAATAAAATTTTTGTTCTAAGAAGAAATATTAATAAAATTAAAAAAGCATTTAGAGAACTTAAATTCAACAGTGTTGCAAAATATTCAGCACTTTGCTTATTGTCACCAAAATTGTTATTTACATATATTTTATTTGGTGAAAACTATAAAAAGTTTTATAAATGACATTATGGAGATGCTAATGCTAATACTGATGCTGATGGTGATGGTGATGGATATGAGGTATTAAAAATGCATGTTTTTATTGATGCTTCTAATATTGTAGATGGAGGTGGTTTAACCCATCTACGTGAAATAATTAATTGCACACAAAAATTACCAAATAGGGTGGGCAAGGTTTATATTTGTGGCTTTTCTTGCTTGTTAAAAGATCTTGATAATAAAGATTGGCTTTTTCATATTTTGATACCAGAAAGCTTTAATTCAAGACTAGGCAGGTTGTTATTTCGTTTTTTTAAATTAAGATCTATTTTAAAAAACTTTTCACCTGATGTTCTATTTTCTCCAGGAGGAATTTTGCCTAAATTCAAAGGAAGAACTATTACTATGTGCAGAAATATGCTTCCTTTCGAGTCAGAGCACTGGATGAAAGCTGGCGTTCGCGGATTTCGTTATCCGATTTTAAGGGCCGCACAGATAAGGTCATTTAATTCAGCAGATAGGGTAATATTTTTATCTGAGTACGCATATGAAACTGTAAAACCTCTTATAAAAAACAAAACTAGTAAACTTACTGTAATACCTCATGGTATTACAAAATATTTTAATGCAGTTAGACCTGATCGAATAAACGATAAACAAAAAAATAAAGAATTGAAACTTATCTATGTTTCTCCAATTACTTTTTATAAAAATCATTTCAAATTGATAAAAGCATTAATTATGCTTGAAGAAGATGGTTATCATCTTTCGCTAGATCTTGTGGGAGATCATATGCATAAGGAAAAATTTAAATTAGAAAAGTTGATTTCAAAACATAATCATGTTGCCACTAATTTAGTAAATTTTCATGGCAAAATAACTCAAGAGGAAATAGCCTCATTAATTTCTAAAGCAGATTATTTTATCTTTGCTTCTAGTTGTGAAAATTTTCCAAATACACTGCTTGAAGGCATGGCTTCAGGAAGATTAATTTTTTGTTCTGATCTTCGTCCCATGAAAGACATTCTATTAGATGGCGGCATATATTTTGATCCAACTTCAATAGAGAGCATATATCTTTCAATAAAAAATGTTCTGGATTCAGATAACAACTATAACCATTTGATAGAAAAATCAAAAATGCTCTCAAGGCAATATTCTTGGGAGAAATGCTCAAGAAAAACTTGGAAATTTATAACAAAGGAATTTTCCTAATGTATAACAAAACCTCAAAATATATATTGGAGCTGGATGGTCTGCGAGCTATTGCAGTTCTAGCAGTAGTAATCTTTCATATGTCTAAATCATTACTTCCTGGAGGATATCTTGGTGTAGATATATTTTTTGTTATTTCAGGATTTATTATTACCAGGACAATTCTTATGTCAGAGGGGATAGAGCATTTTAATTATATAAAATTTCTTCTAAGAAGAATAAGACGACTTGTCCCTTTGCTTTTGGTGGTTGTTAGCATTTCATGGTTTTTTGCGCTATGGCTAATGTTGCCTTCAGAAATTGAAAATTATGGACAATCTGTTGTTGCAACACAATTTTTTGCAAACAATATATTACTTTTTCTTACCTCAGGATATTGGGATTTAGCAGCCCAATTTAAACCACTTTTGCATACCTGGAGCTTGGCAGTTGAAGAACAATTTTACCTAATCTTTCCTCTCTTAATTTTAATGTCAAGAAACCGGTCACATAATTTTTTTCTAAATATATTAACTATATCGTTTTTAATTAGTCTCTTAATCACAATATTTGCTGCATCAGAAAATGAAAAAGCTTCTTTTTATATGCTGCACACAAGATGGTGGGAATTTGCAATTGGATGTATTTTGGCAGTTATTAAAAATGAAGAAACTAATTTAAAAAATAATAGTTCTAATATTGCCTATGTTAGTTTTTATTTTAAGGAAAAGATTTTTGTTTCATCATACTCATCTACTTATCAATACTTAGCTCTGATATTCTTACTTCTTTCTTTCTTAATGTTTGATGAGAGTTTATCAGTTCCTGGTTTGCATACATTAATTCCAGTATTATCTTCTATTATTTTGATTGGTTATTTTGGTACTGCCTCAATAGTTAATAATATTTTGAGATCAACCTTTGTAAGATATATAGGTGTAAGAAGTTATGGTTTTTATTTGTGGCACTGGCCAGCTTTAGTTTTTTTAAGCTCTTTCAGTAAAGATTCCCCTAACTACTTTGTAACTTTATTAGTTGTTTTAATAAGCTTTATCCTTTCAATAGTATCTTATAGGCTTATTGAGGTTCCTTTTAGATATAAGCTACTTAAAAAACCAAAGTATCTATATTTTATAATGATATGGTCGTTACTTTTAGCGGGTTTAGGTTTATATTCTCATTATAATAAGGGCATACTTTTTGGATTTAAAAAAGAATTTGTAAGTTCAGATAAATCTATTGCATATAATAGAAATATTTTTAAATATGAGAAAGATTATTTTGAGACTTCTAAAAAAACTAAAATTTTAATAGTTGGTAATAGCTTTGCTAGAGATTTTGCTAATGTAGTTTTAGAAGGATTCGACTCTAAAAATTATGAATTAATTTATTATGCTAGCGATGACTCATGTGAAGTAAAAGTCGAAAAGTTTGAGAACTTATTTGACACTGCTAAATTAATTTTTATTACTGGTGATCAAGACTACTCTTGTATTGAAAGAGATAGAGCTAAACTTAAGGATAGAGGTTACATTTACTATATTGGAGACAAGCATTTTGGTGATAATCTTAATTGGCTAAGTCGTATTAAGGTTGAAAATAGAAAAAATCTTTCAAATTATATAAGGCCTGAGTATCAACCTAGCAAAAAAACTTTATCATCAGATCCATCGAGTTTTTCAGGGTATATCTCATTCTATAAGATTTTAATGATAAAAAATGACAGGGTCGCAATTACTAATTTGAATGGCGAATTATTAAGTCATGATAGACTACACCTAACCTCAGCTGGAGCCTTATATGTTGTAGATAAAATTTATGAATATGACATATTTGAACCATCAGTTTTAGAGATATTGAATAATAATATGGCAGCAGACATAGAAAAATAATAAGAGAAATTATATGAAACAAATTTTACAAAATTTAAAAAACGGTAATCTTAAAATAGAGGAAGTCATGATTCCTCAGTGCGGTGATACAGAAATCTTAATAAAATCAGAATGTTCTTTGATGTCTGTTGGTACAGAAAAAATGTTGCTCGAATTTGGTAAAGCTGGATATGTGGGTAAGGCTTTACAAAGACCTGACAAAGTCAAAATGGTTCTGGATAAAGTAAGAACCGACGGTGTCTTAGAAACTACTAAGTCTGTATTCAATAAGTTAGATGAGCCATTGCCAATGGGCTATAGTAATGTCGGAGAAATAATTAAGATAGGCAATCTTGTAAAAGACTTTAAAGTTGGCGATAAAGTTGTTAGCAATGGGCCACACGCTGAAATAGTTGTAGTACCCAGCTCTCTTTGTGCAAAAATTCCAGTTAATGTTCAAGCAGAAGATGCAGCCTTTACTGTACTGGCCTCTATCGCTCTTCAAGGAATTAGACTTGCAAATCCAACTTTAGGAGAATCTTTTTTAGTTTCTGGTTTAGGTGTAATAGGTTTAATTACTGTAAAGATTCTAAGAGCTCATGGTTGCAAAGTGATTGCAGCTGATTTTAGTAAAGAAAAGCTAAAATTAGCAAAAAGTTATGGAGCAGAATGCGTTAATTTATCAGAAGATAATAATCTAATAGATCATTGTCTAAATTTCACCAACGATAGGGGTATTGATGGTGCAATTATTGCAGCTGCCACAACAAGCAATGAGCCTGTTCATCATGCTGCTAGGGCATGTCGCAAAAGGGGTAGGATAATTTTAGTGGGTGTTGTTGGATTAGAGCTTAATCGTGAGGATTTCTATGAGAAAGAACTTACCTTCAAAGTCTCTTGTTCTTATGGTCCTGGTAGATATGATTATAAATATGAAAATGGAAATGATTATCCATTAGGTTTTGTTAGATGGACAGCGCAAAGAAACTTTGAAGCCATACTCGAACTTTTATCTAGCAACCAGATAAGTTTTAAAGATTTAATAGAAGATAGAGTTTCTATAGAAAATGCTCCTAAAACATACGAATCAATACTATCAAATAATAACAGCTTGGGAGTAATTTTTTCGTATCCTCAAACAGAAGAAATCAAAGAAAATAATATCTTAAATTTAGACATAAACTCAAAAAAAGAAAAAAAATATCCACTTAATAATAAAGATAACTTTCATGTAAATGTTATAGGGGCAGGTAATCATGCTAGAAGAGAGATAATTCCAGCACTAAAAAAACAAGATATAACTCTTAATACTATTGTTTCAAAAGGAGGTGTATCAAGTAGCATTGCCGGTAAGCGATTTGGTTTTAAGAATTTAGCTAGCGATATTGAAACTGTTCTTAATAAAGAAGATGCAAGTAATGCTGTTTTTATTTTGTCACGTCATGATACTCACACAGATTACGCTCAATTAGCATTAAAAAATAATAAGTTTGTTTATTTAGAAAAACCTTTGTGTATAAATTTTTCAGAGCTTGAGTCTTGGAAAAGTTTTTATAAAAAGAATAAACAAGCATCAAATCGAATTATGATGGGATTTAATAGAAGGTTTTCATCTTTAGCAATATCAATAAAACAGGCAGTCATTAAGGAAAATAAACCTATTTTTATGCAAGCAACTATAAATGCAGGATCTCTTCCTAATGAACACTGGCTCAATGAACATAGTATTGGTGGTGGTCGACTAGTAGGAGAGGCTTGTCACTTTATTGATCTTTTTAGATTTTGGGCGGGAGAAAAGATTAGTTCCTTTAAAATAATCTCATTGGATGGGTCAAAGGGTGAAACTTTTAATATTACACTCAAGACTGCAAGTGGCAGCATTGGATCAATCGCTTACTTTGATAACGGTCCTCGAACAATGATAAAAGAACAATATAAAGTTATGTGTAACGGAAAAGCTGTTGTTATGAATGATTTTAGAAATTTAAAGAGTTATGGACTAGTTTCTTCAAAATCTTTATTTAGACGCGATAAAGGACACAATAAATGTGTAAAAGATTTTATATTTTGTGCAAAAAATAATGTTGACTTGCCTATTACTTTTGAAGAAATAATCGAAGTATCACAGATTTCTTTATTGCTTAGGGAGGAATTACTAAATGAAGGTTGATTTTATTGTTGGTGCTAGACCAAATTTCATGAAACTTGCTCCAATTATAAGAGCAATTAAAAAAAAGCGTTCAAAGCATATTGATTGGCGAATAATTCATACAGGCCAGCATTATGATCAAAAAATGTCTGACATTTTTTTTTCTCAATTAGATATACCCTTACCTGACTTCAATTTAGGAGTAGGTTCGGGTACTCATGCATCTCAGACTGGAAGCATTATGATTTCATATGAAAAATTATTAATAGAGTCACCTTCAGATTACTGTATGGTGTTGGGCGATGTAAATTCAACAGTATCTGGAGCTTTAGTTGCAAAAAAATTGGGTATGAGACTTGGTCATGTTGAAGGTGGTTTAAGATCAGGAGATATTGAGATGCCTGAAGAAATTAATAGATTGGTAACAGATTCAATATCCGATGATTTTTTTGTAACTAGCAATTACGCTGTTTCTAATCTTATCCAGGAAGGCCATGATAATGATAAAATTCATTTTGTTGGAAATACCATGATTGATACCCTTATTCATAATATTAATAATTTAAAGTCACCATTTAGTACTCATCATAATCCCAATCCTTTTATACTACTTACCATACACCGACCTGCAAATGTTGATAACATCGAACGACTAAAAGAAATTTTAAATAGTGTTATTGATGGCGCTAAAGGAAAAACTATTGTTTTTCCAGTTCACCCTAGAACTCGCTTGGCTTTAGAAAATCTTGAAGACATTTCATCAAAATTTCTTTTGTTAGAGCCACAACCATATCAAGAATTTATTTATTTATTGAAAAATTGCGAAGCAGTTGTTTCAGATTCTGGAGGTATTTCAGAGGAAGCAACTTTTTTATCTAAACAATGTATAACTCTTAGAGATACCACAGAAAGACCAGAAACTATTGATTCTGGTTATAACGTATTAGTGGGAAATGACTTGCAAAAAATAGCTTATTATTTAAATAAATTAAAAAATAATGAACACAAAGAAAAAAAAATACCAGATATGTGGGATGGCAATGCAGGTGAGCGAATAGCTGACGCACTAATTAAAATATCCAAAGAGTAATTTTTTAATTGAAAATAGAAAAATTTAGTAAACTGATAAGATTTATTGTTACGGTCAGCTACTTAAGATCATCTCAAATATTCTGGAGACTTATAAGGCTACTTCCAAATCCTCTTGATTACCGTAAAACACCAAATTTACATTTTAAAAACGAAATTTTACCTTTTCCTTATCTTGATAGAGAAGGTTTGTTGTCTGGCAATTGCTTTGAAGAGGTTAGATGGAGATTTTTGGCTATGGAGAAAAAGCATAATGATATTGGTTGGAAGGCTTCTTCAGAATCAATGCTTTGGCGCTACAATTTACATTATATGGATTACTTGTCATCAAAAAAAATTGAGAATGAACTGGCAAGAGAAATTTACCTAGATTGGATTTTAAAAAATCCTAAACGAACAAATGTTTCATGGGACCCATATCCATTATCACTTAGAATTGTTAACACTATTAAATGGTTAAGTAATCAAGACAATAATAATTCCGCTATCATTCATTCGCTCTATGAACAGTCTAAATTTCTTGAAGGCAATCTTGAGTATCATCTCAGAGGAAATCACTTGCTAGCAAACATAAAAGCATTAATTTTTGCTTCAGTTTTCTTTGGAGAAGATAAACTTTGTTACTCTAAGAAATACTTGAAAAAACTACTTCTTCAACAAATTAAAGAACAGATATTAGACGATGGAGGTCATTTTGAATTAAGTCCAATGTATCATTCTATTGTTCTTGAAGATTTACTAGATATAGCATCAATTTTAAAAAATAGAAAAGATTTTTTTTTAGACACAGAAAGTATATTTTTTCAGAGAACAATAAAAAATATGCTTGATTGGTTATCATGCATGTGTTTTTCTGACGGTGAGATATCTTTCTTTAATGATGCCTCGTTTGGAATAGCTCAATCCATAAATAAGTTAAAAATTTATTACGAAGATATATTTGAAACTAATTATTACCAAAATGATAATCTTAATCATTTAAAATTCTCTGGTTATTTTTGTATGTCAATTGGCAATATGAAAGTTATTTCTGATTGTGCAAAGATTGGGCCAGATTATCTTCCTGGACATGGTCATGCTGATACACTTTCATTTGAATTGTCAGTGGGGTCTCAAAGAATATTTATCAATACAGGGTGCTCAGAATATGGCAACACAGAACAAAGATCTTATGAGCGAAGCACAATGGCTCATAACACAGTCACAATTGATAAAAAAAACTCATCAGAAGTATGGGGAGGATTCCGTGTTGGAAGAAGAGCTAAACCAAAATTAATTGATTTTCAGCTTAAAGAAGATAAATTTAAACTTAAAGCATCACACTCAGGATATTCTAGGCTAGGACGAAATTGTACTCACGTGCGTTCATGGAATTTAGAAAAGAATTCTCTTCAAATTAATGATGAAATTTTAGGAAATTTTGAACAAGCAACAGCTATTTTTATCTTGAATTCAGATTTAATTTGTCGACCAATAAACAATAACAGTGTTAACATATACTCAGAGGACAGTTTGCTAGCAGAAGTTATTGTTTTGGTGGGAAACTTAGTCATTAACACCTGTGAAATTTCTAAGAACTTTGGAGAACTTATACCTTCAAATAGATTAGAAATATCAACGAACGACCAAGGAAAAATTTCCACTTCTATTAATATTTTTTAGGAAAAAAATACTTTAAATACTTTATATGTATGAAACAACAAAAGGCTAATATTTATTTGGGTTATTCCTGGGATCAGGCAACTATTGAAAATCGGATAACGCCTATATTAATGTTTTTAAACGATCATGGATATGAGTGCTCTGTTATGACTCCTGGCATTGAAAAAAATTTTTCAAATCTACATTTCGCAAATTTTAAATTTGTAAATGGTGGCATAAATAGAAAGGAAAATATATTTTCAAGATTATTTAAAGAAGTTATGTCTGCTAAAAAAGTTACTTCATATTCTAAATCTAAAGATATTGATCTGCACTTATATACTGTTCCATCTTTTATGCTACTTATCTTTGGTAAATTACGTCCTGGGTATAAAATCTTAGACATACGCGATGCATTATGGGTCTATTTAAAAGCAGGCCCTTTTCATTTCCGACTTTTCTCACTTTTTTTAATTCCTTATTTAAAAAAAAGATTATTAAGATTTGATTTAATATCTTGTACAAATCAATTTGAAAAAAAAGAAATTGTTAAATTAATTAAAGATAAAGTACCTGTAGTCATTTTGCCAAATGGAATATCGAATAAAAAGTTTAATTTACTTAAATTTAAAGAATCAGAAAATATAACTGATAAATTTGAAATTACATATGCTGGAAATATTGGTTATGCTCAAAATCTTGAGACTTTTATCAATGCTATTTCTTTTTTTCCTGAAGTAACCGGTAACATTATTGGAGAGGGCGCTGACTTAGAACGCTTAAAAAAATATGCACTTGAAAAGAATATTGTGAACGTAAATTTTTATGGAAGATTGCCATGGAAGAAACTCATCTTAATTTATAAAAAAAGCTCTTTTTTATATTGCCAGCTATCAAGCAATTATTATTCAGCAATCCCTTCAAAATTATATGAATATTTATCAACTAATAAGCCAGTAATTTTTGGTGGTCATGGGGCTGCTGTTAAGTTTCTTGAAAAATTTGAAGGTGTTTACGTTTGTAAACCAGATGACCACATCTCCTTAAGAAATATTATTAAAAATATAATTTCTAAGAGTTATTTGAATCATTCCAAGAAGCAATTAATTAATAGAAATATTATTGAAAATGAATTTATTAGAGAATCGATGACTAATAAAATTTATGATGATGTGTTAACAAAGTTAAAGAATTCTATATAATTGTAGACTTTAAGGAGAAATAATCTAATGACGGGTTCTAATTATTTAAAAAAAGTTGTAGTTTGTGGTGCTGGAGGTTTCATTGGATCACATCTTGTAAATGCCTTAGTAAAAGAAGGGTGCTGGGTGAGAGGCGTAGACCTTAAATTTCCTGAATTTTCATCAACTCAAGCCCAAGATTTTATAGTTGGTGATCTCAGAGATATTAATTTAGCTGAACATGTTTTTGATCAACACTTTGATGAAGTTTATCAGCTAGCTGCTGATATGGGAGGAGCAGGTTTTGTATTTACTGGAGAAAATGATGCAGAGATAATGCATAATTCTGCGACAGTAAATCTTAATGTACTTGAAGTTTGTCGAAAAAGAAATATAAAAAATATTTTTTATAGCTCATCTGCATGTATGTATCCTGAATACAATCAAATGGATCCAAATAATCCTTTGTGTGCAGAAGATTCAGCTTATCCTGCAAATCCAGATAGTGAGTACGGCTGGGAAAAACTATTCAGTGAAAGGTTATTCTTAGCATATGCTAGAAATCATAATATGAATGTAAGCGTTGCTCGATATCATAATATTTTTGGGCCAGAAGGCACATGGTTTGGTGGTCGAGAAAAAGCTCCGGCTGCATTATGTAGAAAAATTGCTGAAGTTTCTAATGGTATGTCAATAGAGATGTGGGGAGATGGTGAACAGACTCGTTCTTTCCTTTATGTTGATGAATGTGTTGAAGGTACTATAAAACTAATGCGCAATCACTGGTCTGGACCTGTAAATATTGGTTCAACCGAAATGGTAACTATTAACGAATTAGCATCTATGATAATGGTTATTTCAAATAAAAGACTGTCTATTAACCATATCGAAGGTCCGGTTGGAGTTAGAGGTAGAAATTCAGATAATACTTTGATCCAAGAAAAATTAAATTGGCAACCTTCTGACTCATTAGAGTCAGGTCTCGTTAAGACTTATAATTGGATTAATGAACAGGTTGAGCTAACAAAAAAAATGTGAATTAGAAACTATTTTGAGACACATATTTGCACTATTTAATACTGGTATCAATTCATGACAAATAAAATTTTAATATTTGGCGCAGGATACGTAGGCTACTCACTTGCTTTAACATTAGATCAAAACTATTCAGTAGTAATCGTAGAAAAAGATAAAAAAAAAATAGATAAAATTAATAATCAAGAAGCACCCATTTCAGATTATTTTATTGATCAATATATTAAAAATAATCCTACAAACTTGATAGCAACAGATAATCCAGACTACCACCTTAAGAACTCTGAAATAATAATTTTGGCACTTCCCACCAATTTTGATCAATCTTCTAACTCTTTTGATACTTCAATAATGGATTTTGTTTTGGAGAAGCTTAATAATTCAAATATTAATGCAGATATAGTAATAAAATCTACCATACCAATTGGTTATACAAAGAAATCTAAAAAAAAATACCAGAATCTAAGTTTATTTTTTGTTCCCGAATTTTTAAGAGAAAATAGAGCTATTGAAGATACTCTAAATCCATCGAGAATTATAATCGGAGATAAGGAGGAGAATGCAACAAAAATTGCAAATATTTTTAAAAATACTGCAAAAAACAATCCCAAAATTTTTTATATGAATGAGTCAGAGGCTGAGGCTGTCAAGTTATTTGCAAATAGTTTTTTAGCTATGCGCGTAGGTTTTTTTAATGAGTTAGATTCCTTCGCAATACATCATGAACTCAATACACAAAATATTATTGATGGTGTCTGCTCAGATAATAGAATTGGGCCTGAATATAATAATCCGTCTTTTGGTTATGGTGGTTATTGTCTGCCCAAAGATACTCGACAGCTAGTAGCAAATTTTGAAGAGGTACCCGAATCAATTTTTACTGCAACCATAGAAAGTAATAAAAAAAGAAAAGATTTCATAACAAAGAAAATTTTAGAAAAAAATATTAACAAGATTGGTATTTTTCGTTTGGTAATGAAAAAAGATTCTGATAATTTTCGAGAGTCAGCAGTTTTCGATATTATTAATTCTCTTATCAAAGAGGGTAAAGATATTTTGGTTTATGAACCTCTTATGCAAGATAATAATGACTTGTTTGAAGTAACCCATGATTTGAAGTATTTTAAAAATATTTGTGAATTACTTATTGCTAATCGCATGGATGATCAATTGTTTGATGTGAAAGAAAAAGTTTTTACAAGGGATATATATGGAAATAATTAAGTTTTCTAAATTTAATTACTACAAAATTATTTTTATTTATCTATGATCGAATTTATTAATTTAAGTGGTGAAGAGCCCTATGCTCTATTCAAAAAAAATTATCACGAAGCAAAAAATGCTGGCCAAAAAAATATTGAGGCAATCGTAATCTCTTCATTTAATAAGGAAATAAAAGAAGTTGATTCAAGATTTGTGAATATAAAAATAATTGATAATCAGAATTTTATTTTTTTTACAAACTATAATTCACCAAAAGCAATTGCATTTAATACCTTTGATCAAATCAGTGCTTTATTTTACTGGTCATCAATTAATACCCAGATAAGAATGAAGGCCATTATAAACAAAACAACAAAAAATTTTAATAATGACTATTTTAAAAAAAGAAATAAAGAAAAAAATGCATTAGCAATATCATCTGATCAATCAAAACCATCAACCTCTTATAATGAAATAGTTTCAAAATATGAGAATATAAAAAAAACTAAAAATTTATTAAAATGTCCAGACTACTGGGGTGGTTTTTCATTTATTCCTTATTATTTTGAATTTTGGGAAGGACATAAATCAAGAGTTAATAAAAGATTAATTTTTGATAAGACTGATCTTGATTGGAAACGATCATTTCTTGAGCCATAAATATTGCTAAACATTTTTTTTAGTATAAAATTCGACTTGATTATGAAAATCAAAATTATAAATTCCCTTAAATCAACTTTTTGATAAGTCTTAATGATCCCATTTCTTTTTAACCAGCAGGTATACGCATAGCAACTTCAAAGAAAAACATTACTCCTATAAACGAAAAAATTAGAGCTAGCGAAGTCATGCTTATTGGGTCAAACGGAGAAAAACAAGGATTGGTAGCTTTTTCCGTTGCCTTAGAATCAGCTAGAGTAGCATCACTTGACTTGGTTCAAGTATCACCATCCGATGCAAGTCCTGTAGTTTGTAAGCTTTTAGATTATGGAAAACATATCTTTGATAAGAAGAAAAGTCTTTCCTCCTCTAAGGTAAAAGTTAAAAGAAACACCACAAAAGAAATAAAATTTAGACCCTCAACAGATGTTGGTGATTATAATATTAAATTAAAAAAGGTTAAAAGCTTTATTCTTGACGGAGATAAGA
>ERZ1047472.784-NODE-784-length-27190-cov-70.257969_pt1 | contig 27190 bp, 20 predicted proteins | sample MGYA00383095_ERZ1047472 | MGnify/ENA primary metagenome ERZ1047472 (study PRJEB29581, sample SAMEA5548365) | metagenome | biome: marine; feature: coastal; material: water | depth 1 m | study: Short-term variability in the microbial, nano- and picoplankton... | reverse complement strand
TGCGCGCCACCCGCATGACGCGATGATAGCCCCGCGCTGTTAGGCCAAACCGTTCCGCAATTTCAAGCAAGAGCGCCTGACCTTCCGCATCAGGCGTGGCGTGTTTTTGCAATAGGCCCCCTTCCGCATCTGCATTCACCACGCATTGTGGACTCTCGGCATAACGCTCCGCTTGCCGTCTGCGGGCCGCAGCGATGCGTTGCGCCACATCGGCACTTGGCTCGCTGTCGCAAGGCAGCTCAAGGTCGCTGTAGGCAACCGGCGGCACGTCAACCCGCAGGTCAAACCGATCCAGCAGCGGGCCAGATATGCGGCCCAGATAGTCTGCGCCACATTCCGGGGCGCGGGCGCAGGCTCTTGCGGGGTCTGATAGATAGCCGCAACGGCAGGGGTTGGCTGCGGCGATCAACATGAAGCAACTTGGATATTTCACATGGGCATTGGCCCGCGCAACCATCACTTCACCTGTTTCAATCGGTTGGCGCAGGGTTTCTAGAACCTGGCGCGGAAACTCGGGAAACTCATCCATAAACAAGACCCCATTATGCGCCAAGGAGATCTCCCCGGGTTTTGCGCTGCGACCCCCGCCAATGATCGCGGCCATGGAGGCGGTGCTATGAGGTTCGCGAAACGGGCGCTCGCGAGAGATCCCGCCCTCATCAAGTAGTCCCGCCAGCGAGTGTATCATGGATGTTTCGAGCGCTTCGGCCGGGCTGAGCGGTGGCAGCAGACCGGGCAGGCGCGCAGCCAGCATAGATTTTCCAGATCCCGGCGGTCCCACCATGAGCATGTGATGCCGCCCGGCTGCGGCAATTTCCAACGCGCGTTTGGCCCGCTCTTGGCCTTTGACGTCGGACAGATCCTTGGCTGATTGTCGGGTTGTCACCTCGCCGGGTTGGGCCGGCTCAAGAAGGTTTTGCCCAGTGAGATGATGCAAGACAGCAGCAAGGCTAGGTGCGGCAATGACCGCGGTGGCCTCAACCCAGGCCGCTTCGGCGCCCGAGGCTTTGGGGCAAATCAAGCTGCGCCCGTCACTGGCGGCGGTGAGCGCTGCGGGCAGGCAGCCGGCGACCTGTACCAAATCGCCCCCCAAAGCCAACTCACCCATGAGAAGGCAAGCGCCAATCTCTTCCTGTGGGATCATGCCCAGGGCCGAGAGGAGGGCCACGGCAATGGGCAGATCGAAATGTGAACCTTCCTTGGGCATATCCGCCGGTGACAGGTTCACCGTGATCCGCTTGGAGGGTAGGGCAATCGAAAGGGCGTCCAGCGCGGCCCTGACCCTCTCGCGTGCCTCACTGACAGCTTTATTGGCCAGCCCGACGATTTGGAAACTGGGCAGGCCAGGCGCCACGGCGCATTGCACCTCAACCGGCCGGGCCTCCACCCCATGAAATGCAACTGTATAGGTAACGGCCACCATCGGCTTGGCCCTGTGTGGTTACGGGTCAAGCGAGCATAGGTCATCATGGTTTACGAAAGGTGAATCGTCCCCTTAGGATTTAGCGGTCAAGTATAGTGCCATAAACTCCGGCCAAGCGGCGGGATCAGCCAGAGTTTTGTCGCGACAAAACGGATTGCAAAAGCCAAAAACGCGGCTATCAATCCGTAAAAAATCGGTCACTGCATCACCCGAATAAGGGCAGGTTTTGTTTTCAGAAGGCCCTTGGGCGACTTCGGCCACCATGGTGCGAGGGCTGGGCCAAGGCACAGAGGTGCAGGCCATGTCGTAGGGAAAGGGATCGTAGTGTTTTGTCAGTCCCATCGCGCGCCACTGGCGAAAATCTTGATGGGCCAAATGTTTGTTAACATACTGTTGCGCTTGCTGTGAGACAGGCAGCTTATAACAAGCAATTCGCGCCGCAACCGGGGCGAAAAACACATCGGCAAGTGAATAGGCGCCAAAGAGCCAATCTTGATCGCCGGACATTTTGAACGCATAGAGCCATAGGGTTTCAAGGTAAGCGAGATCGGCGTGCAAATTGTCCGAAACTTCAAACCCTTCCCAAGCGTTTTGCAGGTTCATCGGGCAGTGCTCGCGTAGGGCAGAAAAGCCGCTGTGCATTTGGGCCACAAGACTGCGCGCCGCGCCGCGCTGTGCTGGATCTTCTGGCCATAGACCGGCCATTGGATGGGCCTCAGCAAGTGTTTCCGCCATGGCGAGCGTATCAAAAACCATATGCCCCTGGGACGTTTTCAAAATTGGAACTTGACGCGCGGGCGCGAAGGGCGCGAGATCGGTCTCTAACGTTCCGCTGTAAAGCCCCAGCAAATGGCTCTTGAAGGGGATGCCGAAAGATTTGAGCATCAACCATCCGCGAAGAGACCAACTGCTGAATGTGCGGTCTCCGATATAGAGATTATAGGTCATGCTGGGGTCCAATAAAGTGATAAAAATAATATTTGTTGTTTAGAATTTGTAGCGAAAAGATCCCTATGGCAAGTGGTTGATACACAGGACCTGCCATTTGCCCTGGTCTTCGCGCAGATGGGTGACGCTGAAATTGTCGATTTTATGGGCCAGGCAGGCGTAGGCGCTGCTGTTGAGGGCGCGTTGCACCTGGGTGAGGATGATACCGAAATGCGCCACGGCGATGATGCTGTTGTGAGCTGCATTCAATCGGTCGACCACCGGGCGGGCGCGGGCGGCGGCCATGTTCCAGCTTTCGCCATTTGGGGCCATAATATCACCGGGTTTTTCCCAAAAATCGCGGCTCAATTCTGGATCGGTCTGCGCAACATCTGACCAATGCCGCCCATCCCAATCGCCAAAGTGAAATTCTCTGAGGTCGGGCTCATGGGGCAGGCGGGGCCGCGCGCCCGCAAGCGCGTCGGCGGTGGTGACAGAGCGGGTGAGATCTGAGGAGACCACGACAGCTTCGCTTGGCAAATAGGAGCTTAGGCGGTCGATTAATGCGCGGTCAGATAGATCCGCCGGCACGTCGCGCCAGCCGGTAAAATTTTTCTCATGCGTCGGGCCGTGCCTGATCCAAAACCAATCGCTCATGGCACACTCTTGAGCGTTTGAGCGATGCCGGCGGTGACGAAAATCACCTCTTGGGCCAGGCGTGCGAGATCTTGATTGAGGTGGCCTTGGTGTTTGACAAAGGCCCGCGCCATCGCATTGTCTGGCGTAATGCCTTGACCGACTTCATTGCTGACCACAATCACCGGGCAGGGGGCATGGGCCAGACCGGTGCAAAGCGCAGCACAAGCGCTTTGAATATCGCGCTCAGCCATCATGAGATTGCTCAACCAGAGCGTGACGCAATCAAGCAAGATGATTTCTTCTGATTGTGCTGCCGCCAAAGCCTCGGTGAGATCGAGCGGTGCCTCCACGGTGGTCCAATCCGGCCCGCGTTGCCGGCGGTGCTGGGCAATTTTGGCACGCATTTCATCATCCCAGGCCTGGGCTGTTGCGATATAGCGCCGGGGCCGGTCGGCCGCTGCGATCAACTGTTCGGCATGACGAGATTTGCCAGAATTTGCGCCGCCGAGCACCAGGCGCAGAGCCGGAATTGTGTTTTTTGCAGCCATTGTGTCCCCAAGAGTGATCCAACCTGCATGTACCTGCGTAAGAAGAGAGTAACAAGTTTTTCATCTTTTCCTGATTGGGAGGCGAACACATGCCTTTAGACGGCCGCACAGAGAATTTTCTTCCGCGCACTGCAATGAAAGCGGAGATGCTTGATGCTGAAACGGAACTAAAATTGGCCTATGCTTGGCGTGATGACCGCTGCGAGCAAAGCCTCCATAGATTGATCAATGCCTATATGCGATTGGCCATTTCCCAAGCCGCTAAGTTTAAACGCTACGGCGCGCCGATGGGAGATTTGATTCAAGAGGCAGGGCTTGGCCTAATGAAAGCGGCCGAGAAATTTGACCCCGATCGTGGCGTGCGGTTCTCAACCTATGCGGTGTGGTGGATTAAAGCCTCTGTCCAAGAATATGTGATGCGCAATTGGTCAATGGTGCGCACAGGATCGACCAGCCCACAAAAATCATTGTTCTTTAACATGCGCCGGATCCAGGCGCGGATTGAGCGCGACGCCAATAACGCCGGCCAAACCTTGGATCGGCATCAGTTGCAGCAATTGATCGCGCAGGATTTGGGCGTGCCGTTGCATGATGTGGAGATGATGGATGGGCGTTTGTCTGGCTCTGATTTCTCGCTCAATGCGACGCAATCGACCGAAGATGAGGGGCGCGAATGGATTGATGCGCTGGAAGATGACAGCGCGCAGGCGGCCGAAATCGTCGAGATTGATCATGATCAAGAGGCGCTGCGCAATTGGCTGGTGCAGGCGATGAGTGTGCTCAATGATCGCGAAAGATACATCGTGCGGGAGCGTAAATTGATCGAGGCGCCGCGCACTTTGGAAAGCCTGGGCGAAGAATTGGGTCTTTCGAAAGAGCGAATCCGGCAGGTGGAAGCGGCCGCATTCAAGAAAATGCGCCTGGCGCTGGAAAATCAGGCCCCCGAGGCAAGCGCATTTTTCCAATAAGCTTTTTGCCTAAGCCAGACCTTGCAGACCGAGGTCTGGCTGCGTAACTGTACGCTATGAACGAAAAACACATTCTCTTAATCATCTCTGGTGGCATCGCCGCGGTGAAACTGCCGGATTTGATTCGAAAGTTGACTGCGCAGGGCGCGCGTGTCACGCCTGTTTTGACGCAGTCTGGCGCGCAATTCGTCACGCCCCTGTCAATTGCGGCCCTTGCGCGGTCCAAGGTCTATACCGAGTTGTTTGATCTGACAGAAGAAGCGCAGATGGGCCATATCGAGCTGTCGCGCGCGGCGGATCTTATTCTTGTAGCCCCGGCCACGGCTCAAATCATGGCCAAAATGGCGCAGGGAATGGCCGATGATCTGGCCTCAACCCTGCTGCTGGCCACTGATACCCCTGTCATGATTGCCCCCTCCATGAATGTCCGCATGTGGCAGCATCCCGCGACGCAGCGCAATTTGAAGCAGCTGCAAGAGGATGGGGTGCAGGTGATTGGCCCCAATGACGGAGAGATGGCCTGCGGTGAATATGGTCCGGGTCGCATGGCAGAGGCGGATGAAATTTTGGCGCAGGTTGCGGGCTTTTTTCGCAGCGGACCGCTTGCCGGTCGTCACGTGCTGGTGACCTCCGGCCCCACCCATGAACCAATTGATCCCGTGCGCTACATCGCCAATCGCTCCTCCGGCGCGCAGGGCGCGGCTTTGGCCACGGCCCTACGCGACCTTGGCGCGCGGGTCAGCTTTGTCACCGGACCGGCGCGCGTGCCGCCGCCCTCGGGCGTTGAGGTGCATCCGGTACACACAGCGCAGGAGATGTTGGCCGTGGTGGACGGGCTTTTGCCTGTGGATGCCGCGATTTTTGCGGCGGCTGTCGCCGATTGGCGTCTTGCAAGTGCCCATGGGCAAAAGATCAAAAAGACCTCCTCTGGCGATCTGCCGGTCTTAGAATTTGCCGAAAATCCCGATATTCTAGCGCGGGTTTCGGCCCATGACCTGAGGCCGCAACTCGTTGTGGGGTTTGCGGCAGAGACAGAGAATGTGATTGACAATGCGGCCCAAAAGCGACTGCGCAAGGGCTGCGATTGGATTGTTGCCAATGATGTGGCCCCTCAGACTGGCATTATGGGCGGAGCGCATAACAAGGTTACGCTCATCGACGCGGATGGCACCGAGACTTGGGATGAGATGCCCAAGAGCGATGTCGCGCGGCGGATCGCGCTCCGCATTGCGGATGCGTTGACGTGAACCCTGTCATTGAGATGACCTGGGATGAGGGGGCTGATACGAGCTTCGGCCTGCCGGCCTATGCCACTCCCGGCGCCGCTGGTGCAGATCTGCGGGCCAATTTTCCGGATCGTGCAGATATTATTGTGCCGCCTGGCGCGCGGGTATTGATTGGCACCGGGCTGCGTCTGGCCATACCTGCGGGCTATGAGGTGCAAATTCGCCCGCGCTCTGGGCTTGCTTTGAAACATGGGATCACATTGGCCAATGCACCTGGCACGATTGATAGTGACTATCGAGGTCCGCTTGGGGTGATTTTGCTCAATACTGGCACTGAGGCCTTTGCGGTGCGCCACGGGGACCGAATTGCGCAAATGGTTGTGGCTCCGGTGGTTCAGGCTGAATTTTCGCAGGTGTCACAGCTCGACACGACGCTGCGCGGCACCGGCGGATTTGGCTCTACAGGGCGCGGCTCATGATACTTGTTGGAACAATCTGCGCGGTTCTTTGGGGCATTGGCTGGGCCATGGGCGCGCCTAATCGTCAACGTTGGGTCATGATTGCGGTGGTGTTTGCGGCGGTGATTTTCGCCCATGTGATTTTGCCCGATGGTCATCCGTTGCGGCAAAACACCGGAGGATCGTGGGAGCTCTGGGCCATCATTGCGGCTTTTGCGGCGATTATTTGGATCTATCGGCAGGGCCTGCGCAAATTACGGTCTCGTGCCGTAGCGCCGATGCACGCCCCAGAGGGAGGGATGTCGGACGCTGAACTGGACCGCTATGCGCGACATATCGTTATGCCCGAGATTGGCGGGGCAGGGCAGATGCGGCTGCGCGGCGCAAAAGTCTTGGTGATTGGTGCTGGCGGGCTGGGCGCGCCGGCGCTGCAATATTTGGCGGCTGCCGGGGTTGGAACCATCGGCATTGTTGATGATGACACGGTAGCGGCCAGCAATTTGCAACGGCAGGTTATTCACCGCGACGCCGATATTGGCCGCGCCAAAGTCACCTCCGCGGCCCAGGCCATTGGCGAATTAAACCCCTATGTTGCTGTGAACAGTTACAATCATCGCCTCACTGGCGAGGGGGTGGAAGAGCTGATCGGCCAATATGACATTGTGCTGGATGGTACGGATAATTTCGAGACGCGCTATCTGGTGAACGCGGCCTGCGTGGCGCGCGCAACTCCCTTGGTCAGCGGTGCCTTGAGCCAATGGGAAGGGCAGCTCGCGCTGTTTGATCCCGCGGTCTCCGGTCCGTGCTATCAATGTGTGTTTCCCAGCGCGCCCAAACCAGAGTTGGCCCCCAGCTGTGCGCAGGCCGGGGTCTTTGCAGCCCTGCCCGGAATTATTGGCAGCCTCATGGCGGCGGAGGCGTTGAAATATATTTTGAGCGCGGGCTCACCTTTGCGGGGCCAGATGGCGATTTATAATGTGCTCGATGCGCAAAACCGTGTGATTAAAACCAAACCGCGGGCGGATTGCCCGATTTGCCGCACACAGCCTTCGGATGGAAAGTCTTGATATGAACCTGCTTGACCCTTGGACCACAGCCTTTGGCCTCGCGCCTTTTGATTGCATATCAGACAGTGATTTTGCTCCAGCGATGGATGCGGCATTGGATCATGCGCGTTTGGGAATGCAGGCGATTGGGGAAACTTCGGAAGCGCCCACCTTTGAAAACACGATCGAGGCGCAGGAATTGGCTGAAGAGCCGCTCAATCAGCTGGCGGCGGCGTTTTACACCCTCGCCAGCACCGATAGCACGCCCTTGCGCGAAGAGCTGCAACGGGAATTTGCGCCAAAGCTGTCGGCCTATGCCTCTGCTGTGACGTCGAATGCCGCGCTATTTGCGCGGATCGAAGATCTTTGGTCGCGCCGCGCCGCTTTGGGATTGTCGCCCGAGCAAGAGCGGGTCTTGATGCTCACCCGTCGCGACTTCATTCGCGCCGGCGCTCAGCTGACCGGGGCAGAGGCCGCGCGCATGGCGACACTCAAATCGCGTCTTGCCAGTTTGGGCACGAAATTCATGCAAAATCTGCTGGCTGATGAACGGGACTGGGCCCTGCCATTGCAGGCAGATGATCTTGCGGGCTTGCCTGATTTTGTGGTGCAGGCCGCGCAAGCTGCGGGGCAGGAAAAGGGGTTCGATGGTCCTGTGGTGACCCTATCGCGGTCACTCATCGTGCCATTTTTAGAATTTTCAAGCCGCCGGGACCTGCGCGAGGTGGCCTATAAAGCCTGGGCGGCGCGGGGCGCGAATGGTGGCGAGACAGACAATCGAGACATCGTTGCTGAAACCTTGCGCCTGCGGCAAGAGCAGGCGGCCTTGCTTGGGTATGAGAGTTTTTCCGATTTCAAGCTGGAAACCCAGATGGCCAAGACACCCGCCCGTGTGCGTGATTTGCTGATGCAAGTTTGGGCTCCAGCGAAGATGCGGGCGCAGGCAGATGCGGCAATCTTGACCCAAATGATGGCGCAAGACGGGCTGAGTGGACCGCTCATGGCTTGGGACTGGCGGTACTATGCACAAAAGCGCCGAAGGGCTGAACACGATCTTGATGAGGCGGAATTGAAGCCTTATTTGCAATTGGATCAGATGATCGAGGCGGCTTTCGACTGCGCGCGCCGCCTGTTCGGCCTGACCTTTCACGAGCTGTCTTTGCCCTTGCATCACAAGGATGCGAGGGTCTGGGAGGTGCGCCGCGACGGCGCGCATATCGCGTTGTTTATTGGTGATTACTTCGCCCGTAGCGGCAAAAGATCCGGCGCTTGGTGCAGCGCTTTGCAAAGCCAGCGTAAGAGGCCAAGCGCGCGGGCTCCCATTGTTATCAATGTGTGCAATTTTGCCAAGCCTTCCGGTGATGCGCCTGCGCTTTTGTCATTCGACGATGCGCGCACCTTGTTTCATGAATTTGGCCATGCGCTGCATCAGATGTTGAGTGATGTCAGCTATTCGTCCGTGTCTGGCACTTCGGTGGCGCGCGACTTTGTCGAGCTGCCAAGTCAGCTGTATGAGCATTGGCTTGAAGTGCCTGAAGTTCTGCAAAAATTTGCCATTCATGCGCAAAGTGGCGCGGTGATGCCCGATGACTTGCTCAAGCGTATGCTCGGGGCTGCGACATTTGATATGGGATTTCAGACTGTTGAATATATTGCTTCTGCGCTGGTGGATTTAAGTTTTCATGAAGCCGACGCCCCCCGAGACCCCATGGCGCGCCAGGCAGAGGTTCTGGCAGATATTGGCATGCCGGAGGCCATCGGGATGCGCCATGCGACGCCGCAATTTGCCCATGTATTCGCGGGGGATGGCTATTCGAGCGGATATTATAGCTATATGTGGTCAGAGGTGATGGATGCGGATGCATTTGCCTCCTTTGAGGAAGCGGGTGGAGCGTTTGATATGGAACGGGCGCGGGCTTTGCAGGACAATATCTTGTCGAAAGGTGGCAGTGCCGATGCCGAGGAGCTTTATGTGGCATTTCGCGGAAAATTGCCGGATGCGACCGCCTTGCTGCGCAATCGCGGATTGTAGCTTAGTCGAAGATCTCCGCTTCGGTGACACCCCAAAGCGCGGTTTTTGGGGCCCAGCCTTTGTAGCCTGCGGATGACAGCCGGCACCAAGTGGGATTACAGGATAAAAGCCGCGCCAGCACGTTGCGCTCAAGCCTTGCGGTGACCAGAGACTGAGCTGCCGGTTGATTGCGCAGATCCAGATGATCCTGCACGACCATGACTGTGCGGCTGCCCGACAGCAGTGAATAATGGATCCAGCCGCCCGCGCCCTCAAAATCAAGCACTTTGCGCCAATGGCCATGTTCGGCCACCACCTGCAATGGCATGTTGCGCAGCTTCAAGATCCAGTCAATGCGGTGGGTGAGAGACGGTCCGCGCCGCACATTGCCTTCACTGGCCTTTAAAGAAACGTAACGCGGTATCGGCAATTTTGTGACAGCGCCTTTTTCTGGCGGATTGGCAAGGCCTGCCCCGGCGCAGACTACGATGCAGAAAAACACGCTGACAAGTTTTTGCCATCCATTTGTCATGATCATCGGTGCTACTGTCCAAATGCCGGGTTTCATAGTCTAGCGATAAACGTGATCTTCGCCAGGGAAGCTACGGTTTCGCACCTCCTCGGCATAATTTGAAACTGATTTTTCGATTTCTGCGCCGAGGTCGCCGTAGAGTTTGACGAATTTCGGCGCCTTGCCCGGGTTTAAGCCGAGCATGTCTTCCAAGACCAAAATTTGCCCGTCACAGTGGACCGAGGCGCCAATGCCAATGGTGGGAATGGGGATCTGTTGGGTGATTTTCGCCGCCAATGGCTCAACCATACCCTCCAATACAATGGCAAAAGCCCCCGCATCGCTGACCGCTTGTGCATCCTGCTCGTGACCGCTCCAGCTGTCTTCGATCCGGCCTTGTGTCTTGAAGCCGCCCATTGTGTGGCTTGACTGTGGCGTGAGGCCGATATGCGCCATGACGGGAATCCCACGCTCAACCAGAAACTTGATGGTCTGAGCCATACGTTGGCCGCCTTCGAGCTTCACAGCGCCGCAGCCAGTTTCCTTCATGATCCGGGCGGCATTGCGAAAGGCCACCTCCGGGCTCTCCTCATAGGAGCCAAAGGGCATATCCACCACGATCAACGCGCGTTTTGTGCCGGTGACAACGGCCTTGCCGTGCATGATCATCAAATCCAGCGGCACCCCGAGGGTGCTGTCCATTCCATGCATGACCATGCCCAAACTGTCACCGACCAAGATAAAATCTGCGTAACGATCTACAATCGCGGCAGTATGAGCGTGATAGCTCGTGAGGCTGACAATGGGCGCGCCACCTTTGCGGCCGCTGATCTGCGGGCAAGTGATGCGTTTGATGGGGGCTTGCGTGCTCATGAGCTGTCCTTTCTGGGGTCGATCACCCGCTGATCAATCAATAGCACATCGCCAAAGGCCACCGCCAGCAAGATCACGGCAGGGCGATGCAATGGGCCTGAGAGCGCAGTGAGATCTTCGCTGTCTCGGATCTCAACTGATTTGATATCACATAGCGCCTCGCCCGCGAGATGTTGGGTAATCTGCGCCACATAGGCTTCGGCACTGGGCTGGGGATGGTGCTCGGCCTGGGTCAATGCGGCATTGAGAATTTTTGCTGCGGCGCGCTGGGCAGGGCTCAAGCGGACATTGCGAGATGACATGGCCAGCCCATCGTCCTCCCGCGCTGTTGGATGGCCAATGATGCGCACGGGCACGTCCAAATCACGAACCATTTTTCGAATGAGAGCCAGCTGTTGATAATCTTTTTCCCCAAATACCGCGACATCGGGTTGGGTAATGTTAAACAATTTGCTCACCACTGTCGCGACGCCTTGGAAATGGCCAGGCCGCAAAGCGCCCTGCAATATGCCTGAAAGACTGGGCACATCCACAATGGTATCTGCGCCGGGCAGATACATTTCCTCTGGGCTGGGGGTAAAGACGGCCGCCACACCCTCATCCCTCAACAGGGCCAAATCGCGTTCCAAATCAAGGGGATAGCGGCTGAGATCTTCATTTGCGCCAAATTGGGTCGGGTTTACAAAAATTGTCGCCACAACCGCATCGGCGTTCTGCGCAGCCTGGCGCATAAGCTGCAAATGCCCCGCGTGCAAAAACCCCATTGTAGGAACCAAGCCGATGGTTTTACCCGCCGCGCGCAGCCGGGCTATTTCTTGGCCTATGCGAATTTTTGATGGGCAAATCTGCATATTGTACCCCGCTGCTCTGCGATAGCATTTACCCCGCCAGATGCAGCGCCGCAAGAGCGCTTCGCAGCGGCAAAATGGCGGATGGGGGATGTATTTTGCTGCGAAAAATATCGTGAGGTCGGTTTTCGCAACTGGGAGGTCGGCGCGACTTCCCTTTTTGCGCCATCTTCAGGCAATCTATGCGCAACGTGAAAAGGAGTCGTGCGCGATGAAGACGCAAGTAAAAGCATTGGTTGTTGGTGGCGGTGCGGTTGGGACATCCATTGCCTACCATCTGGGAAAACGCGGTTGGGACACGATGCTAATCGAGCGCGATGAGCTGACCTCTGGCTCGACTTGGCATGCGGCCGGGCTTTTGCCTCTGTTCAATATGTCTTATGCCACCACGCATATCCACAAATACTCGGTTGATTTTTATAAATCCCTTGAAGAGGAAACCGGCTTGAATGCGGGTTTTGCTGTGGTGGGCAATCTCCGGATGGCGCAAACAGAAGACCGGATGGATGAATATCGCCTCTATGCGTCGACGGCGGAAACCTGCGGCGTTCCCTATGTTTTCATGTCACCGGATGAAATTAAAGCCAAATGGCCGCTCATCCGTACCGACGATCTTAAAGGCGCGCTTTATCATCAGACGGATGGCTATATTAACCCGGCGGATGTCACCATGGCCATGGCCAAGGGCGCGCGGCAATTGGGGGTCAGCATCGAGCGTCGGTGGCAGGCGGATGGTTTTCATTGGACCGGCAGCCATTGGGAGGTGACCTGCACGAAAATGATCGAAAAGGGCGGAAACCTTGTGCCCTCGGAGGAGCAAATTGTGATCACAGCTGAGCATGTGGTCACCGCCTCTGGCAATCATGCGCAGCGCACAGCGAAAATGCTGGGCATTAAAATTCCAGCCATTCCGGTTGAGCATCAATTTGTCGTCTTGGAGCAAGATCCGGCGCTGGTGGCCTACCGCGCTGAGGGCAACCCTGAGCACCCGGTGATCCGCGACGCCGATGCGCAAAGCTATGTGCGCGAGGAGCGCGGTGGTTGGATCCTTGGGGTTTATGAAAAAGAGGCTCCGGCTCGGTTTGAACATGGGGTGCCTGAGAGCTTCCGGGCCGATCTTTTCCCGCTCGCTCTGGAGCGGATTGAAGAGCAATATATGGCGATGATTCATCGCATGCCCTCCTGCGAGGAAAGTGGGCTCAAAGATGATTTCAACGGGCCAATTTGCTATACGCCCGACGGCAATCCTTTGGTGGGCCCAGCACCCGGCCTGCGCAATATGTGGCTGGCTGAGGGCTTTAGCTTTGGCATCACAGCGGCTGGTGGCACTGGCTATTATATGGCGCAGATGATGGTGGATGGGGAGGCTGAGATTGACATGGCCAGCCTAGATCCAAAACGCTACGGCAATTGGATGACCACAGAATTTGCCATGCGCAAAAATGAAGAATGCTATGACCATGTTTATGTTCTGCACCATCCCGATGAGGAACGCCCCGCCGCAAGGCCGCTGCGCACCGCGCCGGCCTATGATCGGCAAAAGGCACGCGGCGCACAGTTTGGCTGGGTCAACGGGTGGGAGCGGCCCAATTATTTTGGTCCATTGGATGCGCCGGAAGATTTTGACGAAAAATCCCGCAGCTTTCGCCGTGGAGCCTGGTGGCAATATGCCGTCGAAGAGGCCCGCGCCATCCGCGAAGGGGTGGGGCTTGTGGATGCGACAGCCTTTACAAAACATATCGTCAAAGGTCCGGGGGCCACGGCGTTTCTCGATTGGTTCACCTGCAATAAATTGCCGCGTGTGGGCCGCATCAATCTCACCTATGCTCTCACCGGCCATGGCACCACGCGCACGGAATACACCATCGTGCGCCTATCGGAGCAGGAGTATTACCTGGTTTCTGCGGGGGCATGGAGCGCCTATGACCAAGATTATCTGAAAAAGGCGATTGAGGACAAAGAGGCTGAATTTGGCCGTATTGAGCTGCAAGACGTCACCACCCAATGGGGCGTTTTCGCCCTCGCAGGTCCAAAGGCGCGGGATGTATTGCGAGACGTCATTAATGATCCAGACCCTGCCACGGCGCTTTCTAACAAGCGTTTCCCCTGGCTGTCGGCACGGCAAATTGAGCTGGGCATGTGCCCGGTGAATGCGATCCGGGTGGCCTATACGGGTGAGCTGGGTTGGGAGCTGCATCATCCGATGGAGATGCAGAACTATCTCTTTGATCTTCTGGAAAAAGCCGGCGAAAAACATGGTATGAAATTGGTGGGCGCGCGGGCGCAAAACTGGCTGCGGCAGGAAAAGTCCTATCGCGCATTCGGCACAGAGCTGGGCCGCGATGCCACACCGCTTGAGGCGGACCTGCCCCGCTTTGTGGATCTGTCAAAGGAGTTTCATGGCAAAGCGGCTATGGAGGCGCTTGGGGTACGGGTTAAGTGTTGCACGCTTTTGATTGACGGACCTGAGGATGCCGATCCCTGGGGCCGCGAGGCGTTGTATCAGGGCGAAACGCGCGTTGGACGCCTCACTTCCGGTGGCTATTCGGTGCATTTTGAGAAATCTATTGGCATGGGCTACCTGCCGCCAGAACTTGCCGTGCCGGGCACGAAACTTCAGGTGAAAATGCAAGACCGCCTGTGGGATTGCGAAGTGGTGCCCGACAGCCCTTATGATCCCAGCAATGCCACCATTCGGATGGATGGGTAAAATGCGAAAGGGTGGGGCAGCATGCTCCACCTCTTTGCTCTTTGGCAAAATCAGGTCACGAAACGCGCCGGGCTCAGCTGCGCCACAGTTTCAGCGTCGAGCTGCGATCTGCGGCCGAGCGCAGTATCTGCCACCAGTTGCGATGCGGCGGGGGCCGTAAAGAAGCCATATCCGCCTTGCCCGACGGCCCAGATGAAACTCTCCTCCTGCGGCGCGGCGCCAAGGACCAGATTACGATCGGGCGCAAATGTGCGCAGGCCAGCCCAAGAGGACAGAGGCCGCGTCACCTCTTCGGTCACATAGTCCTGATAGCGCGCCAAAGCTTCGGCCAGATCCAGATCATGCGGCCAAGCATCCATGGGCGCGCTGGGGGTCTCTTCTGCGAGCGATACAATCAATGCGCCCGCATCGGCCTTAGCATACCATCTTTCACCGGGACCAAACAGCATCGGCCAGGTCGAAGGATCATGACCGCCTGGCGCGGCCAATCGCGCGACGCTGCGGCGCATCGGTGTCAGACCAATGGGCGCGATACCTGCTAGGGCGGCAATTTCATCGCCCCAAGCTCCCGCAGCATTGATCAACCGCCGCGCTGTGAAACTGCGCTCTTGGCAGGTCACCCGCCATCCGCCAGGAATTTTTTCAATGGCTTGAACGCATTGCTGGGTTTCGATTACCCCGCCGCGCGCGCGCAAGAGTTTGGCGAAGCGCTGGAGCATCATATCCGTGTCAATATCTTGTGCGGTGGTGCTACAGGCGGCGCGCAGTACCTGCTGGGTGTTGAGGATCGGCACGCGTGCCTGGGCCTCTGCCATAGAGATTTCGCTCAACCCCATATGCTGCTGATCGGCCTCAAATTGCGTTTCTTCACCGCTCAGGCACAAAAGCATAAAGCCGCGCGGGCTGAGCACGCCTTCCAGCAAACTGTCCCAATCGCCGCGACCGGCTTTGGCAAGTGCGATGGTGGACGGGCTGCCGTAATTTTCTTCATAGAGCGCTGCGGAGCGACCGGAGCTGTGATAGGCCAAGTGCGCCTCGCGTTCCAAGACCCGGCAGCTGCCGTGGTCCGACAAGCGGGCTGCTGCTGAAATGCCGGCAATGCCGCCGCCTATGATGATAAAATCGTCCATAGGGCATTCATGCACAGTTGCGCGGCATGCAAAAGCAAAAAGGGGGCCAGCGGCCCCCTTTTCAAACCCGTATCGGATTTTGCTTAGTTAGGCACATCGCCTTCAATGCCTTCCAGATAGAATTTCATGCCGGCCAAACCGTCATCACCGTAATCAGAAGCGGTTTCACCTGCTGCCAGCCAAACGGATCCATCTTGCTTGTTCAGCGGGCCCGTGAAGGCATGGTAGGAGCCATCAGACAGGCTGTCACGCAGAGCTTCGGCAGAGGCTTTTACATCGGCCGGAACGGCGCTTGAAATTTCGCCAATGCCAACCATACCGGCACCGATACCATCCCAAGTGCTTGTGGAGGTCCAAGTGCCATCCATGACCGCTTGGGTGCGGGCGATGTAATAAGGGGCCCAGTTGTCGATGATGGAAGACACGCGCGGCATTGGCCCATAGGCCGCCATATCAGAGGCCTGACCGAAGGTGATCACACCGCCAGCAGCTTGAGCTGCGGCCTGCGGCGCGGTGGAGTCTGTGTGTTGCAAGACCACATCTGCGCCTTGCTCGATCAGAACTTTTGCCGCATCTGCCTCTTTGGTGGGGTCAAACCAAGTGTAGGCCCAAACGATTTTAAATTGCACGTCTGGGTTCACTGCTTTGGCGTGGATATAGGCAGAGTTGATGCCGCGGATCACTTCGGGAATCGGGAAAGAGCCGATGTAGCCAATGATATTGGATTTGGTCATATGGCCCGCGATATGGCCCTGAACTGCACGGCCTTCATAAAAGCGCGCGGAATATACAGAGACATTGTCGGCTTGCTTATAGCCTGTGGCATGTTCAAATTTCACATTCGGGAATTTGGCCGCAACATTGATGGTTGGGTCCATATAGCCAAAGGAGGTGGTGAAGATCAGATCTGCGCCTTTCAGCGCCATATCGGTCATAACACGCTCGGAATCTGGCCCCTCTGGAACACTTTCCACATACATTGTTTCGACTTTATCACCAAAAGCCTCCACAACGGCTTTGCGGCCTTGCTCGTGCTCATAGGTCCAACCGCCGTCACCGACCGGCCCGACATAGACAAAGCCAACCTTGGTTTTTTCGGCCAGCGCACCTGTGGTCGCTGTCATCGCCAAGGCAGCGCTGGCTAGGATTGTTTTAATCTTCATTAGGATTCCCCCTGTTTATAAATGACCTCAGCGTGAGGCATGGAACGCACGGCCAAGGGCCGCTGGTGCATTGAGTGCAGCTTTGTTGCGATGCGCAGACATAACAACCAATACAATGATGGTTATCAAATAGGGTGACATCGACAAATACTCAACTGGAATTGAGACGCCCGCGGCTTGCAGATTTAGCTGTAAAACGGCAACACCGCCAAAAATATAGGCACCTAGAAGCACGCGTGCCGGTTTCCAGCTCGCGAAAACAACAATCGCCAAGGCGATCCAGCCAGCCCCGGCGGTCATGCCTTCGGTCCATTGTGGCACGCGCACCAGCGACAGAGCCGCCCCGCCCAATCCAGCGCAGGCCCCGCCAAACATGATGGCCAAAATACGCACTTTGACGACCTTATAGCCCAAAGCATGGGCCGCATCATGGCTTTCGCCCACGGCCCGCAGGATCAATCCGCCGCGCGTATATTTCAAAAACCACCAAACCCCAGCCACCAAGGCCAGAGCGGCATAGACTGTGATGTCATGCGAGAATAATATCGGGCCGAGGATGGGGAGATCGCTGATGACAGGCAGATCCAATGTCACATTCGCCGGTGGCTTAATCCCAATATAGCTTTGACCCATCAGCGCCGAAAGGCCAAGGCCAAAGAGTGTCAGCGCCAGCCCCGTCGCGACTTGGTTTGACAGAAAAAATTGGGTCAAAACTGCAAAGACTAAGGAGAGGGCCGCACCGCCAAGCGCGGCGCATAGAAAGCCGATGATGGGCGACCCCGTGCCCACGGCTGCGGCAAATCCGGCAATGGCACCTATGATCATCATGCCTTCGACCCCAAGGTTCAAAACTCCAGACTTCTCGACCACCAATTCCCCAATTGCAGCCAATAAAATCGGTGTTGCAGCCACCATGAGCGAGGCAACCAAAAGAGTTGGGCTAATTGAGCTTAAATCCATGACAGATATGTCCTGTTTGAAGTCAAGTCTGGGTGGCGTCCGCTCGAGATCATGGACGGCTCCCCACACTTGCAAATTTAAGTTTGAAATTGGTCAGCACGTCGAGGGCCAGGAGGAAAAACAGCAACATGCCCTGAAAAGCCTGGATTGCCGCAGAGGGCAGGCCGAGGCTGGATTGAGCAATCTCTCCGCCGATATAGGTCAGAGCCATCAACAATCCGGCCAATAGAATGCCAATCGGATTGAGCCGGCCCAAAAATGCGACAATAATGGCTGTGAACCCATAGCCGACATTGAAATCAATGCTGATCTGTCCGCTGGGTCCAGAGACTTCAAACATGCCAGCCAATCCAGCCAAGGCGCCACTGAAGCCGAGGCAATAGACCACAAGCCTCTTCGGATTGACCCCGGCAAATTTGGCCGCCTTGGGGCTTTCACCGGTCAGGCGGATGTGAAAGCCCATTTGATGCCGCGCCAATACCACATAGGCGAAAATCACGGCAATGAAGGTGAACATAATCCCCATGTGAATGCCGGTTCCTGCCCAAAGCTCGGCATTATGTGCGCTGGGGTATTGCTGTAGATTGCGCGATCCTGGAAAGCCGAAGCCTTCTGGATTTTTCAACAAACCTAAGGACATAGAGGCCAAAAGCTGTTCTGCGACATAGACAAGCATCAGGCTCACCAAGATTTCATTGGTGCCAAATTTGGTTTTTAAAATCGCCGGAATCATGGCCCAGGCAAAGCCGCCCAATGCACCCAAACAGATCATGGCTGGGAAAAGGAACGCGCTTTGCGCCGGGTAGACCGCCAGCGCCGCGCCGGCGCCACAAATCGCACCAATGATATATTGCCCCTCGGCACCAATGTTCCAAATGCCAGCGCGGAACCCCATAGATAAACCGATGGCGATCATGATCAAAGGTGCACCTTTGACCAAAAGCTGTGGACGATAATACCAAGCAAATTCAGAGAAAAGCGGATCATAGAAAATTGTGCGGATTGCCTCGAAGGGATCCTTGCCCAAAGCTGCAAACATAAGTCCGCCGCCAATCATCGTGGCAAAAACGGCCAGAACTGGAGCCAAATAGGCCCAAATTTTTGAGGGATTTGGGCGCTTCTCAAGCCGCAGCATCGGCACCTCCTAGCAATAGGCCAATTTCGTCCAAGCTGAGGCCTGACATCGGTCGCGCCTCTGACAGCCGTCCGGCATTCAGGGCGGCGAAATTTGTTGAAATTTCCATGAGCTCATCCAAATCTTGGCTGATGACGATGACCCCGGCGCCTTGGGTTGCCAGATCCAGCAAGGCTTGGTGAATGGCGGCCGCTGCGGCCGCATCGACCCCCCAAGTGGGTTGGTTGACGATCAAGACCGATGGGTCTTGCAAAACCTCGCGGCCGATAACGAATTTTTGCAAGTTACCACCCGATAAGGAGCGCGCAGCAGATTGGGCATTGGGTGTGCGCACATCGAAGGTTTCGATCACCTCTTCGGCAAAGGCGCGCGCGCCTGGCCAGTCGAGAAATCCTGAGCGGCTGAGGTCCTTGCGCACCATCCCGGTGAGCATGGCATTTTCGGTCAGGCTCATGTCGGGCGCGGCCGCATGGCCCAAACGCTCCTCGGGGGCGGCCAAAACTCCCAAACTGCGCCGCGCATTGGGAGCAAGATGCCCGATGCCTAGCCTGTTGAGCCTGATCTGCTCCGGAGCACCAAGCACCTCACCTGAAAGGCAGGCAAGCAGCTCGTCTTGGCCATTGCCGGCAACGCCGCCAATACCCAAGATCTCGCCTTTGCGCAGCGAAAAGGATATATTTTTCAGACTTATGCCAAAGTTTGTTTGCGGTTCCAGTGAAAGATCTGCCACTTCGAGCACGACATCGCCAAGCGTGCCCTGTTGCGGCTTGGCTGAGTTTAGCGTGCCGCCAACCATCATCTCTGCCAATTCGCGCGCGGATTTTTCCCGCGGATCGCAGGTGGCGATTTTGCGCCCTGCGCGCAAAATGGTTGCGGTCTCACATAGATCGCGAATTTCTTCGAGTTTATGGGAGATATAGAGAATAGAGGTGCCCTCTTCCTTGAGCTTGCGCAGCGTGGCGAAGAGGGTTTGGACCTCCTGCGGGGTCAAAACGCTGGTGGGCTCATCCATGATCAGCAGCTTAGGGTCTTGCAAGAGGCAACGAATGATCTCCACTCTTTGACGCTCCCCCGCTGAGAGATCTCCCACCAGTCGCTCCGGATCCAGCGGCAGCCCATAGGCTTCAGAGACTTCTTTGATCCGGGCTGAGAGCGCGTTGGATTTGGGTGGGTTTTCCATGCCGAGGGCAATATTTTCCGCCACATTTAAGGCTTCAAAGAGGCTGAAATGCTGAAACACCATTGCCACGCCTGCCGCGCGCGCCGCACGGGGCTCGTCAGGGGCATAGGGCGACTCAAAAAGCCGCATTTGTCCGGAATCGGGCCGCACCAACCCGTAGATCATCTTCACCAAAGTAGATTTTCCAGCGCCATTCTCGCCCAGGAGCGCGTGAATTTCACTCTTGCCGATGTCAAACGCCACATCCTGATTGGCAATGACGCCGGGGTAGGCTTTTGTCAGCCCTTGAAGCTGTAAAAGTGTCTCACTCATGAAAGAGCACTCCTGTGTCGCCGATTGGCGTTCATGTTATGTGACAATAGAGCTTGGGTGACCCCAATCGCAATCGAAATTGGCTGTTTTCCAAGGTTTGGATCGCCAATTGGGCAAGTTATTTGTGAAATCGCCCTTGGCGTATGTCCCAAAGCCATTAATCGTCGCTGAAACCGCGCCCATTTACTGGCCGATCCAATCAAACCACAAAAATCGAATCCGCGCAGCAAAGCGGCGTGGCACAGCGCGAGATCCAGACTATGGGCGTAGGTGAATATCAAATGCTGCGCATCACGCGGCGCATGGGCCATCAGCGGCGCCGGGTTTTCGGCGGGGACAAGCGTCACGGCCTCGGGAGCGGCATCGGGAAAGCGGTCTGGGCTGGTATCAATCCAAGTCACCTCAAGGTCTGGCATCTGGGAGGCGATATGCACGACCGCCCGGCCCACATGCCCCGCCCCCCAGATCCATAACGGTTGTGCCGCTGGGGTGAGCGTCTCTGCCAGCCAGCCTGCGGTATAGATCACAGCCGCAGGGTCTGCTGATCCGTTCCGCCGGGCCTGTTGCAACTGGACCATGGGCAGCGGCATGGCCATGTCCCCTTCAATGCGGCGGATGAAGACATCTGTTGCGTCAATGGGCTGGGAGAAATGTTCGGTCACCAGCGTCACATGCCCGCCACAACATTGCCCCAGCTCTGGTCCAAGTGGATAGCGCCGCAGGCCTGGCCGTGGCGCTTGCGAGGCCTGATACTCCAAAGCACCGCCGCCAATACTGCCGCTTTGTCCGCCGGGCCAAAGCAACATTGATGCGCCTATTTCACGCGGTGAAGAGCCTTTGATATCGGCAATCACAACACGGGTCACTGCGCCATGGGCGGCAATGGCTTGATTAATTCTTTCAAGATCAAAACTCATGGCGCAGATCCTCGCGCCCGAGCGATGGCATTGAATACTTCCTCCGAAGTGGCCGGCGCTTGCAAATCGGGATACTGCGGCCCGCAGGCAGAGACCGCGTTCGAGAGTGCCAGAAAGGCTGAAATACCGTGCATGAAGGGCGGCTCACCCACGGCTTTTGAGCGGTAAACCGTCTTTTGACTGTTTTGACCGGGCCACAGATCCACATTGAACACCTCTGGCCGGTCGGAACAGGCCGGAATCTTATAGGTTGAGGGCGCATGGGTTTTGAGATGCCCCGCAGCGTCCCAAACCAACTCCTCCATGGTCAACCAACCCGCGCCCTGCACAAAGCCGCCTTCAATCTGCCCGATGTCCAGGGCTGGGTTCAAAGAGGCCCCACAATCGTGAAGAATATCGCAGCGCAGGATACGGTTTTCGCCGGTGAGCGTGTCAATCACAACCTCTGTTACCGCCGCGCCATAGGCGAAATACAAAAACGGCCGGCCCACGCCCTTGATGCGATCCCAAGCAATGTCCGGGGTTTTGTAAAATCCCGTGGCGGAGAGCGAAACACGCGCCTGATAGGCTGAGGCGATCATCTCTTGCCAGGTGAGTGAGAGGCCAGGGGCGGTGACCTGTCCCTCTGCGACGCTGATCTCTGTGGCGTTTACCCCATAGTGCTCGGCCAGATGATCCTTGAGCCTGCCCATAAGTGTTTCACAGGCCGCTTGCACCGCCATGCCGTTGAGATCAGCACCAGAGCTGGCAGCGGTGGCAGAGGTATTGGGCACTTTGCTGGTGTCCGTCGCTGAGGCGCGAATGACCGCCTGCTGCGCTCCCAAACTGCGTGCAGCCACCTGTGTCAGTTTCTGAAACAAGCCTTGGCCCATCTCTGTGCCGCCATGATTGATCAAAACAGATCCATCTGTGTAGATTTGCACCAAGGCGCCCGCTTGGTTGAGATGGGTCAGCGTAAAGGATATTCCAAATTTCACAGGGCTAAAGGCAATGCCGCGTTTCAACAGCGTATTTTGGCCATTCCACCGTGCAACCTCAGCTTTGCGCGCGTGATAGTCACACCGCTGCAACAGGCTGTCGGTCATGTCACCTAAGATGAAATCGGTCACCTCCATCTGATAGGGTGTGATCGACGGGCGCGCGGCCGGCTCGCAGGTCATTTCCGGGTAATAGTTGCGCCGCCGCACCTCCGCAGGATCGCAAGCCAGACTATGGGCAATATGATCCATCACCCTTTCGATGCCCACCATCCCCTGCGGGCCGCCAAAGCCGCGAAAGGCCGTGGCGCTTTGCGTATTGGTTTTGAGCCGGTGCGAGGTGATTGTCACATGCGGCAGGTCATAGGCGTTATCTGCGTGTAACATCGCCCTATCTGCCACTGGCAATGAGAGATCCAGCGCCCAGCCGCAGCGGAAATAATGGGTAAACTCCAGCGCTTGCACCCGGCCGCTGTCATCAAAACCGACGTGATACTCAATTCGGCAGTCATGGCGTTTGCCTGTGATGATGAAATCATCGTCGCGGTCATAACGCATTTTGCACGGCCGCCCAGTGAAGGAAGCGGCCAGGGCGCAGGCGACAGCCAGCGCATTGCCTTGGCTTTCTTTGCCACCAAAACCGCCCCCCATGCGCCGCACTTCCACGCGCACCGCATGCTGGGCAATGTTCAGCGCCTCTGCCACCTTATGTTGAATTTCAGTTGGATGCTGGGTTGAGGAATGGATCACCATATCCCCGTGATCCCCTGCCAGAGCGAGGGCGGCTTGCCCTTCGAGATAAAAATGTTCCTGCCCGCCGAGGTTGATTTGGCCCTGCAACCGATGGGCCGCGTCATGCATCGCATTTGCGGCATTGCCTTTTGTATAGATCCGCGGGCCATCTTCAAAGCGGCTTTCGGCGGCCAGAGCCTGATCTATCGTCAATATGGCTGGTTCAGCTGTGATCTCAATCTTGGCCAAACGCGCGGCGCGGCGGGCCAGATGGTGGCTCTCGGCCACGACCAAAAAGATCGGCTGCCCGGTATAATGCACATGGCCATCGGCGAGGAGAGGCTCGTCATGGGCGGAGGGGGAGACATCATTGGCATGGGGAAGATCCTTGGCCTCCAGCACCAAATGCACCCCGGGGCAGGCGCGCACAGCATCGAGATCCACTGACTTGATCTGCCCCGCCGCGCAGGATGACAGCCCAAAGGCCAGATGCAAGGTGCCCTGTGGCGTCGGGATATCATCGACATAGCGCGCGCTGCCGCTGACATGCTGGCGCGCCGCGTCATGCGGTAGGCTGGCGGCCGCGCTCATGGGTGCACCTCACGAATGTTCACCGTACTCTCTTGCAGATCATGAAAATAGCGGATCAGCATATTGCTTGCCGCTTGCCTGCGATATTCCGCAGTGGCGCGCATGTCGCTCAAGGGGGTGAAATCTTCGGCCAAAGCGGCCTGTGCTTGCTCGAAGGTCTCTAAGCTCCAGGGCTGGCCGCATAAAGCCGCCTCGGTTTTGACTGCCCTGGCGGGGGTGGCGGCCATGCCGCCAAAGGCGATGCGGGCCTGTGTGATGACACCGGCCTCTTGCTCCAGTTTAAAGCAGCCACAGAGGGCGGAAATATCCTGATCGAACCTTTTGGACAGTTTATAGCAGCGCAGACTGTCTTGCGCTTTGGGCAGTTCGATGCTCTCGACAAATTCTCCCGGTCGCCGATCTTGCTGTTGATAGGCGAGAAAGAAATCCTCCAAATCAAGCGAACGGCGCGCATCTGCGTGGCGCAGCACCAAACGCGCGCCCATGGCAATGAGGGCCGGCGAGCCATCTCCGATGGGCGAACCATTGGCTATATTGCCACCGATTGTCGCCGCATTGCGCACCTGCGGGCTGCCGTAGCGACTGAAGAGCTGGTGCGCCGAGGCCGATAGCGGCCTTATGGCCTGCATCAAATTTGTGATCGTGACCGCCGCGCCAATGCGCAGACTGTCGGTTTCATCATGGATTTGGCGCAGATCCTTAGCGTGGCTCACAAAGGCGACAGGCCCGAGGTCTTGCATATTCTTGGTGACCCATAGCCCCACATCGGTCCCGCCGGCGATGAGGGTGGCGTCGGGATTGCGGGCATACCACTGAGCCAATTCATCGGAAGATTGCGGGCAAAAAATATCATCACTGCTCTGAAGGGCTTGGGGCTCTGGCCGTTCACGCATCCATGCGGGCACAGGAACCTGTGCTGCGGCCTCAGCGGCGCGGATGATGGGCGCATAGCCCGTACACCGGCACAGGTTGCCTGCCAGAGCCGCATCGAAATCGGTCTCGCCTGTGGCATGTGTCGCGGCCATGGTGGTCACAAAACCGGGTGTGCAAAATCCACATTGCGCGCCGTGGTGGGCGATCATGGCCTCTTGCACCGGGTGCAGCGCGCCGTCTGGTCCGGCCAGCCCCTCGACCGTGCGCACGGAGCAGCCTTGCAGCTGGGGCAAAAACAAGATGCAGGCATTCATAGGGCGGGGCACGCCATCTTGCTGCGTCACGATAACGGTGCAGGCACCGCAATCGCCTTCGTTACAGCCCTCTTTGGTGCCGCAGAGATTTGCCTCAAGGCGTAAATAATCCAAAAGAGTTTCACTGCCTGTTTTGGGTGCGACAGACACCAAAGTCCCGTTGAGGAGAAACGACATGTTCATTTGAAAGAGTCGTGCCACTGTCTGTTCATCTTTGGCGCGATGGTCCGATGCGGCGTAAAACCAAGGTGGGCGCCGCTCGAGTAACTCTGATTTTTGTGAGTCGGGCAAGAAAAAAATGGTTTCTTGCAGAGCGCATGTTTCGGTGTGGGGGACGTTTTGCGCTGGATGCTGGGGCATCGGCAGTTTATCCATGAGATATGCGTGAGAATCCAAAATTCATCCATCTTCGAGTTCACAGCGAGTATTCACTGCTCGAGGGGGCCTTGCGGCTGAAGAAATTACCAGATTTGGTGGTTTCTATGGGCATGCCGGCCATTGCGGTGACAGATACCAACAATATGTTTTGCGCTTTGGAATTTTCGGAAGGGGCGTCCAAGGCGGGTGTTCAGCCGATCATCGGCTGCCAGGTGGATATGGCCTATGACCCCGCACCTGCCACAGAAAAGCCGCGGGCACCGGCGGCGTTGGTGCTATTGGCGCAAAATGAGCGCGGTTACGAAAACCTGATGGCGCTCAATTCCTGCCTTTATCTAAACAGTGATGGAACGCTGCCACAGGTGCAAATGGCGCAGCTGGCCGCCCATGCGGAGGGTGTGATCTGCCTGACTGGCGGGCCCGATGGGCCTTTGGGTAAATTGCTCCAAAACGGCCAGGCCGCTAAGGCACAGGCCTTACTTGAAGATTTGGCCCGCGCCTTTGGTGATCGCTTGTATGTGGAGCTGCAACGGCATCCAAGCGAGGATGGGCGCATGCCCGAGGCCGAAAGGCTCAGCGAACGCGGTTTGGTTGAAATGGCCTATGCGATGGATTTGCCCTTGGTGGCCACCAATGATGTCTATTTTCCCAAGCCGGAAATTTATGAGGCCCATGATGCGTTGATCTGTATTGCTGAAGGGGCTTATGTCGATCAACAAGGTCCAAGGCGTCGTCTGAGCCCGCAGCATTACCTCAAATCACCAGCGGAAATGGCTGTGCTCTTTGCTGATTTGCCTGAGGCTCTGGAGAACACCGTAGAAATCGCCCGCCGCTGCGCGTTCAAAGCCTACACGCGCGATCCGATTTTGCCAAAATTTGCCGATGATGAAGTGGAAGAGCTGCGGCGACAATCCAACGAGGGGCTGGCGCGCCGCTTGGCTGTGATCCCTCATGCGGTGTCGCCTGAGGCCTATCAAAAGCGGCTCGACTTTGAGCTGGACATCATCGAAGGCATGGGGTTTCCCGGATATTTCCTGATCGTGGCGGATTTTATCGCTTGGACCAAGGCGCAAAACATCCCAGTGGGGCCCGGGCGCGGTTCAGGCGCCGGCTCGCTCGTGGCCTATGCCTTGACGATTACGGATTTGGATCCGTTGCGCTATGGTTTGTTGTTCGAACGATTTTTGAACCCAGAACGGGTCTCAATGCCGGATTTCGACATTGATTTTTGCATGGACCGCCGCGAAGAGGTGATCCGCTATGTGCAACAAAAATATGGCCGCGACCGGGTGGGGCAAATTATCACCTTTGGTGCCTTGTTGTCGAAAGCGGCGGTCCGCGACATCGGACGGGTGCTGCAAATGCCCTATGGGCAGGTCGACCGCCTGTCTAAAATGATCCCTGTGGAAGGGGTTAAGCCGGTGACGATCGAAAAGGCGCTCGCAGATGAGCCGCGTCTGCGCGAGGAAGCCCGGACGGAAGAGGTCGTGGATCGACTGTTGAGCTATGGGCAGCAAGTCGAAGGGCTGCTGCGAAACGCCTCAACCCATGCGGCGGGCGTGGTGATTGGCGACCGGCCATTGGATCAATTGGTGCCGCTCTATCAAGATCCGCGCTCTGACATGCCAGCGACGCAATTTAATATGAAATGGGTGGAGCAGGCCGGCCTGGTCAAATTCGATTTCTTGGGCCTCAAGACGCTGACCGTGATTCAAAATGCGGTGGATCTCATCAATCGCTCGCGCCTGCTGCATCAATCGGCCGATGGGCGCAGTCTGTTCACGCCGCCGCCCGGGATGGAGGGCGATATTAACGCCATTCCTTTGGATGATGCGGCCTCTTATGAGCTCTATTCCGCCGCGAAAACGGTTGCAGTGTTTCAGGTGGAATCGAGCGGCATGATGGATGCGCTCAAACGCATGAAGCCCAATTGCATTGAAGACATCGTGGCCTTGGTGGCGCTCTATCGGCCGGGGCCGATGGAAAACATCCCGAAATACTGTGAGGTGAAAAACGGATTAAGTGAGCGTGAGCGGCTGCATCCGTCGGTCGATCATATCTTGGATGAGACGCAGGGGATCATTGTTTATCAAGAGCAGGTGATGGAAATCGCCCGTCAAATGGCCGGCTATTCATTGGGTGGCGCGGATCTATTGCGCCGCGCGATGGGCAAGAAAATTCAAGAGGCGATGGACGCAGAACGGCCAAAATTTTTGGCCGGCGCGGCTCAGAATGGGGTGGACGAAAAAACCGCCAAAGCGACCTGGGATTTGCTCGATAAATTTGCCAACTATGGCTTTAACAAGTCCCATGCGGCCGCCTATGCGGTGGTCAGCTATC
>ERZ1047472.781-NODE-781-length-27226-cov-5.738398_pt1 | contig 27226 bp, 37 predicted proteins | sample MGYA00383095_ERZ1047472 | MGnify/ENA primary metagenome ERZ1047472 (study PRJEB29581, sample SAMEA5548365) | metagenome | biome: marine; feature: coastal; material: water | depth 1 m | study: Short-term variability in the microbial, nano- and picoplankton dynamics... | reverse complement strand
GGAGCGGCTCTTGGTGCTGGACTAGGGGCTGTAGGTTCAAAGCTAGAAGGAGCCTATAAGAAGTTCGCCGGAATAAGCCGTAACGATTTCAATGCTGCACTCCGTATGGGAGATCCTGACGCAAAGATACTTGTCGGCGATGTAATGAAAAACGCACTACGCCATCAGCAGGACGTAAGAGACAATTACGCTGACCTTAGACTCGGAATAAAGGAAGCCACTATGGATGGCAGGGCTAGGCTTCAAGAGCTACAGTTGACTTCCGCCAAAGGACAGGTAAAATCCAAGCGGGGAATCTTTGAAGTTCTTGACGACGATGTAGATTACAACCTGAACTCGAGACTTGCCGAGGCTTCTATCGCTGGCAGGAACGCAGAGCTTCAGAACATCTTTGAACTGGACGGCCAGTTCATCGTAAGCAAGGCAGACGAACTAGGTGTTGGCGCATCTGATTTGTCACAAAAAATAGATCATTATCTGTATGCCAAGCACGCAAAACGATTCAATAAAGTTAAGTCCAAGAACTACAAGGGCGAAGGATCCCCTGCGGGGATCAGCGACAAGGAAGCTGACGATATCATTAAGGGCTTCGAGGCTTCTGGATTGAACAAGGAACTCGATCAAGTAGTGAAGAGTCGCTCTGACTTGTCCAAGCAGATACTGAACACACTTGAGGACGGGGGAATCGTAAGCTCTAAATACGCTACTAGCCTAAGAAAACAGTTCCCAGATTATGTCCCATTGAATCGTGTGATGGACGAGGACGGGAAGTTCAGCCCTGGATTATTTACTGCTACTGGTTCTGACAGGTCAATCAACGACGTGTCCGCTAACATACTTGGTAACTTGTCATCAGCCATTAGGATGGCTGAGACAAACAAGGCTAACCAGTCCTTCTTAAAGCTCACCCAGAAGGCAAAGAACAAGAAGGCGGCAGAAGGTGTTGTAACTATTTATAGACCCAAGAAGGTAAAGGAAGGAACAAAGCCTGGCGGTAAGCCAGAGGTTCCTAAGAGCGTAGACCGGGACTCAGTGGTCACAGTGTTTGACGACGGCGTAAGAACTTCAATGGCGTTCAAGGACAAGAGACTTGCCGCCGCTATGAAGGGAACCAACAAGGCTGTATTGCCCACATATATGAAGGCTGCCCTCTGGTATAACAGAACAGTTGGCTCTCTGTATACTCGGTTCAATCCAGAGTTCGTCATTCCTAATCTATTTCGAGACAGGTCAGAGGCCATAGTAAACGCATCAGCGAAGATGGATCTAGGTAATGCTCTTAAGGTTGTTAACCCAGTTAACGACATAAGAACGATTAGACGTAACACTTTAAGTAAAGGTAAGATTTCTAGTGACCCTGAACTAGCCAAGATGGACGCACTGTATAAACAGTTCGTAGCGGACGGAGGAAGCACGGGTAACTTAGGTGCATCAACTTTAAAGGATCCAGAAGAAGCAATCAAGGCCCTCCAAAAGACACTGCATAAGCCCAGCGCCAAAGGCATTGCGAGGAAAGGGCTTGATGCCCTTGAGCGAGTGAACTCATACGTTGAGGACTCAACTCGATTCAATGTCTATCGTCAAGGACTTAACAGTGGTATGACCAGAAAGCAAGCGGCGCTTGCTGCTCGTGATAGTTCCTTTGACCCACTGGTAAAAGGCTCGCAAGGTGATTTGATTCGTGCAACATACTTGTTTGCTAACCCCGCAATTCAGGGCGGAAGAAACTTCATTAGATCAATGTCGAATCCAAGTATCGCCGGCGGAGTAATGGGAACAATGATGGCTAGCACACTAGCCTTGGATCTTTATAATCAAAGCATTGTTCCTGACTGGAAAGAAAAACTCAAGGACTCAGGTGGTAGTAGTTGGAAGACCGACAAGGCCCTTACTCTTGTTACTGGTCTAAAAGAAAACGGAGACCTGGCATACATACAGGTTCCGATTGGATATTCTATAGCTCCATTCAAAAAGATGGCTGACTATCTCCAGCAAAGAGTGATTCAGCAAGGTCTAATGGGCATCGAGCCATCGCAGTCAGAGATGGACAAGTCCAAAGTTGACAAGGTCGGGGAGCTTACCAAGGCGTTCATTGATAGTTACAACCCTATGGGCGGGTCAATAGTGCCGACGCCCCTTCGCCCTTGGACAGAGCTAACAAAAAATAAAGACGGTCTCGGCAGAGACATTCGTCCTTCTTGGCTTGAGACAAAGAACATTAGTGAAGTAGAAAAGGTTTTCCCTTGGACTATGGACACTCGCGGCGGGGAGATGGCTATCTCTTTTGCAGAGCAACTTGACAATATGGGTATGGAGGTATCTCCAGAAAATTTAGAATACCTTTACCAGACTTGGGTAGGCGGGCCAGGTAACACTGTCCGCAGATTGTTCGAGGCTGGCTCTCGTATATATAATGGTGAGCCTCTTCAGCCAAAGCAACTTCCAATTGTTAGAAGGTTCTTCGGCGAAAGCCCAATGAAAACTTTTGAAGCTCGAAACTATGACGCTGAGGTTGTGTACAACCTGGACAAGGTATACTCAACGAGACGCCAGAAAGCGTCTCGGATAGCTTCTAGCACATTCAAGAAAATGGAGGGCAAGGAAACTGGAGCGGAGAAGATCTTGGTCTTGAGAAATGCTTTAACAAGCGTAGAAGATCCATTGATGGCGGAAGCCATACTGAAATCAATCAATACTAAGGCTAAGGACTCAGCGCTTGGCATCACTTCGGCTGACAAGAGAATAAGATCCTTGCCCTCGATGGCTAAAGCCGAGTTCTTCTTGGACAAGATTGATACGATGAACCCGGAACTCCTCAACGAATACCTGAGGACTATGCAGCAAAGAAAGATCCTGACGCCAAAGGTAGCTCAGTTAATCGGAGAGATGCAAGCACTACGCAGTCAGTAGTTTAACGCACGTAGCGTCCTTCTCGTAGACGTATCCAATATCCTTCTTGACCCACTCTCTCCGACTAAAGTCAGTCGTTCGAGGTAGGTTCTTCTGACACCATCCGAAGTCATACTCTTTCTCGAGCAACTTCATTATGTTCCAGACGTGAGCTACCCCTTCGTGCTCCGAGACGTATAGTATTTCCCGATTAGTTTTCGTGGCTAGGTCGTAGTTTGAATCAACCTTGCTCTTCTCGATGATCCAAGGATCATATCTTTTTCGGCGGGACTTAACCTCGATGAGGTATCTCTTGTTGGAAAAATCAAAGGGACTAAACTGATCTATAGCCTTCTCTACCCCAGCCATTGCTTTGGGGAATAGGATTGTCAACCTCTTGATTATCTCTGTATCTTCCATTATAAAAAGGGATGGTGAAGTAGGCGGTTGAAAGGGTATGAACGAAAACCCACGAGCTTCTTAATAGCCCGACTACCTAAATCACACTTAATAAAATCTTCCTATGAAGTGACGAAACTTGAATATACCCTTCACGTCTCGTTCTCCTTCTCGGTTCTTGGCAACATTATACATCATCTCAATGTATGATCCATACTTGTCAACCTTTTTTGACTCCTCAATGTCACCTTCTTTCGGCCACATAAGTAGGACTATGTCAGCATCATTCTCGATGTCGCCGGAATCCTTGAGGTCATAGAGCATAAGCCCACCAGGGCGCTTGGCTCCCTCTCTGCCCACTTGGCAGAGTAGAACTATGGGCAGGTTCAGCTCAAGTGCTAACTGTTTTATCTTGTGGGACACGTCTGCGATTGCATCATTCTTTGACATCTTACCGCCGAAAGGTATAAGCTGCAGGTAATCAACGATTAACATCTTGATTCCCTTGTTCCGCACTAGGGTTCGGACTTGAGATGCCATATCCTGAACGCTCTTAACGCTATGAATAGTGTTTATGTTGAGTCCCTGTAGTGTGTCCAGTGCGCCGTTAACCGCTACCATATCTGCCTTGGTCGCTACACGGTCTCTAATACGCTTGATCCACACCTTTGATAGGCAGGACACAAATCGCTGTGTGATCTGTTTCTGGGGCATCTCGAGGGAAACTATAGCCGATGGAACATCGGACTGCATAGCCGCTCTGAGCGCAAAGTTAAGTGCGAGTTGTGACTTACCGCAGGAAGTTGGTGCCGCAAGCACCATCACTTCGCCTGGCGCTATGCCTCCGTTGCCCAGTTTCTCATCGAGGTGATCGATGTGAGTCTTGACGGCCTCGGAAACGTAGTCACCTGACATCATCTTCTCGTAGTCATCGCGGAGTTGGTCAACCGTATTGCCCAAGTCCATAGCGCGATCACTACCCTCGGACATCTCTACCATCTTGGACTCCACACTGGATCGTATGACGTCTGGGTCAACCGTCTCGGACAAGGCGCTCTCGGCTGCTAGCTTACAGGTTCTTGCAAGCTCCCTTAGCTGGGACTTCTCCTTCACCAAGTTGGCAAAGTATTTGATGGAGGTGGGAGTCTCCACCTTTTCCATAAGTGAAAAGATGGCAGATATTCCGCCGACCTCGTCAACCTTGGACGCCTTCTTGAGTTCCTCTAGGAGTGATACCTCATTGATGTCCTCGCCCCTTCCGGCGATGGACACAATGGAATTAAAAATATATTTGTTGCGCTCTAAATAGAAGTCATCGGGATCTACTAGCCCGGAAATTGAGTCATAGGACTCAGTCCCCTCGCCTTTAAAACAGCAAGAGATAAGACCTTCTTCAGCTTCAACATTGTTTGGATGGATAATTTGATCGTTCATTTATTCGTTCTTTCATTGCTTCGAGGCACTGACCGAGGAACCTTAACTTCTGTCGGTAGATCTCTGGGTTTTTTTCTTTTGTTACTGCATCATAGGATCGTATCGCTACGTCTATACCGTCGTTTAAATCTTCATAATTGTCTAGAGTCATAGTAATAAAATATAGCACGCTTGTCACACAAAAAGGGACGCAGGAAACCCTGCGCCCCTAAGTGTATAGACAATAACTACTTCGATCTTTCTATCATTCCAAGAGCTATCAGGCTGTAGCCAATCAAGTCCCTGTAGATGTCACGAATAGTATCTCCGTTGCTCTCAACTGACAGGTGACCATCGTTGCAAAAGGACTTCATCCGTTGGAACTTATCCTGCATACGCAGGGAAAGCCCAAGCAATGGATCAATTCCAAACTCCCTAGAACCATCAAAGTTCTCGAAGGGATTATCACAACTCGTGCCACCAGTGTAGTCAGAGTTTTTCTTTCCAGTGAGGTCGAGTATTCCTTCAACTTCGGCGCGGCGGAATTCTTCCCACCAGGACTTGTTGTAGAAAGACTGTTTAGCCTCGGACGAGTTCGCTTCCATCTTTAGAATGGGAGGTCTTCGTCTGACTGAGCTACAGCTGGGGTAGTCTCGGCCTCACGTGGTTTGTCGATGGAGATGCTGAGGTATTTCTTACCAGCCTTGGAGACTTGTGACCAAGCGGAAAGATAAAAATCTTCGCCGTTCACGTTGAGCTTCCCTTTAAGATCAGGATGCTTGTCTGTTTTCTTTTCCGAGGGGAACAATGCTCCCCGATTTGTATCGTCGTATTTTTGTTCTGACATATTATTATTTTTGTTATTATGGTGGGTTAGATTAGGTCGTCAAGGGCGGGGGCGCTTGCCTTTGAACGTGATGCACTTGGCTTGGACTTTCCGTGAGTGTTGGTAGCGTCAGCGTCCTTTGTATCGTCGATACAGAAGAGTCCGTTGAGCGCATACTTACGAGCATAAGACGAAGCACTGCCGGAAATCTGAGCGACGTCCATCCCCTTCTTGTCCTCTGCTTCACGAGCATAAGCGTTTACACTTAGTTGTGCGCCCATCGAGTCAATGACTGCTGCGGATGCTTTAACATACACTCGACTGCCGACCTCTACCATTTCATCGGTAATGATTAGCGCTAACTTCTGTTTGTTCAGAAGTGGCTTGAGTGCTTCGAGGATGTCCTCGGCGGATCGGTATCTGTAGTTACCGAACTTATTAGTTTGTCCCTTCGGAGCCTTAAGCTCCGACTGGACTGCTTGTAGTCTCTCGACTAGCGTAGTTGTATCTTCATTCATATTTTGTTTTTGTTAGTGTGCGAAAAAGTTTCGCTCTGTCTTTCTGATTAGAACACAGATCAAGATCTTCTTGGGTCGCTCCTATGCGCTCCAACTCTGCCGACTGCTCAGAGGATGTCAAGTCCCGACTGAACCTTTTAGTTAATTGCGTAAGCCCAACCGGGTGAAGGACTTCCGTGTCGCATTCGTCCAGGTATTTAGCCATAGCCTCAAGTGTGATGGGCAGAAATTCTTTCTGACCCTTGCACATTTTAAAATAAAAGTTCTCTACCTTTCCAAGTAAACTGTTAGCTTGCCGAGACAAAACGCCTCGGACCATACCAGTATCGTGGTCGTGATCAAGAACCCAATCATCAGTTCTAATGTCCAAGATAGGACACCTCGATGGCTTGTGTTTCTCTCTGTATGTTTTTATTTTATCTTGAGATAAGTATGTCATAATTAAAACCCGCGAATTCTATTTAACTCGTCGATAGCCACCTGGAGTTGAGAGTTCTTTGCCATAAGATCCAGATTTCTATCTTTATAATAGTCGAGCTGTTGCTCTAGCTTTTCATTGTGCATATCTGCGACCGCCGCCGCCAGCTTGACCCTTTTGTTACGGGCTTCCAACCTAGAGATCTCTCTCCTTAACACTTCTAACTCCGATTTTACGTCGGCTAGGTGCGTGGTTAGCTTTTCGCAATAGGCATCTTGATCTCTCATATTATTTGTTCTTCAGTATATTACGGCGAACGTGTATAGCGGCTACTGTCCGACCAGTCTTCAACGATAACTCCTTGTCGCTGATTGCCTTGCTAGTAACTAAGTTATCTTCGGATAGTGACCACGGTTGATTGTGATTACTGGGCTTTATAATTGAGCTTCTAGGTTCCTCGAACAGCTCAGAGATTGCGCTGTATACTTTCACTTCTTGAATCTTCAGGAAGATGTAGTGATAGATGATTACTGATAGCGTAGAGCAAGCTCCGGCGAACAGTAGCGATTTGATTGTGTATGTATCCATTATTTTATTTTGTTTTTAGTTGATGGCCTTAGCCATTTAGATTTCTTTAACTTCAATTATCCTGGCAGTAGAACCCCTCTTGAGCCTACAGATTCCAGTCTTGTCAGGTGCTTTCTTCGTGATAAGTTTAACGGCATCCTTTTCAGTATGCGCCCACTTGATAGCCTTGCTAGTGTAATCGTCTGGCATATCAAAGTTTTTATAAGTTATCTGGTATCTTTGCACTATCGTCTGGGCTGTATGCACATACGCTCAGTCCAGTATAACTTTGCGGCTTGCTTTGCGGCGTTGAGGTAATGTTTCTTAGCCTTGTCGCTCCACCATAAGTGGTAGTGCTCTGCCGTATTGGTGCATATGCTGACGGACAGACAGTCCGGAATATATTCTAACCTTAGCAGGCATTGTAGCATCCAGCTCTCAACGATTAATTGCTTGCAGTCCTTGGGGTAAAATACCCCTGAACCTTTGCAGTTCCTCGTCTTGTAGTCAGCTAAGAATATAGTTCCGTCCTTGCGCTTGCCGACGAAGTCGATGCTGCCCGCTATCTTGAGTCGAGGATGACCGACTACATACTCAGTAGCCATAAGTTCAATCTCTTGCTCGTGAACCCACTTGGCGAAGGGCATAGCCCAGTCGTCCCAAGGCGTAGCTTCTTCGTTGCCATTGCCCTGAAGAATGTCCTCGATCCGCTTGTGTATTGCCGTGCCGAACTCGGAACTAGGGATGTCTTCACCAGTCCAAGGATGCTTACGAAAACCGTAGGTCATATCCTTGATCTCCTGCCAAGGTCTGTCCTGTAGGTTCTCATCCCTTGCTAGCTCTACAATCTTAGAAGGAATGTAGATAGAATCCAAGAATGAATCCTTAACTAGACCTAGAACTGTAGTGACGGAAGGCCAAGCCCTCTTATGTTTACGTGCTTGGGATGGGGTCTCAACTTCCTCGATAAACTTGGGAAGTTTTTCAGCTGTATAGAAGTGTGCCATAATTATTTCTCTTTTGGTTTACGTCCAGGTTTTACTGGCTCAGGTCTAACGATCCATCCCATAGTCTGAAAGAGCAGGGCTGCGTCCCTTCCCTCCACCATTGTCTTCTCGTTATCTTTAACTTTCTCGAATAGATCCGAGAACCTGTCAACTGCATTCGATGCTATTGATTCCATTACAGTTCATCCTCCTGTATAAGTTCGGAGATTGCTTCACGGAAGACTCCCCTGCTTATGGCTGTGTCGCCTCCATTGAAGTCAACGCTCTTGATTAATTTTGAATCAGCGAAGAAGTAGTAACAGCGGAAGTCTTCGCCCTTCCAAGATGGAGAGTCCTGCCAACTGATCTTGTGCTTGATAAGATAGTCGAGGATCTCGGTATCGGACTCACTCTCTAGTTCTACTTGGTCGGGTATGATGTAAACATCTCCCTCCTGTAGCTCGTGGAAGTAAGCGTCCTTGAACACAAGCCTTGATGCAACCTGCACTTGGACTTGAACTATTTCTAAGTCAGCTAACTGCTGACCAGTTGGGAATATATATGTTTTTATTTCTTTCATATTTTGTATTTGGTTTTTTCACTTGACACCGGAATTGGTGATTATTAAAATTGATTTATAATCGCTTAAGAAGCAAGAACAAAGTAAGCGCCCAACAGCCCTAAGCTGTGGGGCTTAGTTAGCCCCCGCATAAGTTAACGATGCGTCCTATAATGTAAAGGATAGAGAACAGACCTAAGCCTACTACTGTCCCGCCAAAGAAACCGACAAGGAAATTAAGCATTGTTCAACCTTTGTATGAGTGTAACAAAAGCCTTAGTCGCAGTAGCAGGAACTACTCCGTTGCCCAAGAGCCTAAGTCTGTCCACCCTGCTGGTAGACCCATTAGGTGTTCGACCCAGTCTGGATTGAGCTTGCCCTGCGCTGTCCCGCAATGACCCGCTATGTCCTCCTCCAGATTGGACTTCCCTCGATTGGCTAGATGCGCTCGGTTCTCCTCCGTTATCTGAGGATGAACCTTGTTGGCTCGTGGTGTTGCCCACTGCTGTGACCCTTGGCGCTTCCCAGTCGTGCTGTCGCTCGCCTGGTCGAGAAGGCCACCCTCGGTGTGAGCTTGAACAGCTACGTCCAGTGTGTCCATTGACACCTTGCCGTTGCGTATCCTGCCCCCCGTGTATCCTCCCTTGTGATCCCTCGTCGATGCAGTCGGCCAGTTCTTGGCTGCCTTGCGACTGTGATCCATATCTGGATAGTGAACTTGCTCCCTGAGATTCATACAGCCTGCGTTCTTCTCCGCTCTGGTCTGTGCCAGTTTCTCTGGAGTCCGCACTAGGTTGTTGGAGTCGAAGGTCTGAGGTGTTGCCCAGTTCTTCACTTGACCGCCCAGGTAGTTGACCTTCTTGCCGTTGCTGTATCCGTAGTCGCTCCCCTTCGCATCGTTGGCTATCGGAGTCGCCCAACTCTCCTCGTGAGTCTCCACTGCATCCCGCAGTTTCGCTCCGAAGGTTTGATTGCTCTTGTGCCTCTTGCTCTTGAAGCCCCCGCTTGTCATCTCCGTCTCGATGCGTCCGCCCTCCGCGTCCGAAGTCCTCGCCGTTGGCCATCCCAAGGATGAAGACTCGCTTTCTCTGGTGAGGTGCGCCGACTTCACTCGCTGAGAATATTCCTGCCGTTGCTCGGTAACCCAAGTCTTCCAGCTCTCGGAGGACATACTGGAGAACTGATTCTCCGTCGCCGGTCTTGGCTGAGATGATTCCTGCAACGTTTTCGAGGAAAACAATTCGAGGTTTGCAGTCTCGGATGCCGTCTCGGATGTATGGGAACAGGTGTCTTGGGTCATCAGTTGCTTTACGTTGTCCCGCACAACTGAATGGCTGGCACGGGAAGCCTCCAGATAAGATGTCCACTTGTCCACGAAACTTTCCGTATGGGAATTGTTTAACGTCCGTGAAGACAGGTGCTTCATCCAACTCTCCCGCTTCAATCTTTGAGACCAGGTTCGCGATAGGGAATCCTTCCCTCTCCACGTAAGCGATTTCTCGCAGAGTTGGGAGAACGTTTCGGAGTCCAAGCCCAATTCCTTCATATCCAGAACATAGGCTGATGTGTGTAATTGCTTTGGTAGTATCCACATTGTTTCTTTCTTTTTAGTTGTTATTAGTTTATTAGATTTCGGCAGTGAAGTTACACTGCCCGTTTTCTTCGAGTGAATTGAGAATCTTTTTTCCCAGGCATAGGTCGGCGTATTCCTTTAACTCATCGTGAGTTATCTTAGCCTTCTCTAAATCCTCTTGGCTATACCAACCCTCATCCTTGAAGAACTCATTGAGCTTGTCAACATCTAGGGCATTCTCAATCTTTTTAATCTCATCACGAACTTCTTGTATATTATCTTCATCGTAGTAATATTCCAAGTAGTTAGGTGTCACTCCAGAGCATCCGAACCTGTCGGCGGCATCTGAGGGTTGCACAGCAACCCAGAACTTTCCTTCTATATCTCCGTTGTAGTATCGTCCCATTTTATTTTCCTTTCTATTTAGTTTGCTAGTGTGAATCTGAGAACAGTTGACTTGGGAGCCACGTATTCCTGGTTCGTTATTGCGTCCACGATAATGAAGGGACGCTTGTATGAGCGCTGTTTGTATCCTCGTAGATAGAAGAACTTACCCTTCGGATCCTTGAGCATTGCGCCGAGCCACTCCTTCGGTATTTCGAGGGATTGGTGATGGTCGTTGAGGAAGGTCTCTTCCTTTGAGATCGGCCGTCCTTCATCTGAGAGTAGTTCTACCTCCAGCTTGATTGACGCACTCGTTGATCCGTATCGGCACCCGTTAGTCCGGATTGATACGCCCAGCTTCTCCCCAAGAGAAGCTAGTGCAGTGTTGAGTTCGTTTGTGATGTCCTTGCAGACAGCACGATCCAGTTGCGTTATTTGTTTTGTATTCATTTTATTATCTATGGTTTATGGTTAGTTGTTGTATTGTGTTTACCTCTTTCTCTCTCCCGAAGGTTGTAGGCGTGTTCTGACGCCTCGTTGTTCAATGCTTTCGCATCTACAGAAAGAGCAGACCCATACGGGATTTGAACCCGCACCTCCAACATTTAGCTCATCGTTGCCAACTAGTGGCCGACCAGTTGATTTATTAACGATTCGCGCTGGTGTTCTCCCCGTTAAACTAATGGGTATAAAGTTTATTCATAAAGGTCTTCAATCTTTTTCTGATTTTTTCTTATGTGGTGCTGAGCTTCGCTGACCTTGTCCATCCAGTATCGAATGGTTCTGAGGTAGCTCTCCTCGGCTTGTTCTTTTTTTGACAGGTTCAGTATGTCGCTCATCTTTTTTGAGGAAACAACTGGAGAGAATATTCTTTTTAATTCTTCCTGCTGATTGCTGATGTTGTCAATGATCTCTGATATATGTTTTGTATCGCTCATATTTTTATAGTTCTGATTCCAGGAATTCCTGTTTCGCTGTTTCGATTACTTCCTCCCTCTCTTGGGCGCTCAGGAAGACGTCGCGTTCTTCGTGCGTGTCTTCGTCGTAAATTTTATATTCTATAATCTCTTGCTCGGTGACGTTGAACTGTTGCCACTTCTCGGTGACCCATTGGTTTCCGGATTCTGAACTGCACTCGCAGTTCTCAATGTCGAAGTTAGTTCTGACTGTTGCTATGCACAGTGTGCCATTGAGCAAGTCGCATTCGATTTCGGTCTCTACGTTTCCGTCCATTATCTGTTCCATCCTTCCTTGATTGTTACCCATATGATCGCTTGTGCTTCATAGGCTTTTAGCTTGTGTTCCTCGGCAATCCTGGCGGTGATCGCCTCGATGCGTCGGTATTGAGGTGCTGTGATTGTCTCCACAGTATCCACGATGCCTTCCTTAGGCTTGCATAAGCAAGCCCGTATGTGCCACTTGTCGATGGTCACGTGCTTGTCGCTGAGTCGGCCGATATTCATTGCGAACGAGTGAGTCTTCGGACTCTTCGATGCCAGCGTGATGTCTTCGTGCAGTATCGACCACGCCTTTCGCTTATTGGCATTGTATGTGCATACCTTGAAGCTATCTATGCTACGTCCCTCCTTGAAGGCTCGTATCATTGACTCGGCGTCTTGCTTATTGCGTTCCCATTTATTGTTGGGCGATAGCGCACTTAGCTGGGCAGCCACAATGTATCGGTCGATCCCGTAGGTCTTGCTCAGTTTTTTGGTAAAGCGTTGAGCGTCTTTATACCAGCGCTTGCCAGCGCATATGTTGCGCCAAGTCGCTTGTGATAGCCAGGAATTTAGGTTGTTGGCTATGATTCGATCAGTTGTTTTCGGTAGTGTTCTTTTCATATTTCGTTCTCGACTAGTTTATTGAGATGTTCTAGCGCTTGGCGATACGCCGTTCGCTTGTGGTATTTCGCTATGCTAATGTATTCTGCCATCTTTTCCCGTCGCTCTTTCTCGACATCCTTTTTGCGAATGTAAATCCGGATTTCTTGGGCGTCATCCAACGGGATGCTTACTCGGTATCCCCACGGGGTCTTCGGTTTGCTACCCCGTAGCACTAGCTTGTATTTCGAGCCACAAGCCTTAGCTTGTTGGCGCATTTGCTTTATCAGCGCCCATCCGTCGCTGTCGTTTTTTACCTTCATCAGGTAATCGTGGTTTGGTTTGTTCATAGTTTACTTTCTTTTAGGGTTAAAGTTACAGCATCAGTTGCTCAAGCATACCTGATCGTCTAGTGATTGAGCACGTCCAAGGGTTATAGCAGACGCCGTTCGTGTATCCGTCTTCCCATTGATCGAGCAGTATGCCCATAGTTTCGGCGGGCAGACTAGTGAAGCAGCCACTTTCAAATTCGACTTGGATGTTTTCCTTTACGATGTTCACGGCGATTGCCTTAATTCTTTCCTCGGTAGCCATTCCTGGCGACCCGTGCCAGCATTTACGGCCGACTAGCTTGTTCATTTTTTCTAGTAGGTTCATAGTTATTTTCCAATAGGCGGATGATGTTATTTAGGCTTATGTCGTCGCCAATTTCGACGCCGTGTTCTTCGCTGAAGTATTCTTTGAAACTTCGCTTGTCCTTGCCTAGGACTTTTTCCCATAGGCGCCAGATTTCAAATGCTTCGTCGAATGTCTTCATACAATGCTTGCTCTGATTTGAGTCGTTGGAGTGAAGGAAAGCCCTAGGCTTTCCAATGTAATAGTCGATACAATCTTGGCTGGTAAAGCCACTACTGGTTTGCGCTTCTGTGCTACCTTCTTGGCAGACTTGGCAAGGGTCGACTTGCGTCGAACCCGTTTGGACTTTTTCGGTTTCCAACTCCAGTCTCCAGAGTGTGGAAGCGTGGCAGTCTCGCGCCACTGGTTACTTGTATTTTTCGTTTTCATTTTGACGTTCTCATTAGTTGCTTAATTGCGTAACATCCACGCCACGGGAAGGCTGAGATTGTGGACAAGTGGTTTTCAATAGATTCGCTCATTTTACTCACCACTTTCAAAGCATAAACTTGTCAGGTTTAATACTTATCGCACTGACGATCTCTCAATTCTAAAGATGGGAATTTTAAACGATCAGCGGGAATAAATCTCAGGCTGAAGGTAATTCAGGATTTTATAGAATTTCGGCGGTGATAAAAGAACGAGCCGATCAGTGCATTTTTCGCAAGGTGACTTTCGCCATAAGCCTTACTAGAATTTTAGTTTTAACGCCACTACGACGACGAGTAAAATTTCCAAAAACTAATAATTCCCGTTAGGCTTTCCAGCCCTCGCTTATCAATTAATAAGTCAGCGATGGAAAGAATAGATCATAGAAAACGGCTTTTTTAAAGAACATTCTTCATCTTTTTTAATGAAAAAAATTAAGTCATTGGTATTCAATAGCTTAAGGCATAAAATAATTTCACTTTTTCTCGGAAAAACTCGGAAATCGCACTGTTTTTGACTGTTTTTTCTCTCAAATGGCGCCCATTTGATGCCATTAATGAGGGATCCGATATATCGCTTTTAGCAAAAATATTTCGTTTTCTCGTGTAGTTGGAAAGCTGATACAAACTTTGTAGTGCTTTTTCTGATACAATGTATCCGGTTTTCTGATACGTTTGCGTGTAGTTGAATTTCTGATACGTGTATCCGTTTTTTTGATACGTGTAGTTGGAATGTCGATACGCCAGGATTGTAGTTGAAATGCTGATACGTGTATCCAGGATTCTGATACAAACTTTGAGGGGTGGGGGTGTCCGGAAAATCCAAAACTTTCCATTTATATATACATAAACACAGCCCTAAAAAAAAATGCAACTCAAGGGGCTTCTATCCCCAGCCCCAAGCTGGGGGGTAGTAGTATCTTGTCTCAGTCAACTTACTCCTTGTAACGAGATACAGCTTCGCCTAGCAGCGAAGCATCTGTAACGTAGACCAGAGGTCAGACTAGGTATTATCGAAGAGTAATCCGTAAGTCACAGGCATTATTTTATCGTCCCCTTCACGCAATCTCAGGGGGACGAACCTATACTGCGAGTGGCTGACCCTTGTTCCCAAGAGGCAGGTATCCTATCGCAGTGCCGTGTAGTTTAGTGTCATACGAGTGGCTATCCTCGGAGATCGTTTTCGCCCTGTTACAGGTTTACCTCTGGACTATGTATCGATTTTCTATATGGATACATTATGTCAAAGACGTCAAGTATAAATAAAAAGATATATCATATTTAATGCTTGACAGGTTAATCTTTGCAGTGACAGATTGTCCCTATGCAGGACATACCCGATGACAAGGAGGAGCTAATGGCGGAAATATCTGATGCCATTGACTCCGTAGTTGATGTAAAGCAGTTGCAACAGGTAAAGAGCCTATCGTTGTATGACCCCCAGAAGGTAGCCAAGCTACTGTATCTTTACAGTAAAGGAACGAGCCAGACGGCTCTCGTTCGGAAATACAAGTTCTCTAGGCAGACAGTGCTGAATGTATTAGTGGACTACGCTGACCACCTAGGCAAACTGCGGGAGGTTGCTGGCAAGATCTCGGCGAAGAACTACCTCAACATATCCTCCCTGGAGGAGGATCTGATTGAGAAGGTGCGTGACCGTATGGACACCGAGGAGGACTTCGAGGTAAACTTCAAGGATCTCAAGGAACTTTCAATAGCCAAAGCTAACTCATTTCGGGAGGCAATGACCTCGCGGGGCGAGGCCAGTGCTATAACCGAAGACCGCCAAGTGATTACACAGGAGGACTACGAAGCAACTATACAAGCGGCGAGGGACAGGATCGCCAATCTCAAACAAGCCGAAGAGGCAGAACTAGTAGAGGAGGACACAGATGGGTAAGGGATGCGCACCCCGAAAGGGACATAACCAAGAGAAGCAACGCAAGAACTACGACGAGATTGACTGGTCAAAGAAGCCGAAACCCGCCAAAAGAAAATGAGCGAAGAGAGCGAGTCAGATGCTATATACGACCAGATTCGGGGAATACTGGGCGAACACTTCCACAACTTCTGTTTCATTGTAATGGACGAGGAGGGTGAGTTGTTCTATGACTACACGAACTACAGGATAGGTAAAATGCTGATGAAAGAATCCCTAGAGGATCTAAACTGCGAGGTAGATGATTTTGAGTTAATCTGGGATATAGACGAGGATGAGGATGATGAACCCGACACAGATTCAGACGGGTATGAGCTAGTTGATTAATGTCTCTTGAATTCACAGATCACCCTATACTGCCTTCACCGAGTGACGAGGAAATCGTCCTCCTAGGGGAGTCCGATCCTAAGCTACTGGAGAAACTTCACCAAGCGCACGAGGGCAGGATACGTGCCTCAAATGAGGATCCTCTCCGCTACGGCTTTGACCTAGAGGGTTGGGTTCGTATGCAGGAAGGACTAAACGAGTTCAATGAGGTTCTAGCTCTCGGCGGAAACAGAAGCGGAAAGACAACTGGTTGTGCCAAGATGGTAATGGATGCGGTCAGTAAGAACGAGGGAGGACACATTGTCTGCTTCAGCCAGAACGCCGACACATCTATCAAGGTTCAACAGCCAGCCATATGGGAGATGATGCCCAAGGAGTTCCGCAAGAAGACCAAGAGCATTGACGGATACATCAACTACTCAATGCAGAACGGGTTCACCGGGAGTAGCTTCGTCTTCCCTGACACCAAGACCCGTGTGGACTTCAAGACCTATACCCAGTTCAGCAACAACCAAACAATTCTGGAAGGTTTCGAGTTCGGGTTCAAGAACCCAGAGGGTAACAACATCGGCGCTTGGCTGGACGAATACTTGGGCGACGCAGCCCTGGTCAACACTTTGCGATTTCGCCTAGCTACCCGTGACAGCAAAATGCTAATCGGCTTTACGCCGATTGATGGGTATACCCCCTTCATAGCGGACTACTTGAAGAACGCAGAAACTCTGCAAACCAAACCAGCAGAACTACTTAGGGGAAAGGAAGTCCCCGTTGCCCAGTATAGCCCATCTAGGGATGCGGCAATAGTATACCTGCACTCCGACGAGAATCCATTCGGCGGATATGAGCGAATAGCTAAAGACCTACAGGGCAGACCAGAGGACGAGATAAAAGTTCGTGCATACGGGCTACCAGTTAAGTCAGCTAATTCTCTGCTACCTTACTTCAATACAGAGGTCAATGTATTGTCAGATGAGCCGAACAAGTATGGTATGACGTTCCCAGACATATCAGACACCAACAGATACACAGTTTATCAGGTAGTTGACCCCGCAGGAGCGAGGAACTACACAATGATCTGGGCAGGAGTAAACGACATCGGGGAAGTATACATCCGAAGTGAGTGGCCCGACAGAGCTACCTACGGGGAGTGGGCAATGTTTGGTGACCCCAAATGGAAATACGGACCCGCAGCCAAAAAGATTGGACTAAACGTCGAGGGATACTGCGAGTTGTTCAAGGAGATTGAGCAGGATCTAGGGTTACAGGTCACCGAAAGGATCGGTGACTCCCGCTTCTTTGCTAGAGAAAATGAGAACAATGATGATCTGTTCACAGCCTTCTATGACTACGGGGTAAGTTTTATACCATCAAGCGGGGTAATGGAGGAACAGGGCATAGCTGCCCTGGACGACTGGTTCAGCTATAATCCCAATATGGAAATAGACGAAGCCAATCGACCTCTCTGCTACATACACAGTGATTGCGGAAACTTAATTGACAGTTTAATTAATTACAATTCAAGGGGAAAAGCCGACGAATCCCTGAAGGATTTCTTCGACGTTATACGTTACTTGCGTATGTCCAACGGAGGAGAAGGACCAGACTTTATGAGCCAAGGATCAATGCTCACCACTAAAAACAACAAAGGAGGATACTAATGCCAAAGAAGAGATTAAAAGATATAGCCGAAGAATACGGAATAACGTTTGACCAAGCTCACGATATTATTGTGAACAAACTAGAAGAAGACCAAGTAACTGGTCGAGGCAGGAACCTATGGATTTCTGAAAGGGGTCAAGACATAATGGAGGACTTGATACCTATGGCTAGTATTCATAGGGGAAATGTCCTTTCGCAAGCACCTAATCCTAGATTTGTTTTTGTCAAGATGAGGGAGTCAATGAGGAAGGTTCCCGTGATGATTCCGCTTGCACTATCTGGTAAACTTACATCGAAGGTAATATACTTTGAGGCTGACAATTCCGGGGACAACGTAAAATATAAATGGATCAAAGCTCCTAAGAGTCAGTAACATTAAAGTATTATATATTAATATTATTTATGGATTCAGAAAATATCTCAAAGGAATTAACTTATGTGGGCAAAAATCCAAGCGTTGAAACGCTTCGGAACGCATATGATGAGACAGTAACGGAATTGCAGTCCTATTTTGACTTGTGTCGATCTAGCTACGATGATCGTAGGAACGCTTGGCCAGGCAAAAGCCGTGACCACCGCAAGCACGGAGCTGACGCATTCCCTTGGGAGGGAGCGTCTGATATGGAAAGTCACGTTATTGATGAGCGCATCACTAGACTGGTATCCTTGTTTATTGCTTCTTTAAATCGAGCAAACGTAAGAGCTTTTCCAACTGCGTTTGATGACGTTGGCAGAGCTAAGTTGGTTTCGGGCTTCTTGAAGTGGATGGTGTCTTCTGGATACATTCCTCGCTTTGGGCGAGAAATGGAGCTAGGAGCTAATTACCTTTTAGAGCGAGGTCTCCTTATTACATATATTGGGTGGCATCGAGAGGACAGAACTTTCCTTCAAGAGCTAGACCTAAATCAAATCGCCTCGATAGCCCCAGAGATTGCAGGACTCATACAGTCCGGCGAGGAAGACGACGCCCTGATTACCCTTATGGAATCCACGTTCCCTGGAGTAAAGAAGTCCAGAGCTAGGAAGGCACTCAAGAAACTTCGTAAGGAAGGCAAGGCAAAACTCCCCGTTGTTCGACGAGAGGTTGACGCACCGCAGATTAAAACACTTGCACCTGATGGTGACTTCTTTTTCCCTCCTTACGTTACGGATCCACAGCGTGCTCCTTATTGCTTTTGGAAAACTTACTTCACCCCTCAAGAGCTAGAGAATAAAGTTTCTACTGACGGGTGGGATAAAGACTTCGTTGATTATGTCATAGAACATTATCGAGGCGTTCATTCAAACGGTATTGACAATTTTGAAGAGGGTCGAAGATCCGGCAGCTTAATAAACAATACATACGAATCCGACGAACTGATTGAAATTGTTTACGGGTATCAACGCCTAATTGACCAAGAGGATGGAGCCGAGGGCATTTACTGCACGGTATTCAATCGTAGCTTCAGTGGTAACGCAGAAGCTCCAGGGTTTGCAAAGTTTGAGTTACTGAATGGATACGAGGATTACCCTGTTGTAGTTACTAAACTTTCAGAGGACAGCAAGCGACTCTACGATGCAATGACAATACCTGATGTCCTGCGGGGCATACAGAACCAAGTCAAGGTCGAGAGGGATTCACGTGTTGATCGTAATAGCCTAGCAACCTTACCTCCTATACTTCACCCAGTAGGTCAAGCTCCGAGCGATTGGGGACCAGGTCGTATGATTCCATACCGCCGCAAGGGGGACTTGGACTTTGCGCCTACACCACCTTCTCCAACTGGATCTATAGAAATCGAGAAGACTTTAGAACAACAAGCCGACAGGCTTGTAGGTCTAGATGAAACTTCTAGTATCTCTGGAATCCGCAAGCAGTTCCTAGTGGATAAGTTTTTGAATCACGCTGCTGAGGTGATGAATATGGCATTCAAATGTTTTCAGCGATTCGGGCCTGACGAAGTGTTCTTTAGGGTAACTGGAAATGCTGACCCAATGAAGATGACAAAGGGTGATGCCGAGGAGGACTATGACATTATGATTAGCTATGATGTCCTGAACTCAGACCCAACAGCCCAAGAACAAAAGTTACAGCAAATTGTAGCCTTGACTCAAATGGATCGCAATGGTCGTATAAATATGGATTCGTTAATGGACATAGCGGCAGCATCCATTGATCCAGTCCTTGCCGATACAGTTCTACAGCCAGCACAACAAGCGGCTGAACAAATGACACAATTCGTAACTGATGATCTTGCTAAGATTTATTCTGGAATGGAAATGCCAGCTCGACCAAATGGTGGTCAGATTGCTATGCAGATTATTCAGCAATACGCATCGCAACCAGACATCGCTGAACGTCTTAATTCGGACGAAGCATTTGCGAGTCGCCTTCAGAAGTATGCTGGTCAGTATCAGTTTGCTCAACAGCAGCAAATCAATGCCACTCAGTATGGTCAGTATGGAACATCCGCAGCAACTGTGGGAAGTGTTGAAACTCAAGGACTTACAGGTAGCTCATATGGCGGATAACAAAACTACAAGGCAACAGGCTGAGGATCGAAAAAGACAACTTAACTTTAGGGAGGTAAATGGTTTAGTCCAAGAATACTTCGGTAAAGATCCTGCCGTGCTTGCCGCAATATACGGTAACATTGGTGTAGAGACTGGTGAGTCCTATGACTATTTGCAGAAGCAATATGAAGGAGGCCCTGGCAGGGGACTCTTTCAGTTTGACTGGCATAAGCCCTACTACGCTAAGTTTTTAAAAAAGTATAACAAGAAAGACAGCCCTCGATCACAGATTGAGTATGTCCACAAGGCAATCTACGACATAGGCAGTCAAGAGGAAGACGATCTGGGTCAGGGCAACGCAAAGCATATACGGGAAGCATTTGCCTCTGGAGATCTCGAAAGATCAAATGATATGTTCATTGAGCGCTTTTTAAAACCAAAGAAGGAGAAGGCTCATAGGGAGCGTAGGATGAATGCTTCAAAGAAGTATTATGGTCACATCGTTCCTATAATGGAAAAAGAAAAACAAAAAAGAGAAGCTCAACAAGGACAAGTTAAATGACACTCGAAGACGATCTAAAACAATTATCCAACTACGAAGCATTTGCTCGTTTTTTATCAACGGTAGAAGTTTTAAGAGAAGAGTGCATAGAAGAAATGCACCTGGCAAAATCAGAGAACATACAGCAGTTAGCTGGTCGAATACTGACCTACGATCAGCTATTGCAAATGTGCAACTGGAAAAAAATACGAAAGATACACCCGCAAGCCGATGGGCTTGCTTAGTGTGTTAATATATTTTCATCGCCATCGCTCGGCGTTAAGGAGTGGAAACAACCAAATATATGTCAGACGAAATAGCAACGGAAATCGCTGAATCCGTATCAGAAAATACAGCGGAAACTAATAACATAACAGCGGATGACTTTGTAGCCAACCGCTTGGCAAACCGACAGGAGCAAGCAGAAACGCCACCGGAACAACCCGAAAGCGAAGAAGCTCAACCAGAAGGTGAACCAGTAGTAGAAACAGAATCAGAAGAATCCGAAACGGAAGCTGAGGCAATTGCGCCAGAAGCTGAGGTAGAGGAGGAATCCGAAAATGTTCTTTCACAGTTAGACTTAGATGATATGTCCGAAGACGATCTTCGTGAACTATCCGAAAAACTTGGCAGTCGAGCAGTAGCACGATTTGGCGAGCTTACCGCAAAACGGAAGGCCGCTGAGGAACGTGCCTCTATGCTAGAAGCCAAGTTGCAGGAAACACCCAAAACTCTCACAGCACCCGATACAGTAGCTAATAACCCCTTCGCTTCACTAGATACAGTCGAAGCCCTACAGGAAAAAGCCGTTGAAGTAAATTCAGTAATCGAGTGGGCAGAGGATACGTTGTTTAATGCAGATGGATACGGACCAGAAGACGTTGTCGTAACAGTTAACAATCAGGAATTAACTAAAGCTGATGTGCGTAAGACTTTATTGAACTCACGTAAATCAAGAGATAAGTTTCTTCCTGCTCAACTGAATACTCTCCAAGCAAAAGAACAAGGTAAGCAACTCAAAGAAAGCTACGTCTCCAAGGCGATAGAAGAGTTGTCTTGGTTGTCTGGGGAGGACAATGATACGAGGCATCAATACAATGCAATTATGCAGGACAAACGAGTAGAAGATATGTTAAGCAGTCTTCCGCCCGACGTGTCAGCACAAATGCCTTACTTGATGGCTCACGCAGCCAACAGTCTCTATGGACGCAAGCCAGTTCCCGCAGATAAGCCAAAGGCTTCTGCAACATTGAACCCGCCAAAGTCCGTTGATTCCGGCTCAACTAAGTCTGAAAAAACTGTAGATCCATCTAGCAAAGCTGTTAAAAAATTAGTCCAACAATATCAGACCTCTGGTCACCACGCTGATTTCGTCAAATTCAGAACCCAACAATTAAAAACCCGATAACCTATTATAAAATATTATGGCATTCTCAAATACCTATGATGTAACAAATACAGGTTCGGCTGTTTCCAATCGCGAAGACTTGACAGATGTCTTGACTATTCTCGCTCCTGAAGAAACTCCCGTCCTTTCGTCCGCACAAAAACAACGTGCGATGGCAACTAACACAGAGTGGACTGTTGACAGTCTTTCAGCACCTAGCACAGCTGGTATCGTTGAAGGAGCAGACGTCGTCACTCACACTGACCAGTTTGCTGGTCGTGCACGTATGGGCAACTTCACTCAGAAGTTCCGTCGTGACTACAAGGTTTCTGATCTACAAGAAGCTGTTGAGTCCGTTGGTCCCGCTCGTATTGCTCAAGCAGAAGCTAAAGCTATCCGTGAACTCAAGCGTGATGTCGAAGCAACTCTTTGCTCCGCTAACGTAAAGCAACAAGCTACTGATGCTCTTCCTTACAAGATGACTGGTCTTGGTGGATTTATCGACAGCGCCGCTGCTGATTCAACTGTTCCTGCTGGATTCAAAACTCCTGCAAGTAGCATCTACGATACTACTGAGGCCGCTGCGGATAACTTCAGCGAAACTGCATTCAACAACATTATCTCAAGCATCTTTGAGGTAAACGGTGTATCCAATGGTCTTGTCCTTGTGGCTGACGTTGGTCTTCGTCGTGTGATCAGCGACTTCGCTCGTCTGTCCACTGTATCAACTGAAACAAGCATCCGCAACGTAAACTACGACGGCGGTGTTGCTGCGATTAAGCTCTCTGTTGAGCTTTACCAAAGCGATCACGGTATTGTTTCAATCGTCAACGCTAACCCTGACTGTATGCCTAACTTTGGCGGAACAACTGCTAACTCAAGCGGTTACCTCGTCAACCCAGAGTATTACGGTGTTCACGAACTGATCCCAATGGGATCGACTCGCCAGCTCAACAATGGTGGTGGCGAACGTGGTTTCGTTGATTGTGCTTTGACCCTCGGTGTATACCACCCACAGGCTCACGGCTTGATCCAAGACGTTCAGTAAATAATTCTGGCTGGGGGGCGAAAGCCCCCCCGCCTTTTTATTATGCAAGTTGTAAACCAACAGGGAATTTCCGACGAGGAAGTAAACAATGCTTTGATGCAGGAGATTCAAGCGAGTCTACACGAGGAGAAGCATACGGAAAAAGAACGATATGATCAGGCTCGTAAAGACGCCAGTAGTAATGTTGGCAAGGAGCATCCTTTGCTAGGCAGGTGCGTAGCAACAATGCCGCCCAGGGAATACTTTAGATTAATCAAGAAATACGGACACGCCGAGGTTCACTCTAAAGAATTCTTAAAATATTTTCAAAACAAATTTTCAGACCTATCACCTAATAAAATATAAATACCAATGGCACTATACCCAACATTATCATATGACAACCTAGAGGAACGCTTTAAGTCCATTGCTGGGCTAGCGTCACTAGAAACCACTGACGCAGCATTCTTGCGCCAAGCTGTTAATCGCCGTGTTCGCACTTGTTTTGAGCGTTACCCTTGGCCTGACTTCACCGTAATTGGCGAGTCAGTCGCAATGGCAACAGCCGATGACAATGTTATTCAAACATACGGAACAGGTAAAGACCTAGCTGATGACTCCAATGTAGTATTTCGTATTCACAAGACGGATCCAACAGATACTCGTTACCCAGAAGAATACACATATGTTTCACAGTTAAACTCTGGGGGCTTTCCCTCGGTAAAGATCATTAGCCCAACGGTTCTTGATAGTGCTAATGTTTTTGTAACTTACCGCAAGGATCTAGAAGCTGTTATTGCTGATGGCGGAACGTATACGTCGGGCAGCTTTGGCGATGAAGCAGGAGATAATCCAAACATCCCCTATCAGTTCTTTGAGTATTGCGCTTTCGGCGCTTACGCAGATTTCCTACGTGGAGATGGACAGACTGACAAGGCTCAGATCGAAGATCAAAACTCCGAGCTTATTCTTGTTTCTGAAATCGACAAGGTTCGCAACCAAAGTCGTCAGTTCCGTCACGACGTATTGCAGTATCGCCCAAGGACTCAGTTCAACCGTCACAATGTTCAAGCTGGCGGAAGTGCATTAAACAAACCAGAGACTGTCCTTAATAATAACGTTCAGTAATGCCAACCGACGTTACATTTGTTGAAGTCAAAAATGCTTTCCAGGCTATTGCTGGTCTGGAAAGTTTGACTGCGGCTGACGAGTTTTTCTTTACGAGTTCTTTAAATCGTGCAGTGCATCGTGCCTACAATGAGTCCGATAGCTGGCCTCGCTATATTGTTGTCGGTGAATCAAGATCAGTCCTAACTGATCCAGCTTCAACGGTTCCATATGCGGAAACGGGTAAGAATACTATAGAGGAGTTCCTTCGTATACATAGGGGTGAGCCATTCCTGCGAAACTCGGAAATAGAGTTTGAGTTCTACGTGGACTCTGCTGGAGCGCATATAATTAATTTAATTACATCGGATAGCACTGCCGTATTTGTAACTTACAAGAAACAATTAACAGCTGGCTTTACTCCTGATAGCACCGATATTCCATCGGAGTTCGTTGATTACATTATCTATACAGCTTTGTCTGACTTCTATACTGGTGATGGTCAAACTGAGAAAGCCGCTACAGCGGCTGCTCAAGCTAATTTAATGCTTGATCTAGAATTGCTACGTTTAGATAAAAAAGCAAACAACAATACAATCAATAAAAAGTTTTCAACTTATGTGAATCGACAAGCTCGATAGCACTTAACCCCTATGTTATAATACGCTTATGAACTCATACGTCACCAATCTATATATGAAGCCGACATCAGGTGCGACTTCTCAACGCCTTACTCCGGGAACGTCTATTCCTGTTTCTTTTGCTACTCTTAATAAAGCAACCAAGGCGGTTTCTTTTGACGTTCAGACCGAAGATGTTTTTATGACAATCGATGGGTCTACGCCAACTACCTCAAACGGTCACAAGTTGTATGCTGGAAGAGCGTATACTATTAGTTTTGGTTCAGCAACTAACGCCAAGTTCGTATCTGCATCTAATACCGCCGTTATATTTGGCTCCGAGCTAACAACATAATGGAAACACAACAGCTAACATCTGTTGGCGGGTTGATGCAAGATAGTCTTACTTCGACCGTAAACGGCGTTGAGGACTTAGGCGCACGGGTTGTTGATATAAACGACCTTCCTACCCCTGATTCTCTTACGTTAAGGTTGTTTTCTTTTATTACTAGCGGTGCTGACTCTGAGTCATTTACTTTTAATAAGGGAGGAAGCGCGGCCGTTTTTTTTGGTGATGGAAACCAATCAACTAACTCTGGAGCCATCACTCATACCTACGATACTAGCAGTGTTCCAGCAGGTAGTGTGTTTTCTGTAACCACGGCTGAAACACTTAATTTTGGAGTGGATACTGGAGACGGTGCCAGTTCTATAAAAAATTTAAACGGACTAGAGTTTTATTGGGATGCGTTAACCCTTACTTCTAATTCACTAAAGTTACAAAATTTAGGCATAAATCAACAAATGCCAAAATGGAGCAATGGTGCAAGTCGGCATTACAATACATTAAACCTAAAGGGCAATTCTATTCCAGGAGTATTTCCACAAAATGTTACCGCTGGCAATATGTTTATACAGGGTAATAAATTTACTGGAGAACTGCCACTGGTAGAGTTTAGAACGAAAAAATATCAAGTTCAAGGTAATGCCTTCGAGGGGAGCATACACGACATAAGCAGTAATCCTACCATTGAGGCATACCTAGCATACGGCCAGGACGATGGAAAGAGTTATGACAAGGTAAATGATCCTAAGATTATGCTGACAGGAGAAATCCCTGATTTGTCAGGTGCTACAGCTTTAACATTTTATCACGTTGGTGCAGGTGAACCCTGGAATCGTGGATTCAAGAACGACCTCAGCCTAGCTTCTGACTTCGATGTAACAAATAAACTGTCAAGATTCTATGCAAGTAATTGCAAGCTGTCTACATCTGAAGTTGATAAAATACTAAATGCTTTTGCTAATGCTGGCACAACTAGCCCCAATATCATAGATATAAGCGGAAGCAATGGCTACCCAACTTCAACTGGGTTAATATCTTATCAATCTCTTATAAATAATGGGTGGACTGTAAATTTACCCGCACAATAGAAATGGAAGACATTATATACAAATCAACAATCGGAACAGGGGGCTTTATAGCTACCATTGAACTAGCCCCCATTAACGAAGCACTTGGTTTTTGCGTAGGTCTAGCGACCTTCATATATATGACGGCCTCTGCCGTCAAGGTAATCAGGGAACTTAAAAACAAGAAATGACACCAGAACTAATAGCAATGCTCGGAGGAGGGATCAGTGGTTTCGTAATGAAGCTCATTGGCGCACAGATGGAGAGCCAGGCTCGACAGTTTGAGCGTATGATTACGTCCCAGCAAGCGGCAGATGCTTCGGCAGATGCAGCGGCTAAACGTGATGGCGGGGTTATAGTTCGCAGGTTTCTAGTCGTATGCACAATCTTTGCCATCGTAGTAGCCCCATTTGTCTTTGCGTGGACTGACGTGGGTATAACCGTAGGTAGAGAGACAAACGGCTTCCTAGGGCTATTCAAGGGTCTTAAATGGGACACTGTGCAGGGCTTCGTTATTTTACCAGAAATTAGGCAAACCGCCTTAGCCATCGTAGGGTTCTACTTTGGTTCATCGCAAATCAAATAAAGAAAGATAATATTATGCCAAGAGGAAAAGGAACATACGGAAGTAAAGTAGGTCGCCCACCAGCCAAAAAGAAAAGCTGTGGATGCGGAAAGATGAATAATAAGAAAAAGAAGTAATGCCGAAGGACGCCTGCTATAAAAAAGTAAAAGCCCGTTACAAGGTATTCCCATCTGCGTATGCAAGTGGGGCGATAGCCAAGTGTCGCAAAGTAGGAGCAGCTAACTGGGGTAACAAATCAAAGCGGAAGAAAGTATAGATGGCTGTCCGCAAAACAAAGAAGGGTGCGGATCTCAAGAGGTGGTTCGAGGAGAAGTGGGTCGATGTCCGATCCGGCAAGCCCTGCGGCAGACAGAAGGGCGAAAAGCGAGGAACGCCTTATTGCAGACCATCCAAGCGTGTCAGCGGAAGAACTCCTGTGACTGCTGGGGAAATGACATCAGCAGAGAAACGCTCAAAGGTTTCAGAAAAGAAAAAACTAGGACAACCAAAAGGTAAACCACGCAGGGTAAAGCCAGTCAAAAAATAGACTACTGTGGTATAATACTCACAACTTTTAACCAACAATTATTATGGCAGACGCATCACCAGTAGTATTCGGAATTTTTAAAGCATTAAAAAACAAAGTCAACAAGGCATTTCGGGTTCCACCTAAAACTAAAGCGTCGGATCTCA
>ERZ1047472.780-NODE-780-length-27227-cov-6.487561_pt1 | contig 27227 bp, 19 predicted proteins | sample MGYA00383095_ERZ1047472 | MGnify/ENA primary metagenome ERZ1047472 (study PRJEB29581, sample SAMEA5548365) | metagenome | biome: marine; feature: coastal; material: water | depth 1 m | study: Short-term variability in the microbial, nano- and picoplankton dynamics... | reverse complement strand
TTCTCGGTCCACTTTTTTCATTTTTTTTCTTCCTGCATTTGGGAGTCCTAAGGTGACAGCACTTATTGCATCTTCCTTTATCACTTTTTGAACATCGATGCCCAATCGTCCAGACAAATCATGCTTTTTTAATTCAAACGCTTCTAAGACAGTAGTCTGAATAAGCAATTGAATGGCTAATTTTTTACGCGTAAAAATAGTCTTAGAAATGTAGATGATTTTTGTAATGTGCTGTACTGAAGAGAATCGCAAAGAATCTCCCAAACGAACGCGGATTTCAAAAACTCCCTCATTGTTAGAAACCGTTCCTCTTTTTGTGTTTAAATTTACAATAGTAGCGTCAGAAATCGTTCCAATAGAATCTTTAAGATGACCCACAATCAAAGTACTTTTTTGAGCGACCATTCCATTAGATGCAAAGCCGAGGAGGAATAAAAAGAGCACTGTCTTATACATGGATAATTCTATTTTAGAAAAAAGGGAACACACAAAAATAAAGAAAAATAACCCTCTTTTAAGAACAAAGAAAACCCATTCAATTTCATCATTGTATGAAGGCAGGTATAAAATTTTGTTAAATAATCCCTTTAATTCTTTAAATTCGCTGAATCTAAATCGTTCTATCTTGAGAAAATTAATCATTGCAAGTACTTCAACAATATATGGTAGTGGCTATTTAGAATACCTTCTACCCACATTGGCTGGATTTTTTGAGGGGGTATCTACATTGTTATTCATTCCATATGCAAGACCAGGCGGTATTACCTATGACGCATATACCCAAATAGCAGCGGAGGCATTTGCAACAATAAACATAGAAGTTCTAGGCATTCATGAATTTGAGAATCCCACAGAGGCACTTCAAGAAGCAGAAGCCATCTTTACTGGTGGAGGCAATACTTTTGAGTTATTAAACCAGCTCTATCGGCATGATCTTATTACAGAATTAAAAACCGTATTGGAAAACGGAACGCCCTATTTAGGAACCAGTGCCGGAAGTAATATTTGTGGTGTTTCTATTCGCAATACCAATGACATGCCTGTAGTGTATCCTCCTAGCTTTAATGCATTGGAGACGATACCTTTCAATATCAATGCGCATTATTTGGATCCTGTTAAGGGATCTGTATATATGGGAGAAACGCGTGAGACGCGTATCCAAGAATTTCATGTTTATAACAACACACCCGTTTTAGGCCTGCGAGAGGGAAGCTGGCTTGAAGTGATTGATAAAAAAATTATACTCAAAGGAACTTTGCAAGCAAGATGGTTCCAAAAGAATCAACTCCCAAAAGAAATAGCATCGGGGAGTGAAGTATTCTGTAAAAAAGAAAAGCTGTAAAATGAATTACAGCTTTTTTTATGGCATTAAAGTGTGGTTGGCATTATTTTAATCCACCAATCATTTCTTCAGGTTTTACCCAAGCATCGTATTCTTCAGGAGTTACATAGCCCAAACGAACGGCCTCTACTTTTAAGGTGGTGCCGTTTTCATGCGCTGTATTTGCAATTTCAGCAGCTTTGTAATACCCAATTTTTGTATTTAAAGCCGTTACTAACATTAAAGAATTGTTTACCAATTCATTAATTCTTGAGTGATTGGGCTCAATTCCCGCAGCACAGTTTTCATCAAAAGACTTACACGCATCTCCTATTAATTGAGCGGATTGTAAAACGTTTGCGGCCATCATGGGTTTAAAAACATTTAATTCATAATGTCCTTGAGTACCTCCAACTGTAACTGCCACATCATTTCCCATTACTTGTGCACACACCATGGTCATGGCTTCTGCTTGTGTTGGATTAACTTTTCCTGGCATGATAGAGGAGCCAGGTTCGTTTGCTGGAATGATCAACTCTCCAATTCCTGAACGGGGTCCGGACGCCATCATACGAATGTCGTTTGCAATTTTATTTAAAGAAACGGCAATTTGTTTTAACGATCCGTGTGTTTCTACAAAGGCATCGTGTGCAGCCAATGCTTCAAATTTGTTTTCTGCGGTTACGAAGGGCAATCCCGTAAACTGGGCAATGTACTTAGCAACTAAAACATCATAGCCAGGAGGGGTGTTTAATCCCGTTCCAACGGCAGTACCTCCTAAAGCTAACTGGCTTAAATGTGCTAAGGTGTTTTTCAAGGCTTTCACGCCAAAGTTTAATTGGGCTACATAGCCAGAAAACTCTTGTCCTAAAGTTAGTGGAGTTGCATCCATTAAATGCGTTCTTCCTATTTTTACAACATCTTTAAATGCTTCTGATTTTAATTCAAAAGTAGCTTTCAATTGCTCAATGCCTGGAAGGGTGGTTTCTATAATTTTCTTGTAGGCTGCGATATGCATCCCTGTTGGAAAGGTGTCGTTTGAAGATTGTGATTTGTTTACATCATCATTGGGCTGAATTGTTTTTTCGCCTTCACCAATGACATTTCCTGCAATTTCATGGGCTCTGTTGGCAATCACTTCATTTACATTCATATTTGATTGTGTACCTGACCCCGTTTGCCAAATGACTAATGGGAACTGGTTGTCATGTTTTCCTTCCAAAATTTCATCACATACCTGTGCAATTAAATCTCTTTTTTCTGCAGTTAGAACTCCCAATTCACAATTGGTGTAAGCTGCCGCTTTTTTAAGATAAGCAAACCCATATACAATTTCAAGAGGCATCGATCCTGCCGCACCAATTTTAAAGTTGTTGCGAGATCGTTCTGTTTGGGCTCCCCAATATTTATCTGCGGGAACCTTTACTTGTCCCATAGTATCCTTTTCTATTCTGTAATTCATGTTTGTGTAAATGAAATATTAAAACACAAATTTACGAAAACTAAGACAAAAGCTATTATCAATTGCTTTTAAAAACAATTGAAAAATTTTCATTTTACCTCGTAGAATATGAAAATATGTATTATTTTTGCTGTAATAATTTTTCAAATAAAAGCAAATGTTAGATTTTTCTCAATTTTCAGGATTAGTTTTATTCATGTTTATCCTTACAGCTGGTTTCTGGTTGTTGATTTTCCTGTTAACTTTTGTTGTACCTTACTGGATTGGTGGTACAATATGGGAGAATTTTAAATTAAAAAGAGAAGTAAAAAAAGCTGCAGAAGGTAAATAAGTAGCGTTTTCATATGGATCGTTTTTCTATGCGATCCTATAAATAAAAAAGGCAATAATCGAAAGATTATGGCCTTTTTTTATTGAATCGTGTGGTTTTTGAATTGAAAAGAAAGCATTTTTACTTTTTTGTAGTTTGTCGTTATCAAAATACCTAACAAATAAAAATAGTTACTTAAAATTGAGTGTTCATTTTTAGTGCGATTTAATGAATGGTTCCCTTCAAAATGGCTTCACCACTCGATAATCTTTCAGAAAATTTTAATTCTAAATAAATTTTAAGAATCTAAATGCCCATATTGATCTAGAAATAAGCAATACAATACCACAACAATTATAGTAAGTGTATTTTTTTCTGTCTTAAAACAGTTGTTTTTTAGCGCTATACCTTTGATTTTAGTTTATTAGAAGTTGTATGTTTTTTATTGAGGTGTAATTAGCAGATCGAACTCGAATATTACCTAGTTTTATGAAAATAACATAAGTAGTATCTTATACTCTTATTTTTTTGAGTAAAATAAGTACCTGAAATGTAAATTTAGAGGATCTACAAAACAAATAAAACACATGAAGAATCATTTTTTAAGAATTATTTTACTATGCTGTTCTTTAAGCTTTTTTGCACAAGCAAACAGGGTTAAGGTAATTGACAATGCACAAGGAACTAAATTGTCCGTTAATGGAAACAGTTTTATGATTAATGGTATGAATTGGGACTATTTTCCAATTGGTACTAATTACTCCTATAGTTTATGGAATCAATCCGAAGATGTTATTAAGGCTGCTTTAGATGCAGAAATGAGTTTGCTCAAAAATATGGGCGTAAATACCATCCGTGTATATACGGGCATTCAGCCAAAATGGATTACATACATCTATGAAACTTATGGGATTCATACCATGCTCAATCATTCATTTGGTAGATATGGATTGACGATCAATGGAGCATGGGTTCCCAAAACAGATTATTCAGATGTAGCCACACAAGCCATTTTATTGAAGGAAATTACAGCCGTTGTTACTGAATATAAAAATACGCCAGGTTTACTCATGTACCTGTTAGGAAATGAAAATAATTATGGACTGGTATGGAAAGGAGCCGAAACGGAAGACCTACCTATCAATGAAGATGATTATTCTGTTGCCGCTAAGTATTTATACCAAATGTTTAATAAGGCAGCAGTAGCTATGAAAGCGATCGATGGTTCGCATCCAGTGGCGATCTGTAATGGTGATTTAGGTTTTTTAGATATTGTTGCAAAAGAATGTAAGGATGTAGATATTTATGGAACAAATATGTACCGCGGGAAGTCATTTGGAGATGCCTTTAAAAGAGTAAAAAATGAACTAAACATGCCCATCATATTTACAGAATTTGGAGCAGATGCATTCAATGCAATGACCAACGAAGAAGATCAAAAAATGCAAGCGCACTTTATGGTTGAAAACTGGAGAGAAATTTACCAAAATGCTGCCGGATTAGGAAAAGCAGAAAATTCTTTAGGTGGTTTTACGTTTCAGTTTAGTGATGGTTGGTGGAAATTTGGTCAGACAAAAGATTTAGATGTGCACGATAACAATGCCTCTTGGTCTAACGGAGGGTATTATATAGATTTCAAAGAAGGAAAAAATAATATGAACGAAGAGTGGTTTGGAATCTGTGCCAAAGGACCAACAAACGCTGCAGGATTGTATACTTTATACCCAAGAGCAGCTTATTACTCTTTACAAGAAGCACATCGCATCAACCCATTTGATGAAGGAGTTACCTCCAATTCAGTAGCAAAACACTTTTCGAACATTAGTTTAATGGACGGCGTCTTAAGAGCAAGAGGCGGTAAAGCTACAATGGGGAGTAACGAAAAAATAAGTCTGAGTAATTTAAGAGCAGAATTTACAACGTTCAATACAGGAGGGAATTTATTAACCACGCCAAGTATTGCAGATCCAGAAAACACAGGCTACCCAAATAGAACTGGTTTCGATCACATGCAATCATATTTTATAGGAGTGCAAGCACAACCCTCTGCAAATATGAGAGCAGAAGTGAATGTCAATGTCCTAGGGAATGTGGCTTCAAATCCAATTGATGAAATATTCTACGAAAATAGAAATCGTCCAGTTGTGGTTAATACAGACAATGGAAACTTTACCCTTACAGATAACAATAGAGTCCAAGTATACAATGCATCTTTCGATTGGAAATCAGATGCTTTTAATGTGAGAGGATTTTATAGAACAGGTCATTACCATTGGCAATATGAAGGGGATGTATTTGGGTTATATCCAGAAGCAAATTACGGACCGAATTTAGACATTTATGGAGGAGAAATTTTAGGTATTGAAGTAGATGGTAAAGGGGTTTTGGAAGGATTAAAAGCAGCTTTTGGACCACAATTATGGTGGGGAGCGAATCCAGCATTGCTTTTAAAATATAGTACACAAATAGGAGATTACAGTTTTACAAGTGTGTTTCATGAAGATGTTAATAAAAGAGATACTAGAGAAGCACAAACATCAGGTTTTATTCCCTTACCTCAAACACGAAGACTTACCCTAGCATTGGAAAGAAAATATGATAATTTCGGATTCCAATTAGGAGGAATCTGGGGAGGTCAGCCCTTAAACGGAAGAGAATACCAAGATATTAGATACAATAATGATGGCACAAGTGATGTTGTGGTTGATCGTGTAAAAGCAGCTGATAACTGGGGAAGTAAATTAAAAATTACTTATACCAAAGGAACCTTTAACTGGTATGCACAATCTGCTGTCATGGGACTTGTTGCAAACGGAGGTGCCGACGCAACCACTACTTTTACTGGTTGGAAATTGAAAGACACCGGAAGTGGAAATCAAGCAAATTTTTTAACAGGATTTACATTCAGTTCAGGAAACTTACAAATTGCACCCAACTTTTTATGGCAAAAACCTCTAGTTGCTGCCATGCCAAATGGTATTGATGCTCCAGGTAGATTGAGAAACATTCAGGCAGATCCATTTGTAGTAAGAGGCAATAGGGAAACGACTGCAGGAGAAATTTTATTTACTTATGATCCAACACCAGGAACTTGGATGTATGAGTGGGATAATGACCGTGCAGAAGACGCCAATTTTGCGATGAATTTAGGATTTGTATACAGATACCTTCCTACAACACAAGATGCTGCAATCGGTTTCTTTTCCAATCGATCAATTTTTGCATTTGGAGAATCAGCACCCGCTGAAGACCTTTGGGAAGTAAATTCAAGAATTGTTTCAAAAATGAGTCCAGAGTTTGGATTTATTGCCAACCTCTATTATGGAAATGGTCAAGCGAACGGAAGTGATACACGATTGATAACCAGATCGGGTGGAGACCTTCGCATGATTTATAATAAATTGAAAGTAACCGCTACCGCAAAGTTTAATGATTGGGGACCTTTTGATTATCACCGAGATTTTAATTTAACATATCCTACACAATTAATGTTGGATTTCTCGACCACTTTAGGAAAACCAGGTTGGTTTGTTTTACCAAATACCAAAATGGGAATCCGAGGAACTTGGAGATCCCTAGACCAATATTCTCCGAGATATACTTTTAGCAGTACAGATGCTTCTACTTTAAACCTTGCAGGACAGTCGAACGGTTCTGAATGGGAAATTAGAACATACATTCATATTAATGTTGGAAAACAATAAACAGTTACGATCATGAAAACTAAAAAACAATTTTATTCAAAAATCACCCTTCTTTTAAGCTTACTTCTAATCATAACCATAGGATGTGAAAGAGCACTTTCAGAAGATGTAGTATTGGCAACCTATTCTCCATCTCCAGATGTTTATATCGATGGTTTTAGCAGTGGACTAGAATACTACCCGTATTTAAATTCTAAATACGAAGCCTTTTCTGTAGACATCGAAGAAAAGTACAAAGGAAGTTCTTCGATGCGTTTTGATGTACCTGTAGAAGGAGATCCTGCCGGAGGGTATGCGGGAGCTATTTTTAGAGATGATAATGGTGGACGAAACCTAACAGAGTACGATGCTTTAACCTTTTGGGCAAAAGCAACACAATCGGCAAAAATTAATGATATTGGTTTTGGACAAGATTTTGGAGAAAATAAATTTGAAGTAAGCAAACGAGGACTGCAATTAACCACAAACTGGGTAAAATATGTAATTCCAATTCCAGATGCCTCTAGATTAGTGCAAGAAAAAGGAATGCTTTGGTATGCAGAAGGCCCTGAAAATGGAGAAGGATATAGCTTTTGGATTGATGAAGTGAAGTTTGAAAAATTAGGGACCATCTCAGCTATTGAAGCCTTAATTTTATTGGGAGACGACAAGGTAATTACCTCTTTTAATGGTGTACAAACAACCATAGATGGAGTTTCTGCTACCTTTAACTTCACAGATCAGATCTCTCAAACCATCTCGATCTCTCCAGCTTATTTAAACTTTAGTTCTTCGAATACAAGCGTTGCTACTGTTGATGAATTTGGCGTAGTAACTACACTAAATGCAGGAACTGCAGTCATAACAGCAACCTTTAATGGGCAGCAAGTAGCAGGAAGCCTAACCATCAATTCTTTGGGAGCATTTTCACATGCACCCATTCCAACACAGGATCCAGCAAATGTAATTTCATTATTTTCAGATGCTTATACCAATGTGCCAGTAAACTATTATAATGGATATTGGGCTCCTTGGCAAACAACTTTGTCTGATGACTTTACGGTAGATGGCGACAATATTTTACAATACACCATTTTTAATTTTGTAGGTGTAGAGTTCAGTTCACCAACGGTAGATGCTACATCCATGTCTCATTTCCATTTAGATGCATACATTCCAGGTCCAATTGCTCCAGGAAGACAGCTTAGAGTATTGTTGGTAGATTTTGGTGCGGATGGCGCCTACGGAGGTGGAGATGATACCAGGCATTCAACAACCTTTACAGCCCCTACTTTAGTGTCTCAAAACTGGATATCAATCGATTTGCCTTTTTCGAGTTTAACAGGTTTGGATAGCAGATCAAATTTGGCACAATTGATATTAGAAGGTGGAGATGGCTCCAAAATTTTTATTGATAACCTTTATTTTTATAACTAAACAAATAAAAGAAATAGTAATTTAAAAAGTAAAAAGCATATTATTTAGAATATGTTTTGAGATGTATTATATGACGAAGAATCCGATTTTTTTAGGAAAAAATAGCGCTTATAACCCTTCTTTAGAAGTGAGCGGAACCCAGGTAATTATAGAAGGCGAGGTCTATTATAAAATTTCGAATAGCAATAAAATGAGACCGTTTTTCATTAGTCTCGTAAGTAATTCCGATCATTGGATGTTTATTTCAAGTAATGGAGGTTTATCTGCTGGTAGAAAAAATGCTGAGAAAGCTTTATTTCCTTATTACACAGACGATAAAATAACAGAATCTTCAGACACTACAGGAAGTAAAACTATCCTTCATGTTCACAAAGAGGATAAAACATTTCTTTGGGAACCGTTTTCAGATAAATATGAAGGCGTATATGCTATCAAAAGGAATTTGTACAAAAATAATTATGGAAACAAACTTATTTTTGAAGAAGTTAATGAAGATTTAGGAATTACTTTTCAGTACCAATGGAATACAAGTACAAAATTTGGTTTTGTAAAGAAATCTACGATAGGAAATAATAGTACCACAGCTGTTGAGGTTACTATTTTAGATGGTATTCAAAATATTTTACCTTACGGAATCGCTTCAGATTTTCAAAATAGCACGAGCAATCTTATCGACGCCTACAAAAAATGTGAATTAGAAAAAGATACCGGTTTAGGAATTTTTGCTTTGAGCGCTGTGATTGTAGATAAAGCGGAACCAAGTGAAGCTTTGAAAGCGAACACTGTTTGGTCTACAGGTGTTAAAAATCCGACCTATTTAATTTCGTCATTGCAGTTAAATGCTTTTAGAAAAGGAGAAGAAGTATCTCAAGAAGAAGATATAAAGGCAGAAAAAGGGGCTTATTTTACAGTGCAGAACCTCACGTTAGAGGCTAACAATCCAATTTCTTGGATGTTGGTTGCAAATGTAAATCAGAACCTTATTTCGATACAAGAAACAAAAGGAATCATAAAAAACACTCCAGATGTTACTGCCTTTCTCCAAGAAGATATTGAAACAGGAACTGCGAAGTTGGTGCAGTTAGTTGCTGGGTCTGATGGATTGCAATTGGGAGAAAATCAACCTAGAAACACTAGGCATTTTGCGAATACCCTTTTTAATATTATGCGAGGTGGTATTTTTGATGATAATTATCAAATTGAAAAAGAAGATTTTATAAAATACATTTCAAAAGCAAATAAGAAAGTTGCCAAAAAAAAAGAAGAAGTTTTAAATAATTTACCAGAATTTTTCAATGTTGATTTTATTAAAAACCTTACAGATACTAATTACGACGCCAATTTTAAAAGGCTTTGTTACGAATATTTACCGTTAAAATTTAGTAGAAGACATGGAGATCCAAGTAGACCTTGGAACAAGTTTTCTATCAATACCCGTAGCGAAATAGACGGTTCAAAAATTTTAGATTACGAAGGAAACTGGAGAGATATATTTCAAAACTGGGAAGCCTTAGCGCATTCTTATCCAGAGTTCATTGAAGGAATGATCTATAAGTTTTTAAACGCAACAACTTTTGAAGGCTACAATCCGTATCGAGTAACCAAAGATGGTTTCGACTGGGAGATTATTGAAGAAAACGACCCTTGGTCTTATATTGGATATTGGGGAGATCATCAAATTATTTATTTGCTGAAGTTTTTAGAATTTATAGAAAAATATTATCCAAACAAATTGTCTAAAAACTTTACAGAAGATGTGTTTGTATATGCGAATGTACCTTATGTAATTAAAAGTTACGAGGACACCTTAAAAGATCCAAAAGACACCATTGATTTCGATGCAAAATTAGACCAAAAAATTCAAGAAGAGAAAGAAAGACTTGGTGCTGATGGCGCTTTGTTAAGAGACGAAAATTTCTTTATACACAAAGTGAATTTAATCGAAAAATTATTGGCCACTGTATTGGCGAAAGTTTCCAACTTTATTCCGGAAGGAGGTATTTGGTTAAATACACAAAGACCAGAATGGAACGATGCCAACAATGCTTTAGTAGGAAATGGGGTTTCTATGGTGACACTATATTATCTAAGAAGGTTTATTAATTTCTTTGAAAATATTGTAGAAAAATCTTCGGAAGCATCCTATGCAGTTTCAAAAGAACTAACACACTTTTTCCAATCTGTAGCTTCAGGATTACACAGTCAACAGGGGATATTGTCAGGCAAAATTTCAGATACTGACCGTAAAACACTTTTAGATATCCTTGGAAAAGCAGGAAGTACCTATAGAGCCACAATATATGAAACGGGTTTTACTAGTGATAAAGAAGCAATTACGAAAGATGATTTAACTTCGTTCTTCAATGTGCTTAAAAAATATTTAGACCATACAATTGTTGCGAACAAACGTACAGACAATCTGTATCATGCTTATAATCTGATGACGGTAGAAAACGATGCTGAGGTGTCTATTTCCTATTTGTCAGAAATGTTAGAAGGTCAAGTAGCTGTTTTAAGTTCCGGTTATTTATCTGCAAAAGAAGCCTTGTCGGTGTTGGATGGTTTAAAAGCGAGTGCTCTCTTTAGAGACGATCAATATAGTTATATTCTATATCCGAATAAAGACCTGCCAAGGTTTACTAGCAAGAATATCATCCCAGCTGCATCGGTAGAAAAATCGGAATTATTAGGTCAACTTCTCGCAGATGGCAATACACAGATCATTGAAAAAGACATTACAGGCGCTTATCACTTTAATGCGAATTTTAACAACGGCGTTCGATTAAAAGAAACCTTGGATACCCTTTCAGATAAGTACCATTCATTATTAGCAAAGGATGAAAAACTCATTTTAGCAATTTATGAAGAAATGTTTGATCATAAATCCTTTACAGGAAGATCTGGAACATTTTTTGGCTATGAAGGTTTAGGATCTATTTACTGGCATATGGTTTCGAAGTTGTTAATCGCAGCTCAAGAAAACTGTTTGTTGGCAATTGAAGAAAATGAAAGTGAGGAAGTAATCGGAAGATTGTTGGAGCATTATTATGAAATAAACGAAGGGATTGGAGTGCATAAATCACCTGAGTTATATGGAGCATTTCCAACAGATCCCTATTCACATACCCCAGCAGGAAAAGGAGCACAACAACCAGGAATGACAGGCCAAGTGAAAGAAGATATTCTTTCGAGGTTTGGTGAAATTGGTGTTTTTGTAAAAGCAGGACAGTTGCAGTTCAACCCGAGGTTATTAAGAAAAGAAGAGTTTCTTACCGCTTCGAAAGACTTTACCTACGTCGATCTTGACAGTAGCAAAAAGACCTTGCACTTGGAAACAAATACTTTTTGTTTTACCTATTGTCAAATTCCAGTCATTTATAAGACTTCAAATAAGAAGGGTGTCGAAGTGTTTTTTGAAGATGCATCAACCAAAACCTATGAAGACTTAATGATTGAGGCAGCGGTGAGTCAAAAAATATTTGAAAGAACCGGTGAAGTAAAAAAGATAATTGTTTTTATCCCCAAATAAGCATGCAAAAGCAGCGAATGTTTACTTATCGAAATTCTAGAAAAGCAATATTTATTTTGAGTATTGCGCTAGTGGTTTTTGTTTTTTCATGTACCACCTCAGCTCCTAAAGATGTAAGGGTCGAAAGGACATCTAAGACGGCTGCACAGCTCTTCGGGAATCCGAATTACTTGGCAATGTCTTACGGTGGTTATAGAGAAAACTCAAGAGACATACAACCCTCGATAGCAGCATTGAAAGAAGATTTGAAAATTCTCTCTGCTATGGGTGTTAAAATCATTCGCACCTACAATGTACAAATTCAATTCCCTCATGCATCCAATGTTTTAAAAGCAATTACCGAGCTTAAAAAAGAAGATCCCAATTTCGAAATGTATGTGATGTTGGGTGCTTGGATGGATTGCTTAAATGCATGGTCTGCATCAGCACCAGACCACAACAAAGAAAGTTTGCAAAATGCAGGAGAGATTGATAGAGCTGTTGCTTTGGCAAAACAATATCCAGATATTGTAAAAGTTATTGCAGTGGGAAATGAGGCCATGGTAAAATGGGCTACAAGTTACTATGTGCAACCTAAAATAATCTTAAAATGGGTCAACCACCTTCAAGAATTAAAGAAAGAAGGTATATTGAGTAAAGACCTTTGGATTACAAGTTCCGATGATTTTTCTTCATGGGGTGGAGGAGATGCTAGTTATCATACCAAAGATTTAGAAGCTTTGATGCAGGCTGTAGATTTTGTTTCAATGCATACCTATCCTTATCATAATTCTCATTACAATCCTTCTTTTTGGAAAACACCAGACCATTTAGTGAATCTTTCTGAGAATGAAAAAATTGATGCTGCCATGACGCGCGCGCTAAATTTTGCAAAAAACCAATATTATGGAGTTTCAAACTATATGAAAAGTCTTGGAATTGAGAAGCCAATCCATATTGGTGAAACAGGATGGGCTACGGTTTCAAATGGAAAGTACGGGGTCGATGGATCCAGAGCAACGGATGAATACAAACAAGGTTTGTACTACAATGCACTTCGTAGATGGACCAATAAAGAAGGGATTTCTTGTTTCTTTTTTGAAGCTTTTGATGAGCCTTGGAAAGATCCTAATAATGTCAGTGGTTCTGAAAATAATTTTGGTTTGATTACGCGAGATGGCGCTGTAAAATTTGGGTTGTGGAATTTAGTAGATAAAGAAGTTTTTAAGGGTTTGAAAAGAAATGGAAATCCAATAACAAAAACATTTAATGGTCATAAAGAGGAATTAATGAAAACCGTATTGGTTCCTAATACATATTATAAAAGGGAAATCTAAAAGCGATGAAAAAAACAATCTACATATATCAAATAATACTTCTATTGATTGTCATGAGTTGCAATCAAAAAGAAAGTGAATTACTGGTTACTGTATACGAAACTTCGGAGAGTGGGAATAACCTAACAAAAGTTTCGGGTTTCACAGCAGTTGAAAACGCAGCAACTATTGTTTTAAATCCAGCAGAAAAATTTCAAACGATTTCGGGATTTGGCGGTGCGTTTACAGAATCATCTGCTTACTTACTAAATCAATTAAGTGAGAAAAATAGAGATAGCATCATGCAAGCTTATTTTGGAAAAGAGGGAGCCAATTATTCTTTGACAAGAACCCATATGAATTCCTGTGACTTTTCCCTGTCTCAGTATTCCTATTCTCCGGTTGCAGAAGACATGACTTTGGAACATTTTACCATTCAAGAAGATCAAGATGATTTAATACCAATGATCAAAGAAGCTTTGAGGGTGTCTGAAGACGGCTTTAGAATCATTGCTTCCCCATGGACCGCTGCCCCTTGGATGAAAGACAATAAAAAATGGGTAGGTGGGAAGCTATTGCCAAAATATTATGATACTTGGGCTTTGTTTTTTTCTAAATATTTAGATGCCTACAAAAAAGAAGGAATAGATCTTTGGGGTTTTACAGTAGAAAATGAACCGCACGGGAATGGTAATAATTGGGAAAGCATGCATTATACACCCAAAGAAATGACCACTTTTGTGGAACATCACTTAGGGCCAAAGTTAGCAGCGGACGGTTATGGAGATAAAATTATTCTAGGATATGATCAAAATAGAGCCGGTATCAAAGAATGGGTAGATGTAATGTATGCGACAGAAGCCTCTTCAAAATATTATGATGGAACTGCAATTCATTGGTACGAAAGCACCTATGAATTTTTTCCAGAGGCATTGCAATATGCGCATAATAAAGCCCCTAATAAATATTTAATAGAAACCGAAGGTTGTATCGATTCTCAAATTCCTGAATGGAAAAATGACGCTTGGTATTGGTCAAAAGAAGCAACCGATTGGGGTTGGGACTGGGCATCTGAAAAAGACAAGTATTTACATCCTAAATATGCGCCTGTAAACCGATATGCGAGAGATATTATTGGTTGCCTAAACAATTGGGTAGACGGTTGGATAGATTGGAATATGGTATTGGACAAACAAGGAGGTCCAAACTGGTTTAAAAACTGGTGTGTAGCACCCATATTAGTAGATCCAGAAAAAGATGAAGTATATTTTACGCCATTGTATTATACCATGGCACATTTTAGCAAATACATTCGACCCAATGCACAAGTAATTGGCTTGGAAAGTTCTGATAAAGAATTACAAGTCACTGCCGCAAAAAACCCAGACGGTTCGATTGCAGTCATTGTATTTAATGAAGGGAAAAAAGAAAAAGATTTTAAACTACGCCTCGGCGAAAAAGAAACCACAATTCATATCAATGCGCAAGCATTGCAAACGATTGTTATAGCATCAACCATATAATAAACAAAAACACATATGTCAAATATCAATACCCCTAATAAAATTCCAATGGGACAAAAAATAGCTTTTGGATTGGGAATGTTGGCCAATCAAATGTTTCCTGCTGCGCTAGGTATTTTTATGGTGGTTTTAGTTCAAGATTATAAAATTCCAACTTGGATGTGGGGAATCTTATTTTTTCTTCCTCGTATTTTTGATTCTATCACAGATCCAATCATGGGGTTTATTTCAGACAACACAAGATCTATTTGGGGAAGACGCAGACAATACGTTTTTTTAGGAGCCATTATTATGGGAGTGTCTTTTGCTTTAATGTGGCAACTTCAAGCAGTTAATATTGAAGAAAGTATCAACTATAATTTTACTTATTTTTTGATTTGGTCCTTGATATTTTATCTGGGTTTAACAATTTTCAGTGTTCCTTATGTAGCAATGGGCTATGAAATGAGTGATGATTTTCATGAACGCACAAACATCATGGCGATTGCACAATGGATTGGTCAATGGGCTTGGGTAATAGCTCCTTGGTTTTGGGTGGTTATGTATGATGAAAATTGGTTTGGAAGTGATACAGCCGAAACCACTAAATATCTTGGTGTTTGGGTGGGTGTTATTTTTGCGTTATTAGCAATGGTACCTGCTATTTTTATCAAAAGTGAATCTACTGCCGATGATGAAAATTTATCACCTTTATCAATGAAAACAATTGGTGGAAGTCTGAAACAGATTTTAGAGAACTTTAAAGAAGCTTTTAAAATTGAGGCTTTTAGAAAACTATGTTTTTCAACTTTTCTAATTTTTAACGCGTTCAATACGGTTGCAGGTTTTTCATTTTTTATCGTAGTTTACTATCTCTTTGAGGGAAGCACAGAGGCTGCAGGTCTCTGGCCAACGCTGTTGGGAAGTATTGGAGCTCTGTCAACTACTTTTTTAGTAATACCAACCGTAGCAAAAATGTCATTAAAAATAGGTAAAAAGAAGACATTTTTAGTTTCACAAGGAATTTCAGTTATTGGATATTTAATGCTTTGGTTTTTATTCATTCCAGGGAAACCTTATATGTTTTTATTTGCATTGCCCTTTTTCTCTTTTGGAATCGGAAGTTTGTTTACCATAATGATGTCAATGACTTCAGATATTATTGATATCGATGAATTGAATACTGGTAAACGAAGAGAAGGTGTATTTGGAGCGATTTACTGGTGGATGGTAAAATTTGGTTTTGCAATTGCTGGATTATTAACCGGAGCTATCATGTCATTAGTAGGCTTTGTTCCCGATACCATTAACTCGGAAGCATCCATTACAGGAATAAGATTATTTTATTCCGGGTTGCCAATACTTGGTACCTTGGGAGCAATTTGGATAATGCGTAATTACGATCATACTGAAGAAAAAGCGCGAGCAGTAAGTCGACAATTAGATGCAAGAGCAGCCGAAGAAAAGTCATAGAAAAGCACTTTTTATATTATCAATGAATGATTCCAATATCAATTGGGATCATTTTTTTTTAGTATCAAAGTAACCATTTTTATTTCCAGATTCCTTTATTAAAGAAAAAAAACGGGCAATACTCCTTTGTTCTTATTTTTTTAAAAATCAATACAATACCCCTACATTTCAATTTTTTGAAATTAAACAATTTCCACTTATACTCGTATTTTACCACTTATTCCCTAAGAAGACCAGTTATGTCTTTATACATGAATATTTCCTCTTGTATGTTTTTTGTTTGGTTTCATTTTCTACATTCTTAACTAAAATTTATTAACATTATTTTATAATTTAAAATCAAAACTTATGAAAAAAATTACTTCATTATTTATCTTATTGATAACATCAATTGGATTATCACAAGAATTAATAACCAACGGAAACTTTGAAACTGGAGATGAAACTGGTTGGATAGGGAATGCTGCGAATGTAGTAACCGAAAATAATAATAGTTATAATTCTGCAAATGTTGAAGCAGCTGGCAATACTTGGGATGTTTCTTTAAGTCAAGTTGTATCCATTACAAATGGAGAAACATATACATTAAGGTTTGACGCATGGTCAGACACAAATAGAACAATTATAGCTGGAATAGGTCTGAATGAAGCTCCTTGGACTTCTGTTAATGAAACAATAACTTTATCTACAACTTCTCAATCTTATATATTAACACTCACTGCAAATTTTGGACTCGAAAATAGTCGTGTAGTATTTGACATGGGTGCAGCAACTGGGTTTGTTGGGATTGATAATGTTTCCTTAAAAGTTTTAGATACTGAAGACGATGCTAGACTGAGTGATTTACAGGTGAATGCAACTACAATAAGTGGTTTTTCTCCCGCAGTTACAAGCTATGATTATGAAGCTATTGCTGGGAGTACTGTTCCAACGGTTACAGCAACTGCATCAAATGCAAATGCAACGGTAACAATACAACCTGCAACATCCATACCTGGAAATACTACCGTACAAGTTGTGTCTCAAAACTCAAGCGATACAAAAACATATACGATATCTTTTGTTGTAGTTCCTGCCCCAACGGATGCGCCAAATTCACCACCAGATAGAAATGCTTGGGATGTAATTTCCCTCTATGGTGAGGCTTATGGAACTGAAATTGGTTTGGCGAACACTACTTGGGATAATGGTGCTGATTCTGAAGAACTAACAATTGCCTACAATAAGGTATTGAAAGTCGCAAACGGGACCGGTCAATTTATAGGTTTTAATATCGCTAATACGAATGGTTTCGTAAGTGCTACAGATATGACACACTTTCATGCAGACTTCTGGATAGTAGGAGATTATATTACAGGTCAAACTTTAAATACAACGCTTTCCAATCATGCTGGAGATATTGGAACGGAAACGAATGGAATTGTATTGTCCAGAGCGATCGCAGGAGATGGTTCTGAAAATGAAAAATGGGTTTCTATTGATTTGGAAATTGGAACAGCTGATAGAGAAAGAATCGCACAATTAATCTTTACCTATTCTGCAGCTGCAGGAGCAACTCCTGATTATCTTTATTTTGATAATATCTATCTATACAGAGCTGCAACCGCAGACGTAAATAAAAACAATTTGTTAAATGTAAGCATATCTCCAAGTCCAACTAAAGATGATTTAAAAATAAGTGCACAAGAAATCATTGAAAATATCACTATTTACAATGTGTTAGGGAAAAGCGTATTCAATAGATCAATCCATAAAAAAGAAGATATAATTAATGTATCTAATTTACAAACAGGGATCTATATTTTAAAATACACCATGAACAATGCCATTGGAACTCTAAAGTTCCTAAAAGAATAAGTAACATTTCTTAATTTAAAAAAATAAAATCGCTTGCATAAATTGCAAGCGATTTTTTATTGTTTGAGTGTTCATGGCATTTAATAATTGCGAAAACAGCCACTTTTTTTGCTGTCAACGAATTGAAATTATTTTAAACGGATTGATTTAGAATATTCTTGTGCATTTTTTTAATTAATAAAAATGGTTGACCGCTTGAGTCTGTCAGTGCTCACCAATACAAAAACCATACAAATGGTTTCAATCTTAAATTATAAAAGTTACGGAATTTCATTGCATCCCTTTATAATCCTTGTTTTTGAGGTTTTATTATTTTAATAAAATTTAATCTTTAATGTATGTATTTTATATAGGTCCACATTATCGTATTAAATAAAAAAATATAATAATATTAAGATGTTAAATTAATACAACTATTTATGAAAAAAATTACTTTATACTTTGCAATGATTTTATCATCATTGATGTATGCACAAGCACCAGGCAATGCTGCAACAGAACCCACAGCAAGAGATGCTGAGAATTTAATTTCCTTGTTTACACAAACAACCGATGCCGCAACAACGGTGTATGATGATATTGCAGTGTCAGATTTCAATCCAAATTGGGGATCTACCTCTGGAAATGTTACAACAGAAACACTCAACAGTGACAATGTATTGAAATACCCTGCTTTTCATTATCAAGGAATCGTAATTGGTTCTGAGATTAATATCTCAGGAATGACAACAATGCATGTAGATATCTGGACAAACGGACTTTCTCCAAATGTATTTTTAATAAGTGCAACAACAGGAGAAAAATCTGTCAATGTTCCTGCGAACGCAGGTTCATGGTCGAGTGTAGAAATCCCTTTGTCGGATTTTACAGACCAAGGAATGTCGATTGCTGATATCAAAGAATTGAAATTTGATGGTGGAGATTCTACCACAGACATTTATATAGACAATATTTATTTTTGGAAAGAACCTGTAGCTGAAGGAACCGATGCTTCTTTAACTAACTTAAACGTCAATGGAGCAATCGTATCAGGTTTTAGCCCTACAACTTTTGCATACACTGTTGGAGTAGCAGTTGGTGGAGCTGTTCCAGAAGTTACTGCAACCGCAACAGATGCCAATGTTACAAGCATTACAATAACACAAGCGACTTCAGTTCCTGGAGATGCAAGTGTTGTCGTAGTTTCTCAAGATGGTTCTCAAACCAATGAGTATACAATTTCATTTGTAGTCGAAGGTCCATCTGAAGCAGCTCCAACACCACCAGCTAGGAATGCAGAAGATGTAGTTTCTCTATTTAGTAATGCCTATACAGACATGCCAATTGATACTTGGTCTGCAACATGGGATGACTCTTCGATTGAAGACATTCAAATTCAAGGAAATGATACCAAAAAAATAAATTTCGTAAACTTTATTGGTGTAGAATTTCAAGATGCTGGAAGAATAGACGCAACAGAATTTACGCACTTTCATATTGATATTTATACGGAAACTGAAACACTCGATAAAAGTTTCAATTTGAAGTTCTCTAACTGGGCTGGAGGTACTGCTGAAGCAAATGCTATTGAATTTTCAACAACCAATGTAAGTACACCTGCGCTACCAAACCCAAATCCAGGAACATGGATTTCTTTAGACATTCCATTTTCAAGTTGGGGAGGAGTAAACGGTATTTCGAGAAGTGATTTGGCACAATTTATAATCACCTCTAATTTAGGACAAGTATTTGTAGATAACATTTACATGTACAAGATACCAGTTGCAACGGCTCCAACTACTGATGCACCAACGCCACCAGAAAGAGATGCAGCAGATGTTATTTCGATTTATAGTGATGCGTACACCAATATAAATGTGACCAACTTTAATCCAGGTTGGGGACAGTCAGGAGCTGTTGATGCCGCTTATGACCCTACTGGAAATGGTGTAAACACGGTTTTAGAATATTCAAACTTTAATTATCAAGGAACAGAATTTGACGCTACAGATGCTTCAGCAATGGAGTTTGTACATATCGATATTTGGACAGCCGATGCGACCAATGTAAAGTTTACTCCTGTAAATAACGGTTCAGGTGTTGGTGAAATTTTAGTGGATATTCCTATTGTTACTGGAGCATGGAGTAGTGTTGATATTGCGATTGCTGATTTTACAGGGATGACATGGGATTCTTTAATTCAAATGAAATTTGATGGACAAGCTGGTTCAAACCCTTCCACAATCTATATTGACAATGTATACTTTTATAAAGCACCAGCCTTTAATGGAATTGCTTTGCCATTTGATTTTGAAGATGGAGAAAACCCATTTACAGCAAATCCAAATGTTGGGACGGTAATCGAAGACCCAACAGACGCTTCAAATAAAGTACTAGAAATTGTAGGAAGTGCCGGAGATTGGGACAATGTAATTTCTAATTTAGATTTAAATGTGAACTTATCAGACGATGATAACAATACCATTACTTTTAGAATCAAACCAATGAATGGTTCTGGGTCTGGAAATCACTTGTTAAAATTTGAAGGGGAAGCAAATGGAGGATCTAATACAGAATTAGCATTCAATACTACTGGAACCGATTGGGAAACCATTAGTTTAAACTTTCCAGCAGGTTTAGGAAGTTATTCAAAACTAGTACTCTTTACAGATGCTGGAAGTGGAGCTACAGATACCTATTTAGTGGACGACATTCAGGGTGGTACCAATGTTGCACCTCCAACAGATCCAGAAGCACCAACAGTGGCGGCACCAACACCTCCAGCAAGAAATGCTTGGGATGTGATTTCATTATTCAGTAATGCCTATGACAACATTACCATAGACACTTGGTCTGCAAGTTGGGACAGTGCTGCAATAGAAGATGTTCAAATTGTTGGAAATGATACTAAGAAAATAACTTTTGAAAACTTCTTAGGTGTTGAATTCCAAAATAGCAGTCGATTCGATGCTACTCCATTTACGCATTTTCATTTGGATGTTTTTGTCACAGAAGCAACTTTAGACAGAAGTTTTAATTTGAAGTTTTCGAATTGGGATGGTGGCGCTGCAGAAGCAAATGCCATTGAGTTTTCAGTAACAAATGCAAGTAATCCAGCGATTCCAAATCCGAATCCAGGAACTTGGATTTCTTTAGACATTCCTTTTTCTGATTGGACAGGAATTGGAAATGATTCAAGAAATGACTTGGCACAATTTTTAATCACCAGTGATTTAAATGTTGTTTATGTTGACAATATCTATATCTACAGACCAGCAACCGCTAGCGTAGACACAGAGAACTTATTAAATGTAAGTTTGTCTCCAGTTCCAGCGAAAAATGAATTGAAAATTAGTGCACAAGACCTTATTGAAAACGTAACCATTTACAATGTCTTAGGAAAAAGAGTCGTGAATGCAACCATCAATAAAAAAGAAGACGTACTTGATGTATCTTCATTAAAAACGGGTGTTTACATTTTAAAATACACGATAAACAATGCAGTAGGAACGATGAAGTTTATTAAAGAATAAACAAACATTCTTTTCATAGAAAATAAAATCGCCTACAGCAATGTAGGCGATTTTTTTTATAAAGAAAAAAATAATAATTTAAAGATCCAAAAGTCTTTTGGCAGCATTAAAAGGCGTCGTTTTTCCATTCTCTAAAGCAAGAATTTCTTCAGACATAGCCGCTTTAATCAACGGATTTTGGTAAAAATTCGTTTTTAGTTGCTGTTCAATTGTAGACAAAAGCCAAAATTTATTTTGCGCATTTCTTTTATTTTCAAAAGAAGTATTCTGTTTTGTTAGTTGGATGTATTCAGAAATTAAAAGTTCAATTTCAGCAATTCCATGATTTTCTAAAGCACTTGCTGTGACTACCTTTGGCTGCCATTTGCTTTCCTTCAAAGGATATAAATGCAAGGCGTTTGTAAACGCTACTTTGGCCATCATCGCTCGTTGAATATTATCTCCATCCGCTTTGTGAATCACAATTGCATCCGCCATTTCAATAATGCCCCGTTTCATTCCCTGCAATTCATCACCAGCCCCAGATAGTTTCAATAATAAAAAGAAATCAACCATCGAGTGTACCACTGTTTCAGACTGTCCAACACCCACAGTTTCAATAATAATGGTATCAAAACCAGCAGCTTCGCAAAGAATGATACTTTCCCTAGTTTTTTGAGCAACTCCTCCCAAAGAAGCCCCAGAAGGAGAAGGTCTGATAAATGCATTTTTATCAGTAACCAATTCTTCCATGCGAGTTTTATCTCCTAAAATGCTTCCTTTGTTTAGCGCGCTACTTGGGTCTACTGCCAACACCGCAACTTTTCTCCCCTGTGAAGTTAAATGTTTGCCAAAAGCTTCAATGAATGTACTTTTTCCAACGCCAGGAACTCCTGTAATTCCAATTCTTACAGAATTGTTCGCAAAGGGCAAACAATGCTCCAAAATAGCATTCGCTTTCTGTTGATGTTTTACTGTTGTGCTTTCTACCAAGGTAATGGCACGGCTTAAAAAAGGAATGTCTCCTGCCAAAATATTCTTTACAAACGCTTCCACCGAATGCTGTTTAGCCCTGCTCAATTTTATTTTTTGAGCAGCGCTATTGTTGGTGGTTTCCGGTAGAGAAACCCCTTCATTTTCAGTCAATGCAGATATTTTTTTATCCATGGCAACAGCTAATATGTAAATTTAAGTATAAAAATGAGAACTTGCTCCTTTGTTTCTCTCTAAAAATTCACAAAACAGATGAACTTATAGGGTATCCTGTGAATTCTAAACAGCCGAATTGAGTCGAAAACACACATTCTATATCCCCTAAATTCTATTTCGCTATTCTTTATAAAGTTCCTATATTTATCAACTGTAAATAGGCACTTTTTTAATGGAACGTTACAAAGAAAATCAATTGAAAGTATACAATTCGCTTTCTAAAAAGAAAGAGGATTTTAAAACCATAACAGACGGATATGTAGGCATGTACGTTTGTGGACCCACCGTATATAGCAATGCCCATTTAGGCAATGTAAGAACCTTTATGTTCTTTGATGTGGTGTACCGTTACCTACTGCATTTGGGCTATAAAGTTCGGTATGTGCGAAATATTACCGATGCAGGGCATTTGGAAAATGATGCAGATGAAGGCGAAGATCGCATTTCTAAGAAAGCACGTTTAGAAAAAATTGAACCTATGGAAGTGGTTCAAAAATACACTGTAGACTTTCATGACGTTTTAAAAAATTACAACTTTTTACCACCAAGCATAGAGCCTACAGCAACAGGTCACATTGTAGAGCAAATAGAAATGATTAGAGAAATCATTGAAAAAGGCTTTGCCTATGAAGTAAATGGATCCGTTTATTTTGATGTTTTGGCCTACAATGAAAAGAGTCATTACGGAATTTTATCTGGTAGAAAAGTAGAAGATTTAATCCATAACACCAGAACGTTAGACGGACAATCAGACAAGAAAAATCCACAAGACTTTGCCCTTTGGAAAAAAGCAGATCAAAGACATATTATGCGTTGGCCTTCACCCTGGTCAGACGGGTTTCCAGGTTGGCACTTAGAATGTTCAGTAATGAGTACAAAATATTTAGGAGAGCAATTTGATATCCACGGGGGTGGAATGGATTTGAAATTTCCGCATCACGAATGTGAAATTGCACAATCTCAAACCTGTAGCGGTGTAAAACCCGTCAACTACTGGATGCACACCAACATGTTGTTATTAAATAGTCAAAAAATGGCTAAATCTACCGGGAATTTTATTTTGCCCAATGAGATTTTATCAGGAGAAAATGATATTTTACCAAAACCATTTTTAGCTAGTGTAGTGCGTTTCTTTAACTTACAAGCCAATTATAGAAGTATTTTAGACTTTTCCGGAGAAGCCCTTGAGGCCTCAGAAAAAGGACATGCTAAGTTGATGGAAGCTCTTCGTCTACTCGATCATATTCCTGCAGCTGAAACCTCTACTTTTGACGTTCAGAAATGGGAGAAGGACTGTTATGCTGCCATGAATGATGACTTTAATACCCCAGTTTTAATAGCACATTTATTTGAAGCCGTAAAAGCAATCAATCAAATCAAAGAGCAAAACGCAAGCTTAAATGCCACAGATTTGATAACCCTTAAAACAACGTTGAACGCATTTGTTTTTGATGTTTTAGGATTGATGAATGAAACCAATCAAGAGAATTCAGAAAAAATAAACGGAGTGGTAGCGCTGTTGATTAAATTAAGAAAAGAAGCCAGAGAAAATAAAGACTGGGCCTTGTCAGATCAAATTAGAGATGAATTGATGGCCCTGGGCATTCAGTTAAAAGATGGGAGAGAAGGCACCACATTTTCAATACAATAATTTGAAAAAAAGAATCACATATCCGTTTATTTTGTTGGTTCGTTTTTATCAAACTGTCATTTCACCTTTTACACCATCTACCTGTAGATACAGTCCTACATGTTCTCATTATACCATAGAAGCTTTGCAAAAAAAAGGCTTGATAGCAGGAGGTTGGTTGGCCTTAAAAAGAATTTTCAGTTGTAATCCTTGGGGGGGAAGTGGCTACGATCCGGTACCAGAAAAAAAGAAGAATACAGTCTTAAAAGATTGAAGTATAAAATAGATAACTTATGAGTTTTTTAGCAATAAATTGGAATTGGAATCCCGAAATCCTAAACATTGGAGGAATTAGCATCCGTTGGTATAGTGTCATGTTTATCACCGCTTTTTTATTGGGCCTTCGGCTGATGAAAAAAATATACATCCAAGATAAAATTTCATTAGATAAATTAGACCCCTTGTTTATGTACGTTTTCATATCTATGTTGTTAGGAATGCGTTTTGGAGAAGTCTTCTTTTATAGTTGGGACAATTACCAAGACAACTTATGGCAAATTATATTGCCTTTTAGAAAGCAAGAAGGCGCTGCCATGATTTTTGGTTTGATTGAGGGCTGGAAGTTTACAGGAATCTCAGGATTTGCAAGTCATGGTGCCGCCATAGGAATTCCGATTGCAATGTATTTTTATGCGAAGAAACACCTACAAAAACCTTGGTTATTTATTTTAGACAGACTAGGAATTATGGTTGCTTTGGCTGGATTTTTCATTCGTTTTGGAAATTTTTTCAACTCAGAAATTTACGGAAAAGAAACCGGATCTAGCTTTGGAGTCATTTTTGAAGTTGCAGGAGAAACAGTTCCAAGGCATCCAACACAACTCTATGAAGCCTTTAGTTATTTGGCATTATTCTTTGTAATGTGGCACTTCTACTGGAAAACCGATAAAAAACAAAAATTAGGCTACTTATTTGGTCTTTTTACTGCTGTTTTATGGTCGCTACGTTTTGTGATTGAGTTCTTAAAAGAACCGCAAGTACAAAAAAGAGGCGAAGAATGGTTCTTTAGCCCATTAAATACCGGGCAAGTGTTAAGTATTCCTCTGATCTTATTAGGGCTTTGGTTGATGTTTCGAAAGAAGAAGTAAGGGGGGTAAAAGGGGAGATATAGGATAATGAGAATTTCTTTTATGTTCCGCTAAGTGCAGACTAAGGAGCAAGATTTATGATACTATTAATGAGCATTGTGTTTATAGATTATTTGCCATACTAATTTTCATGTCTATTCCGTTGAAATATTCCACATAATCAATTAAGTCAGCATCTATCCATTTCAATAATTCGTAAATCTCGGTTTTTATATTTGCCGCTTCCGTAAAATCAATGGCATTTCCATTAAAGCATATGGGTTCGTTATGATACACACGATTTCTAAACCCTCTAATATTGTTGAGTTTCTGATTGATAATATTTCGGTTCACATGATTTGGTTTGTTTGGAAAACAATGAATAACAATTCCTCCTATCAATCTGTAATGATGTGTATCAAATAAACTTGTCCAAAACCCAAAAGACTGTTCAGCGATTATGCTTCCTGTTGTTACAATTCCACCTTTTTGTGAATGGTTCTTTCTGCCTTACTAATTGAGGTTTTAAGAAAGAACCTAGATGAAGTTAATGATGGATGATTCATAAATCCATTTTTTTCCGTTATTATCCAATTTGGATTGGCAAAATATGACGATACTTGATAATGTACCATATTTCTAAAGAATATTTCAAATAAGTTTAACACAGGGTAGAAGGCTTGTGCTGTTCTTAAATTAATTCTATATAATTTTTGAGCTTTAGACTTTGAATTACCGGTCGCTACTAAAAAACGATCTAATCTAGGCTGCGACAAGTAGTACTCTAGTTTTTGATATTCCAATATTTACCATTTTTATTTGTTTTTTCAAATAGAAACACTAATTTTGTGTTGTAATGCTTAATAAAGCCTCATTCTTTATAGAAACGTAATTAAGTGAAAGATATACAGAACCTCTCAATATATATTGAGAGGTTTTTTTACTTTGTATTATTTTCCTAAAATTATGCCTAAGGGATAGTTTCTTAAACTTAGCGAAGGTTGTTTTTTTCTATCTTACTCAAAACATCTTTTATTATTTTTTTACCACCGTTATTTTTGTTTAGTGACTCTAGAATTTCAAAATTGAGTAGTTCGGTAAATTCCTTTTCCCCATCAGACATTCCAAGTTCATACATATGGTCTCCAACTATTTTTAAAAGAATTTCAAAAATATTATGCACAAGAAGATAGAAACAATATCTAAGCACTTTTTCGTGATTTTTTTCAGGAATATCTGTCAGTCCCTTTTCGTCAAAATACCAAGTATAAATTTTTTTTAACTTCTTTGCCAATCCTGGTTTTTGAAAATAAATCGTCAAAAGTTTTGATTTCAGATAAGTGGGCAAATTTATTTCTAATGTTCATTAAAGTTTTAAGTTACTTAAGTTCATTCGATTCCAATCCTTTTATATCCATAATTAGGTGCAATTTTTGATTGAAACCTAATGCTGATGAACTAAAACCGAATGATTTAGATTCCTTCCAGTCAATATTTAATATTTCCCCAAGTACTTTAGATATTCTTTCTTCAATAAATATACAGTTTTCTATTATGCACAGTCGTAGATTTTCATGATTTGAAACTACTTTAAATACTGGTTTTTCCATTTTCTTGAATATTTTACTACAATCCTATAATCTCAGTACAGTCATATCCGCAAGCTATTAAAATCTGATATAAAAACCAAAAATAAATAAATCTATGTTAATATATTAAAAAATAGAATAAGAATCACAAAAAAAGCTTGACAAACAAAAAACCTCGTTCTAGCAATAAACAAGGTTTTGTATAATATATGTTTGAAGTGTATTACCCTTCGAAACCTTCCCCACCATCGCCATCATTTCTACCACCTCTTTGCGCTTCTTTCTTTTTTTGATTGAAACGGTAACTAAAGT
>ERZ1047472.767-NODE-767-length-27590-cov-6.244961_pt1 | contig 27590 bp, 20 predicted proteins | sample MGYA00383095_ERZ1047472 | MGnify/ENA primary metagenome ERZ1047472 (study PRJEB29581, sample SAMEA5548365) | metagenome | biome: marine; feature: coastal; material: water | depth 1 m | study: Short-term variability in the microbial, nano- and picoplankton dynamics... | reverse complement strand
CATTCAAGACTAAACGCAAATGAGCTATAGTATGTCTGTTAAGGTGAGGTTAATTGTATAGTCTATGTATTCTCTTCAAACTAATAATCTTTCCGTATAACCAATATATTGCTTACGAAATAATTTAAGGATATGAACCATCTACTTTCACTGAGCATTATTACCTTATTATTAGCAAGCTACCAATCCAAAAATCTACCTACCTTTTTAATTTTTTTTGCAGACTATAAAGAAGTAAAGATTTCACAGACCACTGAAGATCAGATAGCCAAAATCAAGTCTAAACTTAAATCTGTAAGCAACATAGATTTTGATTATAGTCAAACATTAATTCTTAGTAGATGGTCATGTACCGACAATGAAAATAATGGCTCAAATGCCAGATATAACAGAGGGACAGCTTATACTGATCTAATTACTCTACAGTTCAACTATTTTGGGTTTAGGCATAACCATGGAGGTAATCAAAGTACAACATTTAGAGCAATGAACTAAACAAGAAATTTCAAAAGTTTCAAAATCCCATCCTAATCTTGGCTCATCCCATAAATCTAGTACAGAACAACCATGTTCTAAATATAGAAAGTTGGGCTTTATTTATTGATGAATAAAGATTGATTTCTCAGTGAACGTTTATGATAAAGCTCACCTCACTAAATAAATAACTTTGTAACCATCATGATCGTTTTGTTTGGCGTTTACTTTTACAGCTTCATCTCTGGAACATCTCCATCAATAATCAGCCTTCCTTCTGTAGCTGCTTGTATCTCTTCTAATGAGACGCCAGGTGCTCGTTCTAGTAGCTCGAATCCATTAGGAGTAATATCTAATACCGCCATATTGGTAACGACTTTCTTGACACACTTCACACCTGTAAGCGGTAATGAGCACTGACGCAATAGCTTAGATTGACCTTTACGGTTTGTGTGACTCATAGCCACGATGATATTATCAGCTGATGCTACTAAATCCATAGCACCACCCATACCTTTCACCATCTTACCTGGAATCTTCCAGTTGGCGATATCGCCACAATCTGACACTTCCATAGCACCAAGGACAGTAAGCTGAACATGCCGTCCTCTGATCATCGCAAAACTCATACTCGAATCAAATATACTTCCACCTTTCATCATAGTCACAGTCTGCTTGCCAGCATTGATAAGATCTGCATCTTCCTCTCCCTCAAATGGAAATGGGCCCATTCCTAATAGTCCATTCTCCGATTGAAACTCTACATCAATTCCTTCTGGGATATAATTAGCGACTAGCGTAGGAATACCGATTCCGAGATTTACATACCATCCATTTTGTAGTTCCTGTGCGATTCGTTGAGCGATTTGATTTCTATCTAACATTCGAGTGTACGATTTTACGATTATTGAGAGCAATTACGATTTAGCTTAAGCTCGCCTAGGATTTGGAATTTACAACTATGACTTTGACCTGGTTGTTCGTTGTTCGATACGTTTTTCATAGCCTGTGCCTTGAAAGATACGCTGAACGAATACTCCAGGAATATGGATAAAATTAGGATCCAACCCTCCAGGCTCTATAAGTTCTTCTACTTCTACAACTGTAATTTTTCCGGCCATAGCCATGACAGGATTAAAGTTACGAGCAGTTCCTTTAAAAATAATATTTCCGTAACGATCACCTTTCCATGCTTTTACTAAAGCATAATCAGCCTGTAATGCTGACTCTAGTATATGAGGTTTACCATCGAAATATCTTACTTCTTTTCCGTTAGCTACTTCTGTGCCATATCCCGCAGGAGTGAAAAAAGCCGGAATTCCAGCTCCGCCTGCTCTACATCTCTCAGCTAAAGAGCCTTGTGGGATTAGATCTACTTCCAAATCTCCAGAAAGCATCTGACGTTCAAATTCGTCGTTTTCTCCTACATAACTAGAGATCATCTTCTTTACTTGGCTCCGCTGAAGCATCAATCCAATACCGAAATCATCTACACCTGCATTATTAGATATACAAGTCAAATCTTTCACTCCAGTATCTACAAGTGCTGAAATACAATTTTCAGGAATGCCACATAGTCCAAATCCGCCCAACATTAGAGTCATTCCGTCTTTGATGCCTTCGATACCTTCTTTAGCATCTTTTACTAGTTTATTCATTGGTAGTAATTCTAGAATAAAGATAGACAATTTAAGAACAAGAAATTTCAATACTAAAGAAATTCATTCGCTTAGCTTACACTTTCTATTTTTTTGATTTGATCTCCCAACTTATTGAAATACCCTACGAAAGTTTCTTTTTTCTCTTCTCATTTACAAAGCTTAAGAATAGAACATACACAAAGATCCTTGACAACAGCGGGGTTTAAATCATAAAAGCTCTGTACGTAGAATCGCCAATTGCAAAAGCTATAAGAAGTGACCCTGTGATAAACACAATAGGTAATGCTTGATAACTAATGATATTTAATAAAAATTCAAAATACATTTGCAAACACTTAATTATCAATTAGTAGAAACGATAAATAAAATAATTTATTTATCGTTTCTATATCTGTAGAGCTATAAAGTCAGGACAAGAGATAAAATTAAATACCGCGAAAAACACTTCTATTAATATATCATTATTACCAATTTCGGCATTAGTCTAAGCCCTAATTCAATTTAAACTGAATTCCCATCTCTTCCAAAGCGGTTACAAATTCAAAAGAGGCATTAATCATCTTGTTTCCTGATTTCACATCGATAGAAATCTGATGCTCCATATCCAATATTCTCATCTTTAATTTATGCGACCCTTCGTTTTCTTCACAAAGACCATCTAGTTGTTCAATAAATTGTTCATTGATCCGATCCAATGGAACTTTGATAGTAATAGACTTCGTCATCTGTTTTCCGACGGTATCTAGCATTTTAATCTTGCTCACTTTGAACATATATCTATCTCCCCAACCCTTCTTATTCGCGCCCTCGAGATAGATTATATTTCCTTTGAATAACAATGACTTCCATTCTTCGTAATGCTCATTATATAATGCTAGTTCTAATTCGCCACGATAATCTTGCAAGGTAAATCTACCATAGGCGGTTCCTCTTTGCGACACACCATGTTGTGCTGATGTAACTATTCCTGCTACTTTTACGAGCAAATCTTTACTCATCTCTGCTTGCTCAAGAGTGTGCTGGACGAAATATTTAAATTCTAACTTGAAATCATCTAAAGGATGACCTGAGATATAGATTCCAGTAACTTCTTTTTCTTTATCTAGTTTATCTATATTAGTCCAAGGCAAAACCTCAGGAATCTGTGGCTGATCGATCAATGCTTCATCTGTCTCTCCGAAAAGAGAAACAGCATTAGTCTCTTTCATAGTTTGATAAGCATTGCCATATCTCACTAGCTCCTCTAAGAGTGTGGAAAACTTACGAGTCGCTCCAAAATATTGTTCTCTAGTCACTTCAGTAAAACTATCAAGTGCCCCACCTAGAACTAGGCTTTCTAGACATCGTTTATTTACTGCTTTGAAATTTAACTTATGAGCCATGTCAAAGAGATTTTCAAAATTCCCATCTTCTTTTCTCGCACGTATAATCTCATTTACTGGACCCTCTCCGACTCCTTTTAGTGCAGATAATCCAAAGCGAATCTCATCTTTTTCGTTCACATTAAATTTCATTACAGACTCATTGATATCTGGACCCAATACAGTAATTCCCATCCTCTTACATTCTCTTAAGAAGAAATTTATTTTACTAATATCGGTCTTATTATGATTCAACACAGATGCCATATATTCGGATGGATAGTGTGCCTTGAGATAAGCCGTCTGAAATGCTATAAAAGCATAACACGTCGAGTGGGATTTATTGAAAGCGTAAGAAGCAAAGGCTTCCCAATCCGACCATACTTTCTTACATATTTCCTTGTCATGGCCATTTTTTTCACAGCCTTCCATGAACTTAGGAAACATCTCATCAATGAGTTTTTTCTTCTTCTTTCCCATTGCCTTACGTAACATATCCGCCTCACCCTTAGTGAAATTGGCTAACTTTTGAGAGAGTAACATTACTTGCTCCTGATAGACCGTAATTCCATATGTCTCAGACAGATACTCTTCCATATCTGAAAGATCGTATTTGATCTCTTGCACACCATGCTTACGTGCTACGAAATCAGGAATATACTGCATTGGACCCGGACGATACAATGCGTTCATCGCAATCAAATCTTCAAAAGCTGTTGGCTTTAAATCCTTGAGGTGCTTCTGCATTCCAGATGATTCATACTGGAAAATACCTATCGTCTCACCACGCTGAAACAACTCGTATGTCAACTTATCTTCTAATGGAAATTCATCAGAAATAAGATCAATACCCTTACTATCCTTAACGTTGATAACAGCATCTTTGATAATAGTCAAAGTTTTAAGGCCCAAGAAATCCATCTTAAGTAATCCTGCATCTTCCGCAACTGAATTATCAAACTGCGACACTAACATATCTGAATCCTTAGCAACAGTTACCGGCACATAATTCGTAATATCGTCTGGTGTTATGATAACTCCACAGGCGTGTATTCCTGTATTTCTCACTGACCCTTCAAGTTTCTTTGCCATCTGGATCATCTCACCTATCTTATTGTCTTGCTCAGATAGAACACGGAACTTTGCAGCTTTCTCGACATCATCACCATTTAATTTGTCTTTAAGTTTTTTAGCTACACCCCCAACGGCTAATACATCTTTTAACGATGCACCCAATTGTTCTGGAAAAGATTTAGTAACGTCATTTACTTCATTCAATGGCACTTGCATTACCCTACCGACATCTTTTATCGAACTCTTTGCTGCCATTGTACCATATGTAATAATTTGAGCAACTTGATTTCGACCATATTTTTCAATTACGTAGTCGATCACTTTTGAACGTCCTTCATCATCAAAATCAATATCAATATCAGGAAGTGAAATTCTTTCTGGATTAAGAAATCTCTCAAACAGAAGATCATATTTAATCGGATCTATATTGGTAATACCTAGACAATAAGCTACTGCAGATCCTGCTGCTGAACCTCTACCAGGACCTACACTCACTCCCAGCTCACGTGCCACAGTGGTAAAATCTTGTACAATCAAAAAGTATCCAGGATACCCCGAAGCATTGATAACGGACAATTCAAAATCAAGTCGTTCCGATATGATTGGTGTGATCGTATCATACTTTCTATTCGCTCCGACATAGGTAATATGGCGAAGAAAAGACTCTTGAGAATCAAAGCCCTTTGGCAAAGGAAATGCAGGTAACAACACATCTCTACTCAATGTCAACTTGTCTATCTTACTGGCGATTTCCATCGTATTATCGATAGCTTGAGGTACATCACCAAAGATATAGTTCATCTCATCTTGAGTCTTGAAATAAAAATCTGATGATGCAAATTTGAAGCGATTTTGATCCTCCACAAATGAACCGGTATTAACACATAACAATAGATCATGTGGTTGATTATCTTCTTCTTCTACATAGTGAACATCGTTCGTCGCAATTATTTTGATATTATGCTTCTTAGCAAAACCTATTAATATCTGATTGATATCTTCTTGACTGTATTTAGATATTGCCTTGTTACCATTTCTATCTCTATAGTCCAACTTCTCCAGACCACTGTGACGTTGGAGTTCTACGTAGTAATCCTCTCCGAAGAGATTTAACCACCATTTCAGTTTTTCTTCTGCCTCTTCTAATAAACCATGCATAATTGCCTGAGGTACTTCAGCACCTAAGCAACAACTCGTGGCAATAATACCTTCATGGTACTGCTCTATTAGTTCTTTATCTATTCGAGGAAACTTTCCATACTGACCATCTATATATCCTAAGGAACATAACTTACAAAGGTTTTGATAACCTTTAGCATTTTTTGCTAACATCAATTGATGATACCTGATATCCCGCTGTCCCTTAGCTTTTTCAAATTTTCGCTTGTGTCTATCCTCTACCATATAGAATTCACATCCCACAATAGGAAGAATATCTCTCTTATTGGCTTCAGCCACAAACTTGTATGCACCAAACATATTTCCATGATCAGTAAGAGCCACTGCAGTCTGTCCATCTGCCATAGCCTTGTCCATCATAACACTTATCTCAGATGCACCATCAAGAAGAGAGTATTGAGTATGACAGTGTAAATGGGCAAATTTTGGCATAGGTTGTCTTTATATGCAGAAAAGTAGTACGTGGACAAATATAGAAAATTAGTTGACGAGTATACACTGTGAATAATATGGAATTATGTCATAAGCCTAATACACTAAAAATCGTCTTTAGAGAGCTACTACTGCCTATACAGGCTTTTTGCATTGGATTGGATATGAGTTCCTAAATCCTAAAGGTGTGGATACCGAATTCAAGGTAAGTAAACAAAATCATTTCAAAGATAATAACTAAATGCTCAATATAATTGTTTTGAAATATTCCAACTTCAGAAAATATCGGATATTCTAGAAATGAATTAATACAATAAATTAGCTCGTTTAAATATCATCTTCATTATTTCTAGTTTCTCGGAACGATAAAATATCGTTTTGTTATTTCCGTTTTCTATTAAGAGTTACTAACTATTTATTCTTGTATGTAGTATTTAGGAATGGAGGAGTATAAATAAAATAAGCCCAAGATTGCTGTCAATCCTGGGCTCTTTCGACTAAGGTCTCAAAATAAGAAAACTACATCTTAAAGAGGTCTGATTTCGAGGTCAACCTCTATTTATTTTTATTAACTTTATTCTCAAAGTAAGTCTAAAACCATGCCATAATTATTTGCCTCCTATTCTCGAATACAAATAAATGTAACTATTTACTCTTAAGTACAAATCTACACTATAAACAGTTATATCCAAACATATATCATAAAAAACGGCATTATTCTCTAAAAGTTTCATACATATGTGAAAAAATTGAATAAACGCAGAAAATATATATAATACTCTATCTATCAATACATTGAATTTGTGTTTATACTCAAAATTGAATTGAGGATAAATAATATTTGGTAAAAATTCAAAGTTGATAGTCACAATGTGTTAATATGTAAGCCATGCGTATAATTGTATTGTTCTGAAAAGTAGCCTAGAAATAACAAACTAAAAAATCTAATTTCTGATAAAATTTAATTTCTATTACTAAATCACAATAATACATAAAAATCCTAGTAGAATTCAAGTTGCACTCAAAAGATAAATCATCTTAAACATACTCAGTGAAACTCACAAACAATAAGAATATTCTATTAGAGTATTACAGGATAGACAGCTCGCATAATTGACGTTCAAAATTTACTTTTTCTCGATTACGACATAAGGTGATAATTAATTTTCTTTACAAAAGAGATATGTTTATACACTAATCTATTAAGTTTTAAATGTTACTAAATATTACTAGAAACCGATGGAAGTTTTAAAAAAACCTTATAAATTAAATAATTGCTATCACTAAATTGTCCTTATATTGAACCGGTGCATAAAAAATAAAGAGTTATGGCTTAAAAAAGCCATAACTCTTTGATAATAAATTGTGCCCGGAGGGGGACTCGAACCCCCACGTACGAAGTACACATGTCCCTCAAACATGCCTGTCTACCAATTTCAGCACCCGGGCTTGAACAGAGCCTTTTCCTTTGAAAGCACTTTTGATAATACGCATTACATAGAAACGAATTGTTTCTCTAGAATCCGTTTTTAGTCAAAATTCTATGTATTTTATCAATAAATTATAATTACCCCACTCACGTTTAATCTGCTCACCAATTTGTCACAAAGATTGTAAAATCTTTTAAAACTCAACTATATACACCTAAAGATTTTCAAGGCTATTTTTGCCATTATTTTTAGCTGCTTCTACTAGCTTTTTGAGAAAAGGAGATGCAAAGATAAAAGCATCTAATTCTTTGTTAACAGTACCCAGTACTTGCTCTTTATTACCCTTCCAAGCTAACCTTCCTGCCTCAAGTAGAATTATATTTTCACCAATCTCCATCACGGAATTCATATCATGTGTATTGATGATAGTAGTAATGTCCTCTTCATTAGTTATATCACTAATCAATTCGTCTATCGTGATGGAAGTTTTTGGATCTAATCCAGAATTAGGTTCATCACAGAAAAGATACTTAGGCTTAAGCACTATTGCTCTTGCGATACCGACACGCTTTTGCATACCTCCACTAATCTCTGATGGATACTTAAGATTCACTCCGCTTAAACTTACGCGCTCCAACACTTCATCTACTCTCATTTGCTTCTCTAAAGGAGTCATAGGAGTAAACATATCCATTGGAAATCGAATGTTTTCTTCTATTGTCATTGAATCAAATAGCGCATTTCCTTGAAACAGCATACCTACTTTCTTACGAATTGCTAGTATTCCTTTTTTATCTAAGTTAGTGTAATCAATATCATTAAACCATACACGGCCTTGTGTAGGAGGGAATAATCCTACCAATATTTTTAATAATACCGTCTTACCAGCCCCACTACGACCTATGATTAAATTGGTCTTTCCAGATTCGAAGGTAAAGTCAACGCCTTTAAGTACTTCTTGGTCTCCAAATTGCTTAAAAATGCCTTCTGCTCTAATCATATCTCTACTGTGTAAGTAATACTACGATGAAGTAATCTGCTAGTAAGATTAATATATCACTATATACTACAGCTCTAGTACTCGCTGCCCCAAGTTCTATGCTACCGCCTTTAACAAAATAACCTTGAAAACATGATACCGATACTAATATAATCGCGAATGTTACGGACTTAACGAGCATCATAACTACATTAAAAGGTATAAAGAATGCTCTTAGTCCCTGAACATATTCAGCTTGAGTAAAGAGATCTGCTGGCACACTAGCTAGATATCCGCCTATAATACCAACTATTGCAGCTACACATACGAGCAAAGGAACCACATACGCAGCAGCTATCAACTTGGGCATAATAAGGTAACTCGATGTATTGAGACCCATTATTTCCATAGCGTCGATATGTTCTTTTTGTCGCATACCACCAATCTCAGCGGCCATAGTCGACCCTACATTACCCGCTAAGACCAAGCAGGTAACCATAGGCGCAAGCTCAATAATCATCATATCTCTTACGATATAGCCTATATAATAGGGCGGTATCAAAGTTCCTTCCATCTGATAGTAGAACTGAACTACGGTCACTGCTCCTAAGAATACTGCTATTAGCAATACAATTGGAAGCGAACCTATACCAATATCATACATCTGACGTATGAGTTCCTTGTAGTACATACCCCAATTCTCCGGCTTGCGGAATACTTCCTTTTGCCAAAGTACAAACTTCCCAAGATCTGATAAATATCTGAGTTTCATATAATGTGTTAGCCGTTTACAACGATAAGGCACAAAGATAGTTTTTTCTTAAAGCCATTTATAAGCATCATCTTTAACGTTCTTGATATTTGAATTTATATAAATGGACTCATTAACATATTGGTGTTTTGACCAAATATATCTTCACAATCTCGTTACATTAGCATTTAATATAAAATCATAAAGTATGAACGCTGTAATCACAGGAGGGACAAAAGGAATAGGAAGAGCAATTGCTGACTTACTTGCGTCAAAAGGAATCAATCTATTTGTCTGCTCTCGAAATGAAAGTGACCTAGAAGAGATGAAATTCACTATAGAAAAAAACAATAATTCAAAAGTACAAACAACAGTAGTCGATATGTCTATAAAAGCTGAAGTTCAGACATTCGCAGCTAATATTTTGAAAAACGTGGAGCAGGTAGATATATTAGTCAATAATGCGGGCATGTTTATTCCTGGCGCGTTAGCGGATGAGGAAGATGGGGCTCTAGAACAAATGATCAATACGAATCTATATAGTGCGTATTATCTCACAAGAGCATTACTTCCTAGTATGATGGATCGAAGGAATGGTCATATATTTAATATTTGCTCAGTCGCTAGTAAAATTGCATATCCCAATGGTGGGTCATACAGTATTTCGAAATTTGCTTTATTAGGGTTCTCCAAAGTACTGAGAGAAGAACTGAAGGATAATGCCATCAAAGTGACGTCTGTACTACCAGGAGCAACTTGGTCAAATAGTTGGGCTGGCATAAATTTGCCTCGAGAAAGGTTGATGGAAGCGAACGATATCGCAATAGCGATTTGGGGTGCATTACAGATGAGTACTAGTGCTGTTGTAGAAGAGATAGTTCTTAGACCTCAGTTAGGAGATCTATAATATAACTTGACAATGATTGAATAATTGATAATAAATAATAGAATTATTAAAATGGCTCACAGTGATAGTTTTATACCCTATGAGGCGCAAAGAATAAGTGGCAAAGAATCTGCGAAGCGAAGTGCAGACTATAGAGCTTATATGGACCAAAGAAGATCAATTCGATTTTTTTCGAATAAACCTGTATCAGAAGAGGTCATCAAAAATTTGATAATGGCTGCATCTACTGCTCCATCAGGTGCACATAAGCAACCTTGGACGTTCTGTGCAGTGTCCAATCCTGAGATCAAAACTGCCATCCGTAAAGCCGCCGAAGAAGAGGAATATAAAAGTTACCATGGACGTATGTCTGAAGAGTGGATCGAAGATCTCAAGCCATTTGGTACAGACTGGCACAAAGAATTTTTAACTGTTGCGCCGTGGTTGATTATCGTTTTCAAAAAAGCATTTGACTATGATGGCGAAGAAAAAAGGAAAAATTACTACGTAAACGAATCTGTAGGTATTGCTGCTGGAATATTAATATCTGCTATTCATAATGCTGGACTAGTTACACTTACGCATACTCCTAGTCCAATGAATTTTCTTCAAAAGATACTAGAGAGACCTGACAATGAAAGACCTTTCCTACTTTTACCTATTGGCTATCCAATTGATGATGCTGTAGTGCCTCTGCTAGAGAGAAAGAATGAGCAAGAGGTAATTAAATATTATAAGTAAACTTTAGTGATTAGGGGATTGAGATTCGCTTTGTTCGTTTAAGGATATTACTTTATTACATTCTCAATACTACACTTTCCGTACATTTCGATCTTACCGTTTTTTCTCTTTGTAGATTGAAGATCAATACCTTCCCAAGTATCTCCACAGTCATTATGTAAATGAGCATTATAAAGCTTAAGTGTGGCTCCTGGCTCAACAGTTATTTTTCGGCCTTCCGCCATAGAAACTCTGCAGTATATTTCTAAGGTATTTCCACTTTTGACAATGACATCATTTTTAAGATCTTTGGAACCTAGCCATTTTCTATCCTGATCGATTACTATAGATTGAAAATCATCTGATTCACACCACTGAGGTACTAATAGTTTACGTTGTTTGGAATCTTGCTTATGAAAGTTACAGTGTATCTTCCCTATCTGACAAGGCGTGAGTGCCATCTGACTTGAATTATAGTCCATCATGTTGTTACTTGTTGGCCCTTCACATGGTGGCTTACCTGAAGAATTCCAACAGTTACTATTTGGTGGTGTATCGTCGCAGCCATCATTACGATACCACGAGTGACTAAGGCCCAGAATATGCGCGATCTCATGATTAAGATTAGTGGCATGTTGCCATGCTGGTAGTCCTAATTCATAGACACCTGCAATTTTTACATTAGTACCCATCGCTATACCTGTGATATCTGTAGTATACGTTTTACTAGCTACACTATCCGGATGAGTAGGTTGTATAAATATATTGAGTACTGAACCTTCATCTTGTTGATACTTCGTCAGCACTTCTTTTCGACTATTGTTCCGATTCTTTCCCTTACTAAGAAACCAATATAGATCATCATCCTTATGAAAAGCATATGGACTACGCCCTACTTCCGTATCCATATCTCTCAGAACATATGTAAAATAGGCTGCTAAAACAGGAGTTTCGTTTCCTTCTGGAAGCCTCATCTTTTCATTAATCTCAAGACGCATAATGGCATTTTCCATGATCTGATCGAAATATAATTCTCCTTCCGACCTATCAAAGTTGTACTTCCCTTTTTCTGCATCCATGTAATGCACATTTATCCGCACTTCCTGTTTATAGTATTCTAATGGATAATTTGAGTCTGGAGCATAGTTTATAGGCTCACGACAAGTACTACTATATCCCTCAGGGACATCAAAATGAGAAATATGTTCGTTGGATTGTGCTAAATCACTAATACGTAACGAAATGATCTTATTATTGCAACTAGAAAATAACACGATACATAATAAGAGAGTCCAAACTACTTTCATATTATTATTCTTTCGGATTGATAAATTTTTAACAGAGAGTCTGATCCCTCTAGGGTCATACAACGATAACAACTCTTTTGTGCTGGAAAAATGTATGACTTGCCTTAGGTCAAAGACAAATAACTAATAAGGACATTAATAGAATTTGCTTTTTAAAATACTTATCAACTTAATTCTAAGTATTGAGTCCTCCACATACACTTATCGTCTGACCAGATATATACCTTCCCATATCAGATCCAAGAAATGCGCAAGTATTAGCTATATCAACACCACTACCTAATCTTTTGAGTGGAATATTGTCGGTATATCCTTTTATAACTTCTTCAGAAAGTTCTCCAGTCATATCAGTCTCTATGAATCCTGGAGCAATGGCATTGCACCTGATTCCTCTAGATCCTAATTCCTTAGCAATAGACTTAGTGAATCCTATGATACCAGCTTTAGACGCAGCATAGTTTGCCTGACCAGCATTACCAAAAACACCTACTACAGAACTCATATTGATAATAGATCCGAATCTAGCCTTGAGCATATGACGTATTGTATGCTTAGTAAGATTAAATACAGATTTGAGATTGACTTCAATTACTTGGTCCCACTGATCTTCACCCATTCGTAGCATAAGGTTATCCTTAGTGATTCCAGCATTATTAATGAGAATATCAATTTTCCCAAAATCTTCAATTACAGATTTCACTAATTCTCCTGCTTGATCAAAGTTAGCCGCATCTGACTTATATGCCTTCACATTACGGCCAGCAACTGAAGCTTCTTTTACTATATTTTCAGCGCTTTCGCCTGATGATCTATATGTAAATGCTACATCACATCCCATCTCAGCGAATTGTCTTACGATAGCTTCTCCTATACCTCTTGAACCCCCAGTAATGAGAGCTACTTTATCTTTTAATAATTGCATATTGTCGATTGTTGATTTAATAAACTTTACAAATGTAGTAAACTAAATACTGTCAGAGGACTAGGGCATACTTTGCGCAGTAACAGGGTATAACAGATAATACATGGATTCTTTTAAAGTACTATCCATATTGTTGATAACAATTTATCAATTACAATTTCCAAACAAGTACTATCTTTACGAGCTTATAATATATACAATAGGTTATGCAGAAAAGAGAGAAAATCGTAGATCTGATCCAAAGTGTTCAGCTAGACAGAGAAGTAACGGTAATGGGATGGATACGTTCGTTTCGTAATGATAGATTCATTGCACTTAATGACGGATCGACAATCAAGACACTGCAAGTAGTTATAGATCAAAATAATGAAGACTTTGCATTGCTAAAGAGATTTACCGTAGGTGCAGCTATCAAGGCCACTGGTAGGATCATAGAGTCTCAAGGTAAAGGTCAATCTGTAGAGCTTGTAGCTGAGACATTAGTAGTATTAGGGGATTGTGACGCTGATAAGTATCCTCTACAGCCCAAGAAGCATTCTTTAGAATTTTTGAGAGATATAGCGCATCTCAGAGTTCGTACTAATACATTTAGTGCAGTATTCCGTATTCGTCATGCAGTTACGTTTGCAATACATAAATTTTTTAATGATAAAGGGTTCTACAACGTCCATAGTCCTATCATCACAGGCAGTGATGCCGAAGGTGCAGGAGAAATGTTCCAAGTAACTACCATGAATATGGATAGTATTCCACTAGGAGAAGATGGAAAAGTAGATTACAAGCAAGACTTTTTCGGCAAGGCAACTAACTTAACCGTATCTGGCCAACTCCAAGCTGAATTAGCGGCTCTTGGTCTGAGCCAAGTATATACTTTTGGTCCTACTTTCCGAGCGGAGAATAGTAACACGAGTCGTCACCTTGCAGAATTTTGGATGATAGAACCAGAGGTAGCATTTTCGGATTTAGATGATAACATGAATCTCGCAGAAGATATGCTTAAGTATGTCATCCAATACGTAATAGAAAAATGTGACGATGATCTACAGTTTCTCGAAAATAGAATCGTACAAGAAGACAAGCACAAACCAACTGCAGAAAGACAACCAATGGATCTCAGAGAGAAGTTGAAGTTTTGTGTAGATAATGATTTTGAAAGATTAACTTATACTCAGGCTTTCCAAATACTGAGAAATAGTAAACCGAATAAGAAGAAGAAATTTCAATTTGTCTTAGACGAGTGGGGAGCAGATCTGCAATCAGAGCACGAGCGTTTCTTAGTAGAAAAACATTTCAAGAAGCCGGTAATTTTAACTGACTATCCTAAAGACATCAAGTCATTCTATATGAGACAAAATGATGATGGTACGACTGTAGGTGCAATGGATGTATTGTTTCCTGGAATCGGAGAGATCATCGGTGGGTCAGCTCGTGAAGAGCGTCTAGATAAACTCACTCAGCGTATGGATGAAATGGGTATTCCTCAGAAGGAAATGCAATGGTTTCTTGATACCAGAATGTTCGGAACTGTTCCACATGCTGGGTATGGTTTAGGATTTGAAAGATTAGTGCAATTCGTTACTGGGATGGCAAATATCCGTGACGTAATTCCTTTCCCAAGATATCCAGGTAGCGCAGAATTTTAAAAAAACTATTGAAGACATTCGGCGATTAATCTACTCCTCTTCGTCAGTTGAACTTAAAAATCCTTGAGCTTCTAAAGCCACATACCACTTGATTACCTTCTTGATATCATTAGGATATACTCTCTCTCTATCAAACTCAGGAAGTATCTGCTCAAAATATGAATTCAGTACATCTCTACCGCCGTTTAAATCAGGAAGCGGTACTTCTTGAATCTTTACGGTCATTGAGTTGAATACATTTTTGAGCTCAACAGTATCCGACCAAGTGTAAATTGCCACAGTCTCAAGCGGTGTAAACTGATGTTTACGAGATGAACAGAATTTACTCTTACCTCCTTCGATAGGTATTAAAAGTAGACCATTCGGTCTGTTAGCTGCTAATTCGTATAATCCTGGAAGGCCACTGACGGCTAGTACATTAGAGAGATTCATATTCTATATTAGTAGTATATATTGTAAAATGTTTTCAAGGGTGCAAATGTAATTAATTCGATGATTGTATGTATCACTTTGTCAAAAGAAACCGGACTAGATTTTTAGTCTAGCCCGCTTAGATCATTTATTATGAACTACTATACCTCTAATGGCATCTCTCATCTCACGTTCAATTGTACTCAAGGTAGCATCTCTGAGTTGTTAACTCATGTTCTCGACCGTATTGATATCTTTCAGAAACGGTGCTAGGTACTTATCCACTCACTCCACAGAATTAGTAAGTAATGCTCTTTTGTCACCAGTGAACGCAAAACATAAAATCGTTAAAAATTCGTTTACAATGATTGGTATATTTCTCTTAACGCGATTTCTCTTTTCATCTTTGATGATGATGCAAACATGCCAAATAAAAGATCTCATAATAATTAGAGATCAGCCTGGTGTAAATCGTCGCTTTCATTACTTTTATGTATTTATTAATTTAGAAGATCAATATGCTCAAAATAGGAATCATACGCGAAGACAAGTCTCCACCTGATAGTAGAGTGCCACTTAATCCAACTCAGTGTAAAACATTGATAGACGATGGCATTGATATAGTGGTGCAATCTTCTCAAGTGAGATGCTTTACCGATAAAGACTATCAATCTGCAGGAGTACCTGTGGTTATCGATATCGTAGATAGAGACATACTAATAGGAGTTAAAGAAGTACCGATAAATAAATTAATACCCAATAAAACATACTTCTTCTTTTCTCATACGATCAAGAAACAGGTATATAATCGTAAACTATTACAAGCTGTTATAGAACGTAATATTAGACTTCTTGACTACGAAGTTTTGACCAATAAGAATGGAGCTAGAGTTATCGCATTCGGAAAGTTCGCTGGTATGGTAGGTGCGCATAATTCACTTTGGACATATGCTCAACGTACTGGCACTTTCGAATTACCGAGAATGAAAGATCTCTATAATTATGCCGCAGCCAAAGATGTATATAATAAAACGAAATTTCCAAATGTAAAACTCGTTTTGACTGGCACTGGAAGAGTAGCAAATGGAGCCGCACAAGTATTAGATGATATGGGATTCCAAAAAGTAAGGCCGATGGATTATATTACAAAGCAATATGATCGTCCTGTCTATACTCAACTAAGTAGTTTCTACTATACTAAGCGAAAAGATAAAAGGGAATTTGATGATGTGAGAGACTTTTATAATAATCCATCCATGTACGAATCAGATTTTGATCACTTTTTATTGAACAGTGATATCATGGTCAATGGAATTTATTGGAATAATGATGCTCCGGCATTCTTTACTTTAGAACAATTAACTTCTGATGACTTTAACATTAAAGTGATCGCAGATGTAACTTGTGATATCGCACCAATCAGTTCTATTCCTACTACCATCAAAGCAAGTACTATTGCTGATCCAGTATTTGGTTATGATCCTCAAACACAAACGGAATCAAAACCGTATCAAGCGCATACATTAGATATGATGACTATCGACAACCTACCTAACGAACTCCCACGTGATGCATCTACAGCATTTGGAGAAATGTTCATAGAGCATGTGATGCCTGAATTGATCGCAGGTGGTGGACCAATGCTTGATAAAGGAAGCGTTACACGAGATGGCGATTTGGGTAAACACTTTGAGTACTTACGTAATTACTTGAAGGGCAATTAACTTTTATCCACATTTCTAATTTCAACAGAAATAAAAAAGTATCATGGCATCAGAACGAATGAGAACATTATTGCCCTATATATCTATTGGAATAGGGGTACTTGTATACGTCCTATATTATTATAGTACTCAGAATTGGAAGCAAGCCCAATCTGATTATGAAAGACAACAAATAGAAGCAAATCAATCTAAGAAAAGAGCGGATAAAAAATACTTAGATGAGGCTAAACCATGGATCTCTAGCGATGGAAATAAGATTTATAAAATTGTAAGTCGTAAAGAAAAAAATGGCCTTACATGGATAAAACTTACAGAGCTTAATGAAATTATAACTTACAATCTCAGACAAGTAGAATCTGCTAATGGAGAAAAATATTCTAGCAATGCTGGTAATATCTTTTGGATCAAAGGGGAGGAAGCTATATTTGAAAATAGTGAAAAGAAAACTGACAACCTGAAGAGTCCTCAAGTTTATAAAGGTTTATATTCCTATATGGCAGATGCCAACTCTTTCAAACTGTGCGATGGCGACCAAAGAATATCTATTTCGATGTTAGGAGACAATATTAAAATAGAACAAGAATACTCCAAAATAAATAGATCTGGAGAAGATGTTTATCTTGAAATAGAAGGCGCTATGATCAAAAAAATGGGAATAGAAGGAACTAAGAAGATTAATGCTATATATCCTTATCAGTTTTTGAAAATTGAAGATCGTAAAGACTGCAAATAACCTATTATTTTGAAGTTGCTTACGAACTACAACTCAACATCGAACATCCCACTTTGTTTCTTGCCCACTCTGGTCTCTTCGCAAACCATTCTTGATTTTCTGGTTGATCTGAATAAGGATCTTTAAGTAATTGATACAATTCATCGATCAATGCATAATCGCCATCATTAGCTTTATCGATAGCTAACTGAGCCATATAATTTCGCAATACATACTTTGGATTTACAGCATCCATTTTCTTTTTTCGATCAGAAGTAATGGCATCTACTTCAGTTAATCTATCAAGGTATTTTCTGAACCAACTTAACCAAGAATGTTGTAAATCATCTATTTCTTCAATTGGGACATAAAAAGCTTCTTTAACTAAATTTAAAGCATCTTGTTCATTCATAGCCACTTGATCTATATCCGATAATAATCGAAAGAAAATTGTCATATCCGTCTCTGTCAACTGCAATACTTGCTCAAGCTCTTGAATGAGTTTCATGTCTGATTCACCTTGTGTCACGACTCCTATTTTTTGACCCATCATCACGAAATATCTCTTAGGATAAGCCAGCTGATAAGTCTTGAGTATCGCTTCCAAAGCGGGTACATCGTCTACCAAAACATTAAGTGCATTAGCCAATTGCATAAGATTCCAAAGCGCCATATTGGGCTGATTACCATATCTATACCGTTTACCTTGAGCATCAGTAGTATTCGGTGTCCACTCTGGATCATATCCCTCTAACCATCCATACGGACCATAGTCTATCGTAAGACCGAGGATAGACATATTATCAGTATTCATCACTCCATGAACAAAACCGACTCGTTGCCAATGGAGTACCATATCCAATGTTTTATCCACGACCTCTTGAAAAAACTGTAAATAACCTTCATTCTCTCTATTAATGATATGAGAATGAAAATGATTTATCGTATAATCGACTATGGTCTTGAGTGTATCCTTATCTTCCCGTGCCATGAAAATCTGGTAGCTACCAAACCTCAAGAAACTAGGCGCTACTCTACACACCACTGCACCTTTTTCATAATCAGCATTACCATCATACAACATGTCACGCATCACTTCATCACCAGTGAGTGATAATGAAAGGGATCTTGTGGTAGGTACTCCTAGGTGGTGCATCGCTTCACTACACAGATGTTCTCTTATAGACGATCTAAGTACGGCTAATCCATCTGCAGATCTAGAATATGGCGTCTCTCCTGCACCTTTGAGTTGTAAAGCCCAACTAGTATTATTATTTTTTACTTCACAGAGATTAATCGCTCTACCATCACCCAATTGTCCAGCCCAATGTCCAAACTGATGACCAGCATAACACATTGCATATGGAGAAGTATTAGGCATCACTTCCGCACCAGAAAATACTTTCCTAAAAGACTCCGACTTAGCATCATCCGCATCTAACCCAATAGCTGTCAACATATCATCCGAAACATGTACTACACTAGGATTACTTGGAATCCTTGGTGTCACATATGAAAAACAAGCTTCTTCAACTTGTCTTCGATAGTTGCGTAAGCTAGGATCTGCTTGCAACTTTTTATTGAAAGTATCTTGTATATTAAGTTTCACTAGATATGATCATTGATATATATAACTAAACTACTCAGAGCCATTAAAGTTTTAAACTACTATTGTCTACTCTCTTAGCAAACATAGACATTAATTTTTTGAGTTTTGGTTCGATCTTATTTTTACAAAAAGCTTTCTCAGGATTATTAAAGTAATAATCCTGATATTAATATTTATTAATTTTAAACTCCGAAAACGAAAGCGCCTTAGTTATAATCATATCCTCAAAACATCTTTGTATAATAATGATAGCTAGATGAGACTTTTCGTTTTGCTCATTGTCACATTACAATTGTTTTTTGAAAATAATTTGGTATCCCTTTGTCATTATTTCACTTTGCTTTGTCGTGGCGTACTACACGTGTTTTTTTGCAAAAAAAAGGCGCTAGCCTAATCCATTCTTTCAATCAACCTTCTACTGATACGAATAAAGTCGTTCTCTGTAATTAGCCCTACAAGATCGACCCCGTTAACTAACACTGGTAGACAACCGATGTCATGCTCGCGCATGAGTCTAATAGCTTCCTTAATAGTCGTTTCTTCGGTGACAGTAACAATATCCGTAACCATTATATCTTCTACAGTGCGAGTTGTTCTTTTAGTAGGATTTCGTGTCAACTCTCTCAATATTAATCTTGCCGAAACCAAGCCTATCAACTTCCCTTTAGCATCCTCTACTGGAGTATATTTTATCTTGTTCCAGTCCATGAGTTCTGCAACCAATTGAATGATATCATTCTTCTGAACTGTAAATAAGTCAGTAGCCATAAAATCAGAAACTAACATCTCTGAAATCTTATACTGTTTTAAACTATTTGTATCTGGAGCTGGCCAATTGTGTACAGGTATATTTTTCTTTTGATTGTTTACGATTTCAGCAGTAATCACTCTTAATGCTTCGTCTTCTCCTATTGTTTTTTTGAGTTCAGAATATCCTCTGAGCATCCATCTTGCACCTGTCATATGTTTTTTGGCACGCTCTTCAATTACACCTAAGTATTTGTCTATATCCGCTTTATTAACTTTTCGGTATTCTAGGCCCTCTCTAGCAATTGGTATAAGCTTTTCTCTAATCAGTTGAGATGCTGGTATCTTTTCGTCATCAAACCAATTGAACTTAGAATCGATACCAAACTGAGCCGCCTTAGCAAAATTGTCACGCGCATCTTCAAAGGAAATATGCTTTGTAATATCATCTGTACGTTGCGCCATTCCTTCCATCAATCCTAACCAAAAACACGCACTTGCTACCTCATCTATCACGGTTGGTCCAGCGGCGATTACACGATTTTCTATTCTTAAATGCGGCTTTCCGTTATCACTTATTCCGTAACAAGGACGATTCCATCTGTACACTGTTGAATTATGTACTTGCAAAGACCTAAGCCTTGGTATTTGACCTTTCTTGATACATGCTAAAGAATCTTCTTTTACATCAGAACTCAATAATACACGGAATCTAGCAATATCCTCTTTATATATTTCCATGATAGACTTGTGTAACCAATCTCTACCAAAACTTACCCTAGCGCTACGCTCACGCATATGATCATGTGATGATCTAGTATCCAATGCTTGCTGAAACATCGCAATCCTACTCTCATGCCAAAGCCTTTTACCGAACACTAATGGACTATTAGCAGAGATCGCCATAACAGGGCCTGTTATGGCCTGAGCAATGTTATACATCTTCACGAAATCACTAGGCTCTATCTGTAAGTGTATCTGAAAACTAGTATTCACCGCCTCCAGAAGCGGACTATCATGCTTGAGGGCCAATTCATCTATTCCACCCAACTTGAGTTCATATGAATTACCTATTAGTTGCTGATTAATAGCTTCCATCAATGCATAGTACCTCTTTTGGGGGGTGAGATTGTCCATGATTAAATCTCTCTTCTTAAGCGTGGGTAATATCCCTGTAAGCACGAGATCAGTATCCATTGTATCAAGTACTTCTTGTATTTTATCTAGCTTCTCGGAATTTTCTTTCTCGAGATCAGAAAAGCAAGAACCTATAAATTTTCTTGGAGTAAGATTCGTCTCTAGATTAAACTTAGCCAATTCGGTCTCTACCCAGTCATAATCTTTCATCTTTTCCAGGGCTTCCATTGCAACACAAGCAGGCTTTTGGCTTTGCTTATTTACCATTACCATCTCCTGTTCAGCGCCTATACGAATAGTGCCAGACTCAAACCATTTATGCTCTAGCATATATTCCATAGCTTGTACGTCGGCTAGAAGAGCCTTGACAAACTTTTGCATTTTTTTCTCATCATTAAGTGCTGATACTCTCTGTTCTCCCATGTGGCTTTATGTTTCGATAGTATTTCTATGTAGAATTGCAAGATCAAGATATCGAAATATTTTTTTTGACGTTATATTTATGGGCATTTTCTATTCAAGCACGTTCTTATTAGACAATCTGAAAGGTATTATATGAAAATAAGGTTAAATCAATTATCAGTATTATTCGCTACGATAGGATCTCTACTATTGTTTTTAGGATGTAGCAAAGATGAAGAACCAAGATTCAGGATGTCTGTGGAAGTATTTGTATCCTTCCCTGCGGAATTCAATACTGTTGCCACACATACAATAGAACTCTTTAGCCTGCCTAACTTCATAAACACTAGATTGGCACAGAATAGTATGACAGCAGATCAGGTCACGAGTATAGTAGCTGGTAGAGGTCAAATCATTCCTGTATCTCCTAATGTACAGTACCAACTAATAAATAATGTAGTTGTGAACGTGAGTTCAGTAGACAATGATGACTTGAATGAAATGTACTATAATGATTTCATCGAATTTGACCATAACGGTAGTCTAGAATTACTCAGCAGTATATCAGAGCTTAAGGACATAATGTTGGATGGAGTATTCGACTTACAAGTCAAGTACAACTTAAGACAAAGTCTACTTACTGTAACCGAGCATAAACTTAGGTTTGATCTTTTGATCTTCGATTAATTTTCTTGCTACTAACATTCTCTTATTAACAACTATTGTTGCTGTAGATTGTAATCTATAGTTAACTCCTATCTATGCCAAAAAAACCTTCCAGAAAGTATATTCTTTATATTCTAGCAGTGATGAATTTCACACACATTATAGATTCTATGCTGATCATGCCTCTGGGAGATATATTCATTTCAGAATTTAACATTTCTCCACGCGAGTATAGTTGGTTAGTCTCAGCATATGCCCTAACCGCTAGTATTAGCTGTATACTGGGCATCTTATTCCTGGACAGATTACCTCGAAAAAATGCATTGCTTTTTCTTTATGGAGGATTTGCAATTGGAACATTTCTCTGTTCACTTTGCACGACTTACGAGACATTAATCACCCTTAGGGCTGCAACAGGATTTTTTGGTGGGATGATAGGTGCACTAGTTTTATCTATTATAAGTGATCTATTCCCATTCAAAGAGAGAGGAACTGCTATGGGAATTCTATTTGCCTCTTTTTCTGCTGCTTCTGCATTAGGTGTACCATTTGGAATATACATAGCTGCTAAAGGATCTTGGCAGATTCCATTTATGATCTTAGGCTTATTAGGAGTAGTAATCGCAGCAATTATATTTTTCACTTTTCCTGCTATGAATGATCATCTCCAGCTGCAACCTAAAAAACGTAATTCTCTTTTTCAGATTTTAGGCAATGTTATAGAAGATAAAAATCAAGTGTATGCATTGACAGCCGGATTTGTATTGATTATGGGGCATTTTATGATCATTCCTTTCATATCGCCTTTTATGATTAAAAACATTGGTCTAACGCAGATAGAAGTAGCATATCAATTCTTTGCTGGAGGAGTGGCTACATTTATCACTTCACCTGCCATAGGTAAGATGACGGACAAGTATGGTATAATGAACATATTTATAATTGTCATGGTAATCAGTTGGGTTCCTACATTACTAATTACTCACTTGACCACAGCGCCATTATCTATCTCGATTTCCTTAGTAGCCTTCTTCTTTATTTTTGGAAGCGGTCGAATGATATCTCCAAATACAATTATCACCGCTGCAGCTAGTACAGAGACTAGAGGAAGTTTTATGAGTCTCAAGTCTGCACTCCAACAATTAGCGATAGCTTTAACTGCGTTTATCAGTGGTACAATTGTAACAATCGGTGCAGATGGAAAATACCAAAATTATAATTACACAGGTTATCTCGCTATATTCTTTTGTATTATTACTATATATTTAGTGAGTAAAATACGAGTAGCCAAAGGCAATTAATATTTACCAAATTTATTGATAAATTTCTTTCTTAATTTATCAATATCTTGCTGATACACGGCATAGAATTTCCTCGACATATGATCTAATATTTTCATTATCTCAACACTTTGAGCTTAATACTATTACTCGCTCTAAATTACCGTGCACCCTTAAAAGTTTTCATGCAAGCACTAGTCATAAACAAATTTTACTAATTCAGTATCAACACTTTATAAGATTTTACATAAATCCGGTCCTAACCTCTAAAAACCCAAATTGAAATTTAATTTGGGTTTTTTTATATCCTATTTAAACCTTTTTCAAATTCATTAGTCTAAATTTAAACTTAAATAAAGTTTTATGAAAAAAATAACCCTATTACCCATTTTACCTATACTATTTGTAGTTAATTCTTTTGGGCAAGGTTTTCCTGATGAAATGGAATACAATGCTCAAGAACACATAATTTATACCGGTGGGCAAAACGTTCAAGGTTTTTATGAAGAAGACAAACTAGAGACAATTGAATTAAGCTTTTCGCAATCCGATTATTGGACTCAATTGACAAACAATAAAGCTTCAGGAACTGAAATCCCTGCTACTTTAACTTATAAAGGTGACACATACAATGATGTTGGAGTGCGTTTTAAAGGAAATACTTCTTACAATAACCTAAATGGAGCAGATAAAAAATCTTTTAATGTAACGATGGATTTTGTAACAGCAGGTCAAGATATTGGAGGTTATGAAACATTCAATTTTAACAACTGCTTTCAAGATGAATCTTTTATGAGAGAGATTTTTTACTTGAATGCTATAAGAAATCATATCCCAGCTGCAAAAGGAAATTATATAAACTTATATATTAATGGACAAAATTGGGGTTTATATCCAAATGTTCAACAATTGAATGCTGAGTTTATAAGAGAATGGTTTACTAATGATGGCGGCTCTAGATGGAGAGCAATAAGTCCAGACTTTGGAACTGGTGGCGGAGGTGGTCCTGGAGGCGGAGGCCCCGGTGGTGGAGGTCCTGGTGGTGGCGGAGGTGGCCAATGGGGTTCTGGCTTAGCTGCTCTAAATTGGTTGGGGTCGACTCAAACAGACTATGAAGATAACTATACTCTAAAAAGTTCTACTGTTACTAATCCTTGGACTGATTTAATGAATACTTGTCAAATCTTAGACAACACAACTTCTGCAAACTGGGAAACTACAGTTGCGAACACTTTAGATGTAGATAGAGCACTTTGGTTTTTAGCATCAGAGATTTTATTTACTGATGATGATGGTTATGTATATAAAGGAACTATGGATTACTTATTGTATTTCGACATAGAAACGAATAGAATGGTTCCATTAGAATTTGATGGAAACTCAGTAATGGATCCAAACAAATACGATTGGTCACCATTTTACAATGAAACCAACGTAAACTATCCTTTAATGAATAAGTTGTTTGCCATTCCAGGCTTAAGGCAAAGATATTTGGCACATTTAAGAACATTAATTGAAGAAACTTTTGAGCCTACTATTGCTCATTCAAAGCTCGATGAGTATGCTACATTTATAGATGCGCAAGTTCAAGCAGATCCTAAAAAACTTTATTCTTATAATCAATTTACTAGTGGTGTTACAGAATTAAAGAGTTTTGTTTCAGACAGATATAACTATTTAATGGGAACAGCAGCATTTAGTAATGTTGGCCCAGAAATATCTAATTCTTCTTTCGAAACTGAAGGAGTGCTTTGGGAAAATCCAGATTTTGATCAGGCTGTTCAAGTAAAAGCTACTACTACTCACAATGATGGTATTAATGCCGTTTATTTGTATTATGCTACAGGATTAGAAGGGAATTTTACTAAATCTCAAATGTATGATGATGGTGCGCATAATGATGGTGCTGCAAATGATGGCGTTTATGGTGGAGAAATCCCTGCTTTCCCTGCAAGCTCTACCGTGAGATATTATATAGAATCAGTTGCTGACAACAATACAAAATCTGCAAGTTTTATGCCTCAAGGTGCTGAACACAATATTTTTGTGTATAAAGTAAATGCTATTCAAGCTGCAGAAAAATTTGTTGTTATAAATGAACTAATGGCAAAAAATAAAACTTCTGTTATGGATGAAGCTGATCAATATGACGATTGGATTGAGTTATATAATTTAAGTTCAAATACAATTAGTTTAGATGGTTGGAGCATAACTGACAATCAGTTTAATGTAACTAAATTTACAATTCCTACTGGAACTTCTATAGGTCCAAATGAATATATTATTATTTGGGCAGATGAAGATTCTGGACAAGGAGATTTACATGCTAATTTTAAATTAAGCGGTGATGGCGAATCTTTAATTTTGTTTAATGCTAATAATGAAGAAGTGGATAAGATGAGTTTCACTAGCCAATTAGATGATATTGCTTATGCAAGAGTTCCAAATGGAACTGGAGATTTTATTCAGCAAACACATACTTTTAAAGGAAATAACGATTTAGTAAGTATTAATGATATAGATAATTCAGAGGCCCAAATAAGTATTTACCCAAACCCAAGCAACACTTTTGTGACTATTGTGGTAGATCTTGTAACTAAGGGCACAGACATGACAATAGTAAATGCCATGGGTCAAACTGTTTATCAAGAAAACATTTCTTCTTCAAAAACAATAGATGTATCAAAATGGAATGCAGGAACTTATTTTGTTCAGACTGGAAATACAATAAATAAATTTTTAGTGTTGTAAAATAAACAACTATTAAAATTCAAACGCTACTTCAGAAATGGAGTAGCGTTTTTTCTTTTATCTACTGTCTAGTCCTGAAATAGCATTATGGTTTATGCAATTATACTTTTAGGGCTATTTTTTATTTTGATTCCTTATTTCAAATAATATTTTAAAGTGAGTTCGTTATAACACTAATGAAACACTCACCAATGAATTATCCTCAATTTCTTCGAGAGTAACTTGTTGTGTTTTTCCCAATACATTAGAATTTAGTGGAGCCTGAACCTTTACATAATTATCAGTAAACCCATTCATTATATTATCTTGTTTACTAGGTTCCCAAAGTACTTGCTTGATAGATCCAAGATGCTGTTCATAAAATGCACGCTTCTTCTTTTGAGATAGTATTCTTAGCATTTCGTTTCGCTCGCGACGAATATTCATTGGTACTATATCACCCATCTCAGTGGCTGGAGTATTTGCTCTTTCGCTATATGTAAAAACATGCAAATAGGAAATATCCAAATCCTTGAGGAAGTTATATGTCCTTAAGAAATCTTCTTCAGTCTCACCTGGGAATCCAACTATTACATCTACTCCAATACAAGCATGGGGCATAGATTTTTTAATACTTTCTACTCTAGATAGATACAATGGAGTAAGGTATCTTCTTTGCATCGCTTTCAAAATCTTATCTGATCCTGATTGTAGAGGAATATGAAAATGAGGAAGGAATTTATTGCTCTGTGAGACAAATTCAATAATTTCATCAGTCAAGAGATTTGGCTCGATAGATGAAATACGGTATCTCTCGATGCCTTCGATTTGATCAAGCTCTTGAATCAGATCAATAAACATTGCTTCTTTCTTAGGTTTAATACCTTCGATCACCTCAGTTCCATTTCCAAAGTCGCCAAGATTAACTCCTGTTAGCACGATTTCTTTTACACCTGAGTTAGCAATTTTTTTAGCATTTTCAACAGCATTTAAGATTGTATCTGATCTACTTGATCCTCTAGCCTGCGGTATGGTACAGAAAGTGCATTTATAATTACACCCATCTTGAACTTTGAGAAACGATCTTGTACGATCTCCAAAACTAAAGGAATCAATAAAACTATTAGCCTCGGACACTTCTCCTGCCATCACCATTCCTTTATCAGTAGCTTTAGATAGACCGTCTATATACTTGATGATATTAAATTTCTCGGCAGCACCTAAAACCAAATCTACACCTGGAATCTCCGATATGTCTTTTGGTTTCAACTGAGCGTAACAACCAATCACCACTACCCTAGCATTAGGTGAATATTTGAGGGCTCGCCTCACTTCATATCTGCACTTCTTATC
>ERZ1047472.764-NODE-764-length-27643-cov-9.651189_pt1 | contig 27643 bp, 29 predicted proteins | sample MGYA00383095_ERZ1047472 | MGnify/ENA primary metagenome ERZ1047472 (study PRJEB29581, sample SAMEA5548365) | metagenome | biome: marine; feature: coastal; material: water | depth 1 m | study: Short-term variability in the microbial, nano- and picoplankton dynamics... | reverse complement strand
GATTCCAGAATACACTAGAATCAGTTTTTTCTCTGTAGATGCAAATGAGAATATACAAGGTGTGATGGATACTAGTTGTTTTAGATTGTTTTAGTGTAGATTGCTTCAGATTTTCAACGGAGTAAACTAGCCAAGATTAACTTCAAGTCAGATGTAAAACACCTTAGGGTAAACGAAAAAAAGTTAGAGGTTGTTCTAAATCAGATTTTCTCAAATTCATTTAAATATGCCAAGAGGAATGGTCAGTTGGCAATAGATATCAAAGTCAAATTATTATCAAAATCAATAAAGATTACTATTGGAGACAATGGTATTGGGATAGATCTTAAGAAGTATAAGGATAGAGTGTTTGAGCTTTACCAGAGATTTATGCCCAATTATGCTCCAGGAAGGAGCTTGAGTCTATTCATTATGAAGTCTCAGGTATATAGTATGGAAGGCAAGATCGAGATGGATAGTAAATTGACAAAGGGCACTAAAATTACAATCACCCTACCTCAAAACTCAATAGTAAGAGAAGATAACCTTACCATCACAAAGAGAATCTAGTTCAAAGCTCGTATTTAAGATACTTTATTTTCTTTCCTTCATTAAGCCACAAGTTTTCATAAAAGGTCTGAATATTTTCTAAATATTCAGGTATTTCATCCCAAGCATAAATGTCAGGACTGTCAGCTATTAACTTCAGGTTTTGTTCAGAGATGACCTCCTTAGTGTAGTCATAGAAGCGAGTAGAATCACTTTTTAGATTCATAATAGAACCTGACTTTGATATGTTTCGATATCTATCTAAAAACATAGGATTGGTAAGTCTTTTCCTTTCTTTCGCGTGCTGTGGATCCGGAAAGGTGATCCAAAATTCTGAAATCTCCCCTTTATCAAAATACTCCTCAATATTACCTATCATTAGTCTATGAAAAGCAACATTTGTCAGGTTATTCTCCAGAGCATATTTTGCTCCTTTCCAGATTCTATTTCCTTTTACATCTATTCCAATGAAATTTCTGTCTGGAAACCTTTCTGCCAATCCAACAGTATATTCACCTTTCCCACAGGCTAGTTCCACTGTTATTGGATTCTTGTTTTTGAATACATCTGAGCTCCACTTACCTTTCATTTCTTTAGCATGCTCATAGCAGTTGCTAAACGAAGATACCTCTGCAAAACGTTGTAATTTCCCTACTTTTCCCACTCTACAAAATTAAGATTTCTTAGCTGGCTGTATGATTCTTTTGACTGAGGTTAATTGTTCGAAGGTCGATCGTATTTTTTTACCAGTATCAGAGAAAGAAATGTGGGTCACATATACGATCTCTTTGGGAGCGGTATACTTTGGGAGTTTGGATTTTAGTACGGAGAGAATCTGAAGATCTTCAGGTATGGTATCCCCTTGTACTATCAACACAGCTATTTCACCCAATATTAAGTCCTTTTTTCTTGTAACATAGAAATCATTTTCAATATTTCTTTCTTTGAGGATTTTACCTATGTGGTCTTCTATAATTGTTGGGTGTATCTTCACGCCTCCGCTATTGATTACGTTATCCTGTCTTCCTAGTATTACAAACGAATAATCACTGCTGATGCTTACCACGTCATTAGTCTTGACGACTAGGTTTAGAGATGGTATTTTTACTATCAGGATATTGTCTTTTTCTGAAATCTCCACTCCTTTTTGAGGAGTAAATCGATTGGAGACTCCGACCTGCTTTAGAGCGATGTGACTTGCCGTTTCGGTCATACCATAGGTTTCCCAATAGGAATTGTTTAATCTATCCAAATGAAGAATAGTGGTTTGGTCTAAAGGTGCCCCTCCAATCAGAATTTTGTTAATTTGAGTTAGCTTGTTAATATCCTGTTCCAGTGAATTTTTTATCTGTTGAGGAGTCAGTGACGTTAGTGTAAAATCAAAGTCTTTCAACTTTTCTAAAGGTCGAGAAGATGGTTCGTCGAAGTATATTTCCCAACCAAAGAGCATAGCTCTCACCAGTTGCATAAATCCACCAGTTTTGCTTGCCGGTAAGCAGCATAGCGTCCTTTCATTTGTTAGTTCTAATGCATTCTTCGTGCTAGTTGAGCTCCATATGAGTAGCTCTCTATCAAGTAAGATTTCTTTGGGTGGTCCTGTGCTCCCAGATGTCTTCAATTTGAATTTTTGAGCACCGCTATTCCATTTGTGAATGATCTCCTCCACAAGCTTTTTATCTTGGAAATTTGGTGAATATGATGCACGGAATTTTGTCAAATCTTAGCTATTTTCTATCAAAGGTATTTAAGTTTCTATTTACCTCTAGGAGTAGGGAGGATATTATAGCCGCGGAAGACACTATAAACCTTGATATTTACTTAACTTCGCAACTTATTTTAACCAACATTTTTATGATAACAATACAGAGACGAATTGGATTAGCATGTTTATTAGTTTGGGGGGTATTTGCCGTTTGGGCACAGTCTGAGGCACAAACTGGTGCTGAGCTTAGAAAATCAGCTCCTTTCCCAATTTTTAGTTATGGAGATAACACAGTCTACAGTGACGAGTTTTTGCGTGTTTTCAATAAAAACAAGAAAGATAAAATAGCTCCTACAAGATTGGAAATAGAGGAGTATCTAGATTTGTACATCAAATTCAAGTTGAAGGTGCAAGAGGCTTACACACGTCAGATGGATACTGTGCCAAGTTTTATTAGAGAACTGTCTGGATATAGATCTCAATTAGCTCAACCTTACCTTACAGACAAAACGGTTACAGATAGATTAGTACGTCAGGCATATGATCGGTCTCAGCAGGAAGTGAAAGCAAGCCATCTTTTGATTAAATGTGGTTTGGATGCGAAGCCACAAGATACATTAGCCGCTTATCAAAAAATAATGGGTCTCCGACAGCGAATAGTCAAAGGTGCTGACTTCAGCGAATTGGCTACTAAGCACTCAGAAGATGAATCCGCTAAAGTGAATAATGGAAATTTGGGATACTTCACAGCTTTTCAGATGATCTACCCTTTTGAAAATGCAGCCTTTAATCATAAAGTAGGAGAGGTGAGTATGCCAGCGAGGACTCAGTTTGGTTATCATCTGGTATACGTAGAAGATAAAAGAAAGGCGTTGGGAGATATTTTGGTTTCTCACATCATGCTCAAATATTACAATGAGGCTCAAGTAGATAGCGTAAAGCAACGAATAGACGCAGTGTACACAAAACTGCAAGAGGGTGCTGACTGGGCATCTACTGTAGAAGAATTTTCTGAAGATTTTAATACAAATAGTAAAGGAGGAAAATTAAGTTGGTTCAACAGAACAACCTCTAATATACCAGTAGAGTTTAAGAATACCGCATATGAACTGTCAGAGAATGGATCGTATTCTAAACCTGTGAAAACAAAGTTTGGGTGGCATATCATCAGAAGAGAGGACTATAAGGCGGCTCAATCTTTTGAGGAGTCGAAAGATAGACTGAGACGAAAAGTAGAAAGAGACAGTAGAAGTGAGCTGAATAAAGAAATAGTCATAGCTCGTGTAAAAGAAGAAAATCACTACCGAGGAATAGGCGGGTTGTCCGCAGTTGCTAGTCAATTTGATGAAGATCTACTGACAGGAAATTATCGTGAAAAACTGGGTGATAGCATTGAATTATTTGCTATCAACGGTAAAAAATATTTAGATAAAGACTTTTATAGATATGTAGCTGCGAATCAAACCAAGACTCAAAAAACATTGGATAAAGCTTTACAGGATTATTATGATGATTTTGTGAATCAGTCTAACTTAGAGTATGAAGAGTCTATACTAGAAGAGAAGTATGATGATTTTAAGTATATAATGCAAGAGTATAAAGATGGCATTTTATTATTCGAACTTACGGATCAAGAAGTATGGAGTAAAGCAGTGGAAGACACCTTGGGTCTGAAGAGTTTTTATAACGAGAATCAAGCGAACTATATGTGGAAGGAAAGAGCGGAGGCTATAGTTTACAGTTGCAAAGACGAGAAGTCAGCAAAAAAAGCTTCAAAAGCAGTTCGAAAAGGCGTGCCTACGGCTGAAATATTAGAGAAGTGTAATGCGAAAGATCCTTTGACTGTGAAGGTAGATATGGATAAGTTTGAGAAAGGTAAAAATGAGCAATTGAATCAAGTAGAATGGGCTCCAGGAGTTTATGAAATTGCTGCTGATAATGATAGAGAGAAATTTGTACATATTAAAGAAATCCTTCCTCCTTCTCCTAAGAAGCTTGAAGACAACTTAGGACAAATCACCTCTGATTATCAAAATCACTTGGAAAGCTTATGGATAGCTAGTCTTAAGAAAAAGTATCCCGTAAAAGTATTTGAGGATAATGTACAAAAACTCTACAAGTAGGCTTGTTTAGAAACTTCTTGTCATATCTGTTTTTCGCAGTGCTTGCAATGTCGAGTTGCACTCAAGAACCTGAAGGTGTCGTTGTAGCCGAAGCGTATGGCAAAACGTTGTATCTTTCAGATTTAGAGAAGGTCATTTCTGACAAAGCTACTTTTGAAGACAGTGTTTTTATTGCAAAGGAGTATATCAATGTTTGGCTTGGTCAGCAGGTATTGATGCATAAAGCAGAGCTGCTATTGTCACCTACAGAAAAGGATAAATCTAAGCAGCTGGCAGATTACAAGATGGATTTGCTTTCATACGAAGTCCTAAATAAACTTGCCTTGCAGGAGCTGGATACTCTCTTTAGTGATGAAGAGCTTCAAGCGTATTATGATGAAAATAGAGATGAGTTTGAGTTGTCTCAAAACATTATCAAAATCATCTTTTACAAAATTCCTAGCAATGCAGATGATTTCAATTTGCTATGGTCAAGTTTTAAAGCAGGAGATGAATCAATCAATGGGAAATTGAAGTCATTGGCTGAGAATGGAGGTAATTACTATTTGAATGAAGATGCTTGGGTTTATTTTGATGATATACTCAAGGAAATTCCTATAAACACCTACAATCAGGAGCATTATTTGAATAATAATAAGTTCATACGATTGAATGATGGAGATGACGTTTATTTCATTAAAATATTGGACTTTAAAATAAGAAGCTCCACCTCTCCGTTTTCTATGGAGCGGCAGAATATAAAAGAGATATTAGTGATGAAGCGTCAGCAGCAACTTGTGCAATCTATTGAAACAAAATTGATAGAGGAAGCGTATAACAAAAAAGAGATAAAGACATTTTGAAAAGAACAATACTAATAATAGCCCTATTTGCTAATCTAATCTCCACGGCACAAGATAATCGTGTGATGGATGAGATAGTCGCTGTAGTAGGCGAAAACGTGATTTTACGTTCGTCATTAGAGGCAGAGTATGCACAAGCTAAGGCTAGCATGTCATTCTTTGATGGAGATATCAAATGTGAAATTTTGAATCAATTGATTATTCAAAAGCTATATCTTCATAAGGCAAAACTGGACAGTACGATCGTTGCAGATGAGCGAGTGATGGGTGAGGTGGATAGAAGAATCCAATATTATTCTTCTCAAATAGGGGGTGAAGAAAACTTAGAGAAGTACCTTGGAAAATCCATAGCAGAGTACAAGGAGCAGATGATGGATAAGATACGTGAGCAACTTACTACTCAGCAAGTTCAACAATCTTTAGTGGCTAATGTGAAAGCTTCTCCTACAGATGTGAGGAAGTTTTTTGCAGAAATACCAAAAGATAGTCTTCCTATGTTTGGTCAGGAGGTAGAGTTGGCACTTATCGCGGATAAGCCAATGCCGAGTGATTATGCGAAGCAATATGCGTTGGAGAAGATTACAGAAATAAGAAACAACATCATCAATGGAGTCTATACCTTCGAAATGGCCGCAAGGTCCAATAGTGATGATAAGAATAACGCTATAAATGGTGGTGAGCTAGGATACTTCTCTAGAGGACAGATGGTAAGTGCATTTGAAAGAACCGCATTCAGATTGCCAAAAGATTCAGTTTCTGAGGTGATAGAAACCCAGTTTGGCTATCATATTATGGAATTGATAGATAGAAAAGGAGAGAAGGTAAATGCACGACACATTCTGATAAAACCACTTATAGTGAAGAGCGATTTTGTGAAGCTAAGGGCGGAATTGATGACGTTAATTTCTGGTCTTAAAAAAGATAGTCTTACGATGTGTTATGTTGCATCTACTTTTAGTGAAGATAATGAGACGAAGGATAACTGTGGATTTTTTACAGATGCAAGTACAGGATCTCAGCAAGTATCGGTTAAGGCTTTGGATCCTATCATAGCAGCTAAAGTAGCGACCCTAAGAGTAGGAGAGTATACTAATCCTGAAAAATACCAAGACTATGATGGTTCTATGGGATGCAGATTCTTTTATCTGAAAAGCATTGTTCCTGAGCATAGAGCTAACTTGAAAGATGACTATCAGAAAATTCAAGCTCTAGCATCTGAAAAGAAGCAAGAGACTACAATTGAGGAATGGGTGAAAGCATATAAAAGTGGCGTATACGTATGGATAGATAAGAAGTATGCCGGTTGTGAAGAGTTAAGTGGATGGAAAGGTTTAAGTAATTAAGAATGATAGATTTTTCGGATGATAAGAAGGCTGCTGACGCTTTAGCAGATAAAGTAAAGGTTCTCAAGAGTGAGATAGCTAAAGTAATAATTGGTCAAGAGGATGTGATCAATGGAGTGATTACAAGTATTATTAGTAATGGTCACGCCCTATTGATAGGTGTACCGGGCCTAGCTAAGACACTCTTGATAAAGACTATAAGTGAATCACTAGACATGAGTTTCAATCGTGTACAGTTTACACCAGATTTGATGCCTAGTGATATCGTAGGTTCTGAGATATTAGATGAAAGCAGAAACTTTAAGTTTAACAAAGGGCCGGTTTTTGCCAATATCGTATTAGCGGATGAGATCAATCGTACTCCGCCGAAAACTCAGGCTGCTCTCCTTGAAGCTATGCAAGAAAAGAATGTGACGGTATCAGGTACCTTGTACCCATTGCCGAAGCCTTTTTTCGTGTTAGCTACTCAGAATCCTATAGAGCAGGAAGGGACCTACCCGCTGCCGGAAGCTCAGTTGGATAGATTTATGTTTAACATGGTGTTGGATTATCCGAGTACGGAGGAAGAAATCAGCATAGTGAAAGCCACTACTAGTCACAAATCAGTGGAAGTAAACAAAATATTGAGCCAAGAAGAAATTCTAGGATTCCAAAATTTGGTGAGGAAAGTACCGGTAGCAGATAATGTATATGAATATGCAGTGAAGCTTGTAGGTAAAACGCGTACAGGAAGAGAGTTAGCTACGGATATGATTAATGCTTATGTAGAATATGGAGCAGGACCTAGAGCAAGTCAATATCTCATAGTAGGAGCAAAGGCAAATGCACTCATCAATGGAAAGTATAGTCCTGATATAGAAGATGTGCAGGCAGTTGCTAAAATGGTACTGAGACATCGAATCGTGCGTAATTATAAAGCAGAGGCAGAAAATGTGTCTGCAGACAGCATCATTGAAAGCCTTTTCTAATTTGATGCTAATTACTTCGTGCTAAGATGATATACACGATTGTAGATATAGAGACTACAGGTGGTTCACACGGGAACAGAATTACGGAAATAGCCGCAGTGCGCACGGACGGGGATCGTATTCTAGATTCCTATGAGACCCTAGTAAACCCTCAGGTATTCATTCCAAAATCTATTTCATTGCTAACGGGCATTACCAATCCTATGGTAGATGATGCTCCAGTTTTTGAAGATATTGTAGATGAATTAGAGGAGTTTTTACAAGACTGTGTTTTTATCGCACATAATGTAAGTTTTGATTATGGGATCATCAAAAACCACTTCGAAGAGTTGGGCATGTCTTTTAATAGAAAAAAGCTTTGCACTGTTCGCTTATCAAGAGGAATAATCCCTGGTCACCCATCCTATTCGCTAGGTAAGTTGTGCAAATCACTAGGAATAGAGAATAAGAGTAGGCACCGTGCTATGGGAGATACTATGGCTACAGTGGAATTGTTTCATCTCTTGGTCAAAGAGGATAAAGAAGATTTCATTTATTACTCTTTGAATCAATTGAACCGAGAGGCTACTTTACCACCAAACTTGCCAAAAGAAGAATTTGAGAACCTACCAAACACACCTGGCGTATACTACTTATTAGATAAAAATCTCAAAATACTTTATATCGGAAAAGCAAAAGATATAAAGAAGAGGATAGTCACTCACTTTACAGAGAGCTCAATAAAGAAAGCCGAACTTTTGCGAAAAATTCATCACGTCAGCTTCCAAGAGACAGGGAATGAACTTATCGCTCTTTTACTGGAAAGTGACGAGATAAAACGCAACTTTCCGCCATATAATAAGGCTCAAAAGTATAAGACTAATAATTTTCATGTATGCTACTACGAGGGGCAAGATGGAATAATGAGAGTAGATGTGTTTATGCAGAAATTTGCAAAAAATAGCATCAAAAGTTTTAGCTCAATGGTCATGGCAAAGGACCATTTGTATCAAATGGTGGAGAAGCACCACCTGTGCCCAAAGTACTCGGGATTAGAGCGTACTAAAAGTGCGTGCTACTTGGGAGATGAATGTGATGTATGTACTGAGAATATCACGGTAGTAGAATACAATGAACGGGTGATTGCGATAGCTGAAAATCAAGATGAACACCTGTCTGCATTCATTATCGGGCCCGGAAGGACACGTGAGGAAAAGTCGGTAGTCTTAATTGAATCTGGGGATTACAAAGGTTTTGGATTTGTAGGAGTTGACTTACAATTGAGTCAAGATGATCTTGCCGAATCTATCACACGATACCGTAACAACAATGATATCAAACGGATATTGAATGGATTCTTAACTCTACCCATACCCAAAAACTATGATATCGTAAAAGTAAATGAGGTAGAAACTCAGTAGTATTCATTACTGAATTCCCACCAGTGGTATTTATTTCTTAAAACGGTTGTCTTTTATACTACAACCAATAGCTTTTGTATTAGTCGTTGCAATAGTCTCACCATTGAGCAATGCATCTACAGCGTCTTCTACATATCTTTCAGTCACCGCAGATTCGTCCTCGTAGTTGTTGTCTATTGCCCCGATGTATCTCACTACATTGCCTTCATCTGTATTTTCAAGGACAAAGATATGAGGTGTTTTAATAGCTCCATATTTCACGTATACTTCTTGGTTTTCATCTAGTAGATATGGGAACGTATATCCCTTCTCAGCAGCACGTTTTTGCATAGCCTCCATACCGTCTTCAGGCACGATTGTAGGATCATTAGGACTGATTGCTATCACTGGGTAGCCTAGTGATGAATACTTATCGTGTAGGTCCATTATTCTGCTTTCATAAGCAACAGCATAAGGACAGTGATTGCAAGTGAATGTCACGATATAACCTTTTGCAATATCATGGTCTGAAAGAGACACGGTGGTTCCATCTACATTTGGAAGTTTGAAGTCCTCTGCGATATCACCAATGGCATATCCGCTGGGTCTTTCGGCTTTTTCTACTGCAGATTCTGATGGTTGATTTTCATTACTTTGCTCACTAGCCGTTTTTTGAGAACAAGCAAATAATCCAATAATAGTCAGAGTGAATAAAGAGGTTTTTAATAGTTTCATAATTTTACAAATAGTTGTTTATTTTTTGAGTGAGGGTTGATTTTTTGAGTTGACCTTCTACAAAATCTTTTTTAACTCCATTTTGGTAGAAGACGGTAGCTGGAATGGCACCGCTCCAAGAAGAGTCTATGGCAGGTATCCATTCATTCATACGGGTATTATCATTTAAGATATACAGATCTGGGGTGAGATTGAGTTTTTGAGCTACATCACTCATTCCGGAATTCAGCATATCTGCCTTGTCTAGTGAGACTAAGATCATTTTATAATCTGGGTTGTCCCTGTAGGCGTTATTCACCTCCATAAAATGGGGCAATTCTTCTACGCAAGGTTTACACCAAGTAGCCCAAAAATTGACTACCAGAAGTTTATCGTTATTATTCGCTATGATTTTTTGGTATTCGTCAAAGTCAATCACTTTCTTGATTTGAGATTCATTTTGAGTAGATGAGCAGGAGAAAAAGGTTATAGCTAGAAGGGCCAAAAGGAATGTTTTTTTCAAAGCATCGCAAAGAAAATTAAAATGCGATAAGGACAAAGAAAGTATGGGTTAGAAAACGGTCACATTTATCGTAAGGGTACTTGGAGTATGCATTTTAGAGTAACGTTTAGGCTAAGAAACGTAGGGCTTTCGAAGCGATTACTCGTCCACCGAAACCGAAGCTTGCTAAATGAACTAAACTTTCTGAAAGCCTTATCCTCCCTATGTTTTCTTAGCCATTGTTGGGCTTAGTTTTTTTTCTTCTTCAATAATGTATGTTTTCAAATTGCGTTTTCCTTCAAATGAATACTGTTCCATTGATTGAATATTCTCCTTTGGTGTGACAATAAGTAAAATTAGGTCGATTGGCTCCATTTCAAGATATTCCTCAATATTCATTAATTGTTCAACTCCACGATTAATTATTCTGGTTGTCTCGGTTTTGCTGTACTTTAACTCTATTACATAGTTTGTTCGGTCAGTTTTGACAATGGCATCTATTTCATATCTTGACTTCAAACGGACATAACGATAGTCACTTAGAACTTTTTCGTCTTTTGGAATAAACTCCTTTATGAAAAAGTCAATAGACTTGTTGTCAATTGAATAGGCAAGTGAATAGACAGAGCTTCTCGAGCCTGGAAATGTGTCCTTTCTGATCACGTTTTATTTTAAAAGCTCAAAAGATAACGTTGTGCGGTGGGTTTACTTACACCAACTTTATTTGCTATTACAGAAGTATTAGTTATTGAATTTGGATTGTTTTCGAGAATGGAAATTAATTCTCTTAATTTTTCTGTTAACTGAAAATACGTGTATTCATCATTACCCGCTGGAGGTTGATAATTTGTTATTGGTGGCGTTGGCGGAATTGGTGCATCAGGAAGAATGTATCCTTCGTCATTATCGCGATCATCAGGATTAGTTCCTGTAATTTCATGTTGTTTCGATATAAACCCAAACGAAATCAAACCCTAGTTCCTTTCTCCATTGCCAAGCCGCAAATACCAACAGGAAAAGTCCTATGTATTCCAATAGATTTTTTAGTCCGTCATTCTCAGTAATCTTTATCGTTTTATGTTTTGGATTATCTTGATGTTCCTTTTGATTTATTGTCTTTTGAGGCATTACAAAACAAAATACCGCAGCAGCTAAGAGAAGAAGTATTAAAAGTGTCTTTGCAACGTATTTTATTTTTTGATTTTAATTAAGCCCAACACCGTATATATGCATGGCACATATATCTCCTGTCTGTTTTATTATTTATGTACTACCAAATCTACCTTTTTCTATAAGAATATCAATCGGACTTTCTATCGTTTTATTGCTGATGCGTATAACGTGCGTATAGATCTCTGTTGTTTTTGGACTTTCATGACCAAGGGTACTTTGTATAAATCTGAGGTTTGTGCCAGCTTGCATAAGATGTGTAGCGAAACTATGTCTCAGCGTATGTGGTGTTGCCCAGGGGTTACAGCCACTTTCCGTTACTGCTTTTTGAAAGATGTGTTATAGGCTGGTGGCACTGTATTTGCGCCCCCCAGCTGCTCCTTCAAATAGAGGCTAGGTCACCTAAGAAGGAGTTCGATGCTGATAAAATTTTAAGATTAGGAAAGAGATGATATCTTTTACTCTTTCAGTAAGTCCTTATATTTCAATCTAAACTTAGCCACCTTAGGAGCTATCACTGCACTGCAGTATCCATTGGTACTTTTGTTTTCGTTGTAGTAGTTCTGGTGATAGTCTTCAGCAGTGCTGTAGTTGTTTATAGGTTCTATGGCTGTCACTATAGGGTCTGCCCATAGATCAGTACCATCTATTACTTTTAGCACTTTTTTTGCTATGGCTTTTTGCTCATCTGAATGGTAGAAGATTACCGAGCGGTATTGAGTACCTCTATCTGCTCCTTGCTGATTGAGCGTAGTAGGATTGTGCACGTGAAAAAGTATGTCTACCAGTTTTTTATATGAAATGATCTTGGGATCAAAGACGATCTGTGCTACTTCCACACTACCCGTATTCCCCTGACTTACCATTCGGTATGTTGGGTTTTTGAGTTTGCCTCCGGCATAGCCACTCTCTACGTGGTGCACACCTTTGAGCTTCTCAAAGAGCACTTCTACACACCAGAAGCATCCTGCTCCGAATGTAGCGGTGTCCATAGTACTTAAGTCTGGCTCCTGTGCTTTTATGACTTCTGGAAGTGGGTCTCCACCATCTACAAAATTCATAGATATCCCATTCACACAGTGACGTGTGTTCTTTGCCGTGAAACCCTCACCCAAAAATACGTGACCTAGATGCCCATCACAATTAGAACATAAAATCTCTGTTCTTCTTCCATCTGCATCTGAGACTCTGGTGACAGCTTCATCTATCTCATCATCGAAACTAGGCCATCCGCAGTGACTGTTAAATTTGGTCTTGGATGTATAGAGAGGCTGATTGCACTGCTTACAGATATAAGTACCTTTTTCTTCGCTGTCAGTGAATTCACTTGTTCCTGGATATTCGGTACCTTTATTGAGTATGACTCTTTGTTCTTCTTTGGTGAGTACGTTGAAATTCATTTCGCTGCTTATTGTTAATTTATTTGTCGGATTCTCTTCTTGTTCGGTGTTTACCTGTGCCGAGCACGATACCACTAGAAACAGAAAAGCAAGATATGATAGTAACTTCATATTATATAATACGATTGAGAATCCATATTTGATTTACAGAATGCAAAAAATATACGAACCTACCTGAAAAACAGATTAACATTTGTTTCAAACTCTTCCCATTTCTTTTCGGTTACCTTACCGTTCAGATCATAATACTGCCACCTTCCTACTTTTTTACCTTTTCTGTATTTGCCTGCACTTCTTATTTTTCCATTGGGGTAGTACTCTTTGAATTTTCCGTGAAGTAGTTTGTTTTTAGTATGGGTTTCTATGTGGATTTGTTTTGTCCCTTTATAATACTTAACAAATCTCCCATCTTCCAATTCATTGAGCACAAAGCTTTCGCTCTCGGAGAGGTTTGAGATGTTTCGAGAGTAATCCTCTAAATAAAGGCTTGTAGGATAAAGCTCGGATATGTCTACCGGAGACTCTTTTTCAGAAAAGTAGACCAGAATATTATTCTCAAATCCTTGATTGGATGTAGAGTAAGTGATACATACCCCCTTGAGAAAATCGATATAAGGCTTAGAAATCAAGAAGTCTTTTCTCTTATCAAAAGCTACTTTATCTTGTAGTATGGGACTTGAAAGTGGTCCATTGGCATAGACAAATATGGAGGACTCCCTGGGTTGCTCGCTTTTCATCTCTGTAAATTGCTCGTCTTCAGAAAGTGTCTTGCCATTTTCATAATCTTCTATATTAGCTATGAGCGTCTTTGGATCATTGCTAAATACAACGTAGTCATCTAGAATAGTATAGTAGGGCCTAGATACATTTTTAAAAGCTTTCCCAAAAAACAACTCGAAGAATCCATTTATGTCTAAGTAATAGATGTCATAGGTCTTGTATTTTAGTTTTTTGAATTTGGCAGGTGTTCGTCTTTTTATAGCCTTTTGAATCAGACTAAGTTTCTCTCGAGCGAAATCGATATTATCTGCCTTCACCGCAACGATGATGTCATCTTTCACAGATGGATGAAGCTTGTTTTTTTTGATATTGAGCGAGTACGATTTCTTCTCCTATCCAAGGCAACACATCTTTTTTCAGCGATAGACCAAGAATTTTTTCCACTTTGTGCTTCACCCGAGTATAATCACTTTTTGGCCCAAGTTTACTGTTTGTATCAATAATTTTGGTGTAGAGAGATTTGAAATCCGATATACCAAATGCCATAAGAAACGCCGAGCGAGCACTTATGATTTGATCAAATTCGAACGAGGTATTTCCATAATTGTGAAGCAACGTTGTGTAAGTTGCTGATGAATCTTGAATAGAAGTGTATCCTTCTACAGAAACCTGGTCTTCACCTATGTCTAAAGCTAATGAACTGAAAGCAAAGGATGCTGAAAATCCTGTTGCCATGGTATTCTCTTGGGGTAAGTAATAGGTGACTAAATCTTTAATTTTTTCATAGTTAATGTGAAGTGTCGCAATACCTCCACTACCTACCTGATTATTACTTTCTGTGAGTTTTGGTGGAATGGATTTTTCGTCCTGTAGACTTTTATCTATCGTTCTGAATACGAGTTCATTCGTGTAGCTTAATACCAAGAAGTTGTCAATCTGAGTCAAGAATAACTCATCCTGATCCTCCTTGCTGTATATGGATGTTATGCTTTGACCTTTATATTCTTCTGACTGGATGCGATAGTCTTCCTGGGAAAGGATTGTCTTGAAGAAGACTGGCCCCAATTCTAGACCTCTTACTTTTTTCAAATCAACGAGAAAAAGAAAGTCATAATCCGAGCCACTCACCATGTGGGCGGATATGAAAGTATTTCGTTTTCCTATGAAATCATATAGCTTTTCATTTTCTTGAATAAGTGTATCTAGATAGCTGGCATCTTCTGAAAGCTCCTCCATAAGAGGATGGGTTTCTAAATAGCTCCAAAACGTACTTTTGCTAAAGCTGTGCCAATTGTCTAAAGGGTCTTCCAAGGATAGTAAATACATAGCATCGCTGGGAATGATTTCCATAGCATCTGATACTTGGCCACTATCTAAGTGATTTCTGATCAGAAAGAAGCCAGCAACAAGGACTGCTGCTACTGCGGAGAAGAGTATCTTGGTTCTTACTTTGATGGTGTAAAAGTAAGATGTCTTCTGTGAAAACTAAATGATTTACTAAAGAATTAGTAACGCTTAAGTAATGCTTCTATAGCATCTGTCACCTGCTTTTGCTTGTCTATTTCTGCTGATTTAGAGGTTTGATCTGGAGCGTTTACCTCAAGATATTTCTGAGTCTCTGCTATCGTCTCTTGAGCATTTTTAATAGTTTTCTCTCCGTTTTCTTGGCCTTTTTCTAAGGTTTTAAGCTCTTTTTCTAGCTTTTGGAGTGATTTAGTAGCTTCTTTTAATTTTTCCTCTACGGCAGCTCGAGCAGTATTGGTAGCAAAAGCCTTGACAATGGTCTTGTATGCTGGTACTTCATTAGCATAAGACTCACTATTGAGATATGAGGACCCCATATTCACAGAAGTTTTCATATACACTCCTCTAGGTGTTTCTTGGAATAAGGAGTAGGTCGTCACGGCCTGTTCTGAGACTGACGGCATTGTAACATCAGTACCTTTGTAATCTTCAGTTTTCTTTACTTTATCTACGGTGCCACCGTAGCTTTTCATTAGCTTCTCCCAACCCTTTATCACATCTTTTTTGCTTGCTTCTGGAATGAGTACTTTGAAGCCGCGATTGATTCCTTCGCTCATTCCATCATTTATTTCGTCTACAGATTTTATCTGAGCGAAAGATGTAAATGTGCTGATTACCAGTGCGAGTAGGATAATTGTATTTTTCATTTTTATTGGGTTACTGATTAATATCATTTGGACGGATACTTTGGATTTAAGTCACACTCTTATCTTTGCATTACCATTAACAAGGGTGTAACATGAAATTGCATAATACTATTAATGGGGAAGAACTAAAGGAAAAAATTCAGAAAGGTGATGAGAAACGCGTTACTATTTCCTTTTATAAGTATGCCAAAATAGGCAATCCCCAACTCTTTAGAGACCACTTATTTTACTATTGGAATCCGTTAGGTGTGCTTGGAAGAATCTACGTAGCTACCGAAGGCATCAATGCTCAATTGAGTGTGCCATCAGAGAACTTGGAGGATTTCAAAAAAGAAGTGGACAATATTGTATTCTTAAGAAACAATCGACTAAACTATGCAGTAGAGGATGATGGCAAGTCATTTTTTAAATTAGCAGTCAAGGTTAGGAAGAAAATTGTTGCAGATGGGTTAAATGACGACTTGTTCGATGTTTCTAAGCCTGGTCAATATCTTAAGGTGGAGGAGTTCAATACACTTACTGACCAAGAAGAAACAGTACTGATAGATATGCGAAATCACTACGAAAGTGAGGTAGGACATTTCGAAGGAGCTTGGTGTCCGGATGTAGATACGTTTAGAGAGCAATTGCCTCTGGTAGTGGATGAATTGGAAGATCAGAAAGATAAGCCTATCGTAATGTATTGTACGGGAGGTATTCGATGTGAGAAAGCAAGTGCTTATTTGAAGCATAAGGGATTTGAAAACGTATATCATCTAGAAGGTGGAATTATAAAATATGCTCGAGATGCCAAAGAGGCTGGACTCAGGAATAAGTTTATAGGTAAGAATTTTGTTTTTGATGAGCGAATAAATGAGCGTATATCTGATGATATTATAGCTGTTTGTCACCAATGCGGTGATTCGTTTGATGATCACACCAATTGCAAGAACAAAGCTTGTAATCTATTATTCATTCAGTGCCCAAAATGTGCGGAGAAATATGCTGGGACGTGTTCAGAGCATTGCAAGACTATCGCAGCATTACCTGAAGAGGAGCAAAGAGAGTTGCGAAAAGGAAAAGATAATGGCGTGAGAATCTTCAGTAAGGGAAGGTTTGATTTGAATAACTAGTTGATCACAGACTGTATCCATTCAATACTTTGAGAGACTCTAATGTAGACGCTTATATCTCCATAATTACCGTCTTGGAAGTCCGGAAGAGGCTCACCTAGTCCTCCTGATAATACCCCCGCAATTTTCCAAGTGTCGCCGTCTTTTACAAATAGCGGGCCCCCACTATCGCCTTCTACTGTGCCAGATTCGAATTCTAGTGCTTCAGCCGTGCTGCTTCCCGATCCCAGAATAACTCGTCTTCACTTATGTAATTGTCTCCAAGTGAATTGATAGAACCGTTTGGATTATCAAAGTCAAATGCTAATAGACCGCCCATGTAGATATTGCTCATTGTAGAGGATTCTATTCCGGAATTTCGCCTATCCAGAATATTTTCAAAAGCGTGTTTTTTAGAGTATAAGTCTGGTTCTTGACCGCTCAGAGAGCTGTAGTCCCCAAATCCACACCTCCACTTTGCTACCAATGGACTCATCCTCGTCATCATATAGAGCTACGGTTGATAGATTCTCAATAGGTGTTTTTAGTTTGACCAAGCAAAAATCATTTGCAAAACCATAGACGTCATTTTGCTCTATCCAAGTAGGGTGAAATACCAATTAAGATACTTCGTAGGTAGCGTCAGGGTTATTTGGGTCGTTACCTGCATATACCACATATACCACTTTCCTTAGCGACTCCTTCTTTCTGCCCTTCGACAAAGAAATTATGTCCCGCAGTTAGTATCCATTCATTGTCTATCAAAGTACCTGATGCTGTGTATTCGTAGTTGTCGCTACCATCAAGGCTGTAGTTGAAAAAGACTACGGATTCAAAACTTGGGTATTCATCAGATTTGAGAGTCGCTACAGCCTCATATTCGCTCAATGATTTATCGTGCCGAATACCAAAGGTTTCATTAGCTGTTGGTTCTATTGTGTCGTTGTCGCAACAGCTTGCAAAGCATATTGCAAATCCAAATAACAGTAGATAAAGTAGATTTTTATTTAACATACGACGAATAAGTAAAGCATCAGATTTCTCATTTGCTTAGAGAGTCTATCTTTTTCTTATTCCTTTCAATCTCGTTTTCTATATACTCTCGATATCGTCTTTTTATGTCTGTCTGAGCATTCTTCAATTCCTTATCTAGATATTTGCCATGAGACTCTAATCCCATCAGTTGAAATTCTCTGAATTTTTGAGCTAGCTTACTTTTTTCTTGTGGGGATACTTCTTCCATAATTATTTGTTCTTGTGGGTAAATATAGCATTTGAATGCCAAAAAGAGAGAGGACTATATTCTAGAATGTGGCCTAGCCATGTTCATTCTCATCCCAAAAGTAAACAATGAGTTATTGCGAGATTCACTCCACAATTCATTGGTCTCATTCCGAATTAAAATCCTAGCTTCTAAAAATAAAATGTGCCATAGCATATAGCTTGCATCTATTGAAAATGATGAAACGGTATTTTTTACACCTTGAGACATAGGAGCTTTAGAACTCGGGCGACCATTGTAGTCTCTGATGTAGTTACCTCCATAGTTGGTAGAAGTCAGGCTACTGTCCACTCCTTGGATAATATAAGAATACATTGCTCTGAGGTTCAATCTTGGTATTGGCTGATATCTCATTATTGCTATGGACTCTCTGAAATTGGCACCTAAAGGATGAGCTAAAGACTGATTGTAGTATCCAGTTTTGAGATTTAGTGCGATGCATATTGAAGTAAGGACGTACATGGTTTACTTCTAATTGTAAATCAAGATTCTTAACATTAGCAACATCGATATATTTTATGCCAGCTTGATAGGCCCATTTATTGACCCAAGACTCTGTTCTTCCAAAAAGTTGAGAGGTGACCAATTCGTCCAATAAATATTGACCATAGAATGAAAAATGATATAAGAAATTCCATTTTATATCAACCCCAAGAGAAGCATTGTCTCTGCTATTAAGGCCGTGCTCCACAGCTCTATAAAATATGAGCGGATTGAGGTAAGACACTTCATATCGATTATTCTCCGTACTATCAGATCTATCAAAAATGATATTTTCAAATAAACCTATTGTCAGATTCTTTCTGACGTTCATACTCAAGTGATGAAATGCTGAAAATTTTCTACCATTATTTCTTGACTCTCCTTGAGCTAAAAAATCACTGTGCTCGCTAAAAAGATTCATAAAATTGAGTTTCCAAACTTTAGTGTTGAGCTTAAGAAAAGTTTAAGGAGCAGTTTGGTCAGAAAGGATAAGCGAACGATAACCATGACCTACGAAGTTCTTGTCATTACCGAACTGTACCATTATCTCTTCTATAGGAGAAAAGGTTATATGACCAGCTACATTAAAAAAATCGAGGGATTCCTCCCAAAATATTTAGTAAGTGTAGCTCCATAAATTACGTCATTTTCATCGTATTGCCTACGAATATAATTTGGGAAACGCACCTGATTTTCAAGAGCGTAGGAGTAAAACCCAACTTTATTGCCGATGCTTCCTTTTATCTCAGCACCACGGCTATTTCTGTAGACATTTAGATCATCATCAGGGTCATTGCCTCCAGCGAAACCAAGGACAGGATTTACGATAAGTTTAAATCGGTCTGTCTTTACGTGGAATAGAGCACTCTCTGTATTGTAAAATTTCTTTAGAATAGACTTTCTATTGTAAAGCTGAGAATTTGGATAGAATAGAATATTATCCTTGAGAAGAAAGTCTTTGTTGAACTGATCTTTAGCGTTTTCGACTTTGATGTTTTGAGAGAATTTGAGAATAGACTGGCGATTATAGGGCTTAATTCCTTTAAAGAAAGAGATAGTCATGCTGTCTTGCAAAATCTCGTACCTATCTGTCAGGTGATAATCAAAAGCACCGGATGAAAGTGGACTTTGGGCAAATGTGCTTATTGCCAGTAGAAGACTTAATATGGAATTTAATATTCTCATCTATGTGCAAATGTAGGGAGTAAATAGCTACATACAGATTTATGACGAGACCTTATATTCGCCTCAGTGAGTACACAAGCTAAAATACAAGAGTTGACAGATGAATTGAGGAAGCATAACTACAACTACTATGTGCTAGCCAAACCTACCATATCTGATCGTGAGTTTGATATGAAACTCAAGGAACTTGAGAAGCTTGAGCAGGCATTTCCTCAGTATGCTGATGCAAACAGCCCTACGAAACAAGTAGGAGGTGATATCACGAAGGATTTTCAGACCGTGCCACACAGCACGAGAATGCTCAGCCTGGGCAATACTTATAACAAAGAAGAACTACTCGATTTTGATAAACGCGTAGCTAAGCTGAATGGTGGGAATGAATATAAATATACTGCCGAGCTCAAGTTTGATGGTTTTGCGATAGCACTCCGATATATAGATGGGAAATTGAGTCAAGCCATCACTCGAGGAGATGGAACACAGGGAGATGATGTGACCGCCAATGTAAAGACTATTCGGGCTATTCCTCATCAACTCTTAGGCGACTATCCGCCGCAACTAGAAGTACGTGGAGAGATATTTATGCATAAAGCAGCATTTAGCAAGCTTAATGAACAACGTGCTGAAAACGGTGATGACTTGTATAAAAACCCTAGAAACACTGCTGCAGGAACCATCAAATTGCAAGACAGTGCAGAGGTAGCAAAGAGACCTTTAGATGGATACCTTTATCAATTGGCGGAACATGGCAAGGAGGAGCTACATCATTGGGATAGCCTTCAGAGAATGAAAGATTACGGTTTGCCTATAAATGACGCTACACGTCTCTGTGATACCATCGAAGACGTGTGGGACTTTATTATCTATTGGGACAAAGAGCGGAAAAACCTAAGCTTTGAAATAGATGGGGTAGTCATTAAAGTAAATAGTCGATTGCAACAGCAAGAGATGGGCTTTACCAGTAAGTTCCCTCGCTGGGCAATGTCTTACAAATTTGAGACCGAGAGAGCTGAAAGTAAATTGCTGAGCATCAGTTATCAAGTAGGACGCACAGGAGCAGTAACTCCAGTAGCTAATCTAGAGCCAATGCAATTGCTTGGCACTACTGTGAAACGTGCGAGTTTACACAATGCGGATTTTATTGCTGACCTAGATATCAGAGTAGGGGATAGAGTTTTTGTAGAAAAGGGTGGCGAGATCATACCCAAAATTGTTGAGGTAGACTCAAGCGGAAGAGCTGCAGATAGCAAACCAACAAAATTTACAACCAAGTGCCCAGAGTGCAGCACGACATTAGAAAGACCTGAAGGAGATGCGGTGTATCGCTGTCCCAATACGCAAAGCTGTCCTCCACAAGTAAAAGGAAGAATCGAGCATTTTATAAGTCGTAAGGCTATGGATGTGGCTAGCTTGGGTGAGGGGAAAATAGATGTTTTGTATCAATCTAACTTGGTAAATAGACCCGCAGATTTATATTTCCTTAATGTAGAACAATTGCTCGGATTAAGCAAGTCTATTGTCAATGAAGATACGGGTGATGAGCGTGTAGTAAGCTTCAAAGAGAAGACCGTGCAAAAAATACTGGAAGGCATTTATTCCTCAAAAAAAGTACCTTTCGAGAGGGTATTGTTTGGGCTGGGAATTCGCTTTGTTGGTGAGACAGTAGCCAAGAAATTGGCGTTTCATTTTAAAAAGATCGACAACTTAATTGCAGCGGATTTTGAAACGTTGAGTAGTGTCAGTGAAATTGGAAAAGTTATTGCAAAAAGCGTAGTTGATTATTTTAGTTTGCCAGAAAATTTAGATGAAATAGAGCAAATGAAAAGTGCTGGGCTCCAATTCCAAGTAGTAGAAAAGGAATTGGTAAGCAATACTCTTGCAGGTGCTAAAATCGTAGTGAGTGGTGTATTTACTCTCTTTAGTCGTAATGAACTCAAGAAGCTTATAGAAGATAATGGAGGTAAAAATGTGAGTTCTATTTCTAAATCCACTGATTTTATTGTGGCAGGAGAGAGTATGGGTCCCGCCAAGAAAGAGAAGGCAGAAAAACTTGGAGTTAAGATGATAACTGAAGCAGAGTTTGCTGAAATGATATCCGCTTAAACCACTATCTTTGCATTTTGGCAAATTTCAGAGAAACCATAGGCATAAAGATACTCCAGAGGCACACTCCAGCAGAGAAGTCTGAGGCTTTACGACAGCTCACAAAATCGAAAATAGTAGGCGTCGTATATAACACCCAGAGATTGTCAAGGAAAGAGTTTAACAAGGTTTTGCACGTGTTTGAGTCTGAAGGGATCAAGGCGGAGTCATTAGGTTTTGTAAATGACAAAGAATTGAAAGAGGAGCACTTGAGTGAAAAAGGAGATGTTTTTTATTGTAAGAAAGATCTTTCTTTTTGGTATTTGCCTAAAGGTGTGTCGGTGAACCAGTTCACGGAGAAGCAGTTTGATTATTTGATCAATCTGGACTGTACAGGATTGTTGCCTTTGCAGGCCATTTCTGCCAGATCAAAGGCTAAAGTTAGAATGGCAAAACATTTTGAGCAATATGCATTTGCTCATGATTTTATGTCCGAGACCAAAGCAGACTCAGAATGGGAATTATTTGAAGAGATAATAAAATATATAAAGTAATATGGATAAGTTTAGAGGATTAGGTGTAGCTATGGTTACGCCATTTAGTAGCAATGGCGACATAGATTTCCAGGGGTTAGAAAACCTTACCAATCACCTTATCGACGGAGGAGTGAATTATCTAGTAGTGATGGGTACTACAGGAGAGAATCCCACCATAAATAATGAGGAACAACAGCAAATACTTCAAAAGGTAAAAGAAGTAAATGCAGGACGCTTACCGATTGTTTTTGGAATAGGAGGAAACAGTACGAATGCAGTTGTCCAAAGGCTAGAGTCAGAAGACCTAAGTGGAGTGGACGGCATATTAAGTGTAAGTCCGTACTATAATAAGCCTAGCCAAGAGGGTATCTATCAGCATTTTAAAGCTGTAAATGATGCCACGCCGCTACCTGTAATTATGTATAATGTGCCAGGCAGAACGGGTTCTACAGTGAGTGCAGAAACTACTCTTTGTATTGCTCAATTACCTAACATAGTAGCCACAAAGGAAGCTTCTGGAAGCTTTGATATTTGTATGGATATCGTGATGGAAAAGCCGGCTGATTTTGGAGTCGTCAGTGGAGAAGATGGCTATACACTGCCATTTATATCTGCTGGCATGTCTGGTGTTATCTCTGTAATTGGCAATGCTTATCCACGTGAATTTAGCCAGATGGTAAATTATGCCCTTGATGGTGATTTCAAAAATGCGAAACACCTTCACTATAAATTGTGGCCAGCCATGAAGGCCATTTTCATGGATGGTAATCCAGGAGGAGTGAAATACATTTTAGCTAAGAAAGGAATATGTGGTAATCACTTTAGGCTTCCAGTTTTACCAGTGAATGCGGCTACTGAAAAGGCTTTGGATGAAGCAATGATATAGTTGCTAATCGCCGCAATACCACTCAGGATCGCTTGAAGAATACCGGCAATAGTGCCAGCCATCAACAGAATACCTGAGCTGATAGTATTGACCATTTTTAGTATATCTCAATCCTTTGAAAGTATTGGTAAAATTTAAATCTTGCAACTTATCACGTAGCGAGTCATTTTGATCGAGATACTCATCAAGTTCTTGTACTATCCGTTTGGCACTACTTTCTTCATCAGACATTTTTTTAGATCGCATTGTCATTCCAATGAAGACTGCGAAAAAATTCATTCCTACTGCAGTTAAAAGTACTTTTGATGTTCTTTTTTTGGTAAATAAATCATGACGATCGTAAGAGCACAAACAAGTGCGAGAAAAAACATTCCAAAATACATCCAACCAAAGATGTAAATTTTAGAAAGTACTATACCAAGGATAACTGAAAGTAGGACAATGAAAGCAATTATAAGAGCTTTTGATCTGGACTCTAGATTTAACAACTTGTTTCCTCGTCCCAAACGATTTTATATCGTCGCGATTACTTTTAGCTCTATACCGATAGGTGTAGGTAGACAATTGATTTCCATTGTAGTCCGGCAGGGTTGGTTGTCCTTGAAATATTCCGCATATAGCCTATTGTAGGTCTTGAAGTCATCCTTCATATTGGTCAAAAAGACTGTAACATCTACTATGTTTGCCCAGCTACTTCCTGAGTCTTCTAGTATGGTTTTGACATTATTGAATACAGAATGACATTGCTTCTCAATATCATAGCTTGCTATAGTCCCATCCTCATTTAGCTCTACTCCGGGGATTTTTTTGGTGCCTCTTTCCCTTGGTCCTACACCGCTCAAAAATAATAAATCACCCACTTTTCTAGCGTGAGGATATGCACCTACTGGTTCTGGAGCTTTGCTACTATTTAATACTTCTTTACTCATTGTCATTTATAGTTATTTCTACTTGCTTACCGTGTTTGATGGTCTTCTTAGAACTCGCAGGTGAGCTTTTTGTTTGTTTGCTTTCTTCACTTGCCTTTTTTGCTTCTTGTCTTTTTCTCTTAGCAGCTTCTTGAGCATCAATCTTTGCTTGCTCTTTTTGTTGATACTTTTCTCTCAAAGGCGCGAGGTCCATTGGCTCGGGCAGTAATATTTTTCGAGGTTTGATGTCTGTTTGTATCACATAATATCCAAACCCTTCATCACCTACTTTATTGGTAGCAGCAGACATTTGTGAGTAGTCTGGCGAGAGGGCTACAGCATTTATTTTAGTGTTTTTGAAATGGGTAGAGTCGATCATCTCCATTTTTTTCAAATCATATAAAATGATAGTTCCATCTAGACTACCACTTACTAAAAACGTTGCAAAAGGATCAATATCTATATCCGTCACTGCCCATGTATGGTCTGTCCAAGAATGTTTCTCTTTACCGGTTTTTGTTTCCCATATTCTTACAGATTTATCCTTAGAACTTGATATGACAGATTTACGATCTACGGTAACTAAGATGTCTGTGATATCATTGGAGTGACCTTCTAGTCTGTTGATTTCTTTTCCTCGTACGTCAAATCGATAAATAATAGCATCTCCTTCATAAGCAATATAGTAGCTTCTCCTATCTATAGATACTGCTGCGGCTGAAATAGGTCTTTGCCCTTTTAGTGGAATAGCTTTTTGCCTTACGAGATCATAGGTGATAAATTGACCATCGTCACCTGCACTGAATATAGTCCTCATGCCAGGACCGTAAATGAGTCTGTTTATTTCAAATTCATTTAAAACTAAAGAAGTGTCAGAAGTGGCAACGTCAAAATATGTACTGTCAAATATGTAGATGTTGATCTTCGCATCTTGGCCCCCAGTTATCATAGTTCTGTTATCTCTACTGAAAGCTATCGTATTGACTGCCCCTCTGTGATCATCAACTGTCTGCACTAAAGCTGATGTAGAATCCGATTTATGAATTTGGACAAGTCTATCCCATCCCCCAGACACTATAAATGATCCATCTGGCGAGTATTTTATCGTTTTAATTTCATCCTTATGATCAGCAACATACTGAATATTTTTCTGAGCGGATGCTGATATAAACAGCAAAAAAGTAAATATTGATAGTAATCTCATGTACGGGTCTAATATACTTAGTTTTTATAGAACAACCACTTTGCCAACTCCTTATAACTTGGTTTTTTACCATACATAAGAATTCCGGTGCGGTAGATTTTCCCTGCTAACCAAATTACTCCAATAATAGATAATATCATAGTAGCCATAGAAAGTAAAATTTGCCATCCAGGTGGATCAAAAGGCATTCTTACCATCATTACTACCGGAGAGGAAATGGGAATAATACTCATCCAGGTAGCGAGTGTACCATTGGGGTCTCCTACAACGATAGAAAAGGAAATTGCAAATGAAAACACAAGTGGCAAAGTAATAGGTAACATAAATTGCTGAGTGTCTGTCTCATTGTCTACGGCACTTCCTATGGCTGCGAATAGTGCCCCGTAAAACAGGTAGCCTGCCATAAAAAAGAATAGGAACACTGCAAATATCTTGCCTAGCGGTAGGTTTATAAACGCACTGATAGCTTGCATAATATCTGCATTCATATTACTCATTTCAGGAGGTAACTCGCTTGGATTAATGTTTGAAAAATCTGATAGATTTATCCCCACTATTACCCCAATGATACCAGAAAGTAGACTGCTCAAAATGAGCCAAATACTTAGTTGGGTTAGTCCGACAAGAGCAATTCCAAGTACCTTTCCCATCATCAGTTGAAAAGGTTTTACAGTACTTACTATAAGCTCTACTATCCGATTAGTCTTTTCTTCTATCACACCTTTCATGACTTGCACCCCATAAAGAAAGATGAACATATAGATCATAAATGCTAAAGCCATTCCGAGCACCGTAATGACACCAATATCGCTTTTTTTAGTATTGCCTTCCTCATCTACCTTGTATTGGCTTAGAATAACCTTGGAATTTAGGCTGTCTATAGTGTTTTTTTGCAAGCCCACACGTTCAAGTTTTATCTGGCGAATTACTTCCTTGAATGCACGTTCGATTCTACTCTTATTGTTCACACTCAGATTTGAAGTACTCTCATATTTTAACTCAAGAGGCTTGTCGATGTTGGAACTTTTTGGAACTGTTACTATACCATTTATACTGTCATTTTCTATCAGCTCATTTGAGGTTATTCCTTGATCAAATTGGAATGAAATATCTGATGGATTTTCAATACGATCTTCAAAGATTTTAGAATAATCGTTTACTACTATATTCTGATTTTCTACAGAACTACTCTGATTGATACTCACCCAAATAATAATCCCATAAAATGCAGCTATTAGAAGTGGAGTAAGAAGAGTCATTAAGATAAAACTCTTTTTTTTCACTCGCGTGATGTATTCACGACTGGTTACTATCCAAATATTACTCATTGTCTGTATTGGTTAAGGTTAAAAAAACATCTTGCATACTTGGGATGACCTCTCTGTATTCTATGATGTTGATGGACTTGTCTTTGAAATCATAGATGTTATTTGAGTCTACCTTGTACTTGAACTGTAAACTTCTGCTGCCTTCATTATCCTCTTCAGCTATTGGTGTAATAAATGAAGTGTCGTTTGCTACACTTGGTCCAGTATAGACGATCTCGTAAATATTTTCTTTTAGACTATTTCTTACATCTAATACAGAACCTTGTGTCACTACTTTAGCTTTATTTAATAAAACAACTTCATCACAAATGGTCTCTACATTTTCCATGCGATGAGTACTCAGCATAATACTCGTGCCACTATCTCGGAGACTCTCTATTTCATCTTTTATAAGCTGTGTGTTTTTGGGATCAAAGCCCGTGAAAGGCTCATCCAAAATGATAAAGTCTGGTTGATGCATCACCGTAACTATAAACTGAATCTTTTGTTGCATCCCTTTACTCAGTTCTTCTATTTTTTTCTTTTTCCAGTCCTGAGCGTCAAATTTTTCTAGCCAATGATTTATTCTTTTTTTGGCATCAGACAGATTCATTCCTCTAAGTTTTGCGAAATATACAAGCTGGTCGTGCACGGTCATTTTTTTGTATAATCCCCTCTCTTCTGGAAGATATCCTATCTGCTTGATATGATTTTTATTTAATGGTCGACCATCAAAAAAAATGCTTCCCTCATCTGGAGCTGTTATTTGATTAATGATACGAATTAAAGAAGTCTTACCCGCTCCGTTAGGACCTAGGAGTCCAAATATTTTCCCTTTTTGAACTTGGAAAGATACCTGGTCTAATGCCGTGTGATTTGCATAATGCTTAGAAACGCTATCAATATTTATGATACTCATTGCTCTACAAAATTAAAAGGATATTGACCTAATTATAGCTTAGTCGATTAACGTCTATAATTAAGTGAGGAATGATTTAGTACCTTATTTAAATACCTTCTAAGCCATTCTGTTTTAGTAAAAACGAGATAATGTTAAGTAATACCTTAGAAGCAAAGTTACAGGAACAAGTGAAAATGGAAGCCTATTCATCTCAAG
>ERZ1047472.761-NODE-761-length-27675-cov-20.257350_pt1 | contig 27675 bp, 25 predicted proteins | sample MGYA00383095_ERZ1047472 | MGnify/ENA primary metagenome ERZ1047472 (study PRJEB29581, sample SAMEA5548365) | metagenome | biome: marine; feature: coastal; material: water | depth 1 m | study: Short-term variability in the microbial, nano- and picoplankton... | reverse complement strand
GTCCAGATGAGGATTGGTTAAAGAAGAAAATAATTGATCTGGAATTAAATGACCTAGTGGAGGTACTTCCATTTACCCCTAATGTTTATCCTTACCTGAAAAATGCTAAGTTTTTAACTTTAACCAGTAGGTATGAAGGTTTTCCAAGAGTATTAATAGAATCTTTATCTGCTGGTACCCCAGTAATTTCAGTTGACTGTGAAAGTGGTCCAAATGAAATTGTATACCATGAAAATAATGGTTTATTAGTAGAAAATTTTGATGTTAGTAAACTATCGAAGGCATATAACCGTTTTGTTTTAGAAGAAGAGTTGTATCTTCACTGTAAACAAAATGCTGAAAAAAGTATCGAACACCTAAAAATTGAAAACATTGCTACGCAATGGACTAATTATTTAAAGAATGAATTACCCTAATTTAGAAGAAATAACACTCACCGATATACCAACAATAACTGATACTCGTGGAAATTTGGCAGTTATTGAAAAGGAGTGCCTACCGTACCCAATAAAGAGAGTTTATTATTTGTTTGATGTACCAAGCGATTCGTACCGAGGGGGACATGCTCATAAAGAACAATTAGAGTTTTTAATTGCTTTGAGTGGAAGTTTTACTGTTACGATTGATAATGGAAAATCAAAAAAATCCTTTTTATTAAACAAGCCAAATAAAGGCTTATTATTACCTACTGGAATTTGGCGTGAATTGGAAGATTTTTCTTCTGGTGCTATTTGTTTGGTGTTGTCCTCCGGTGAGTTTGATGAAGATGATTATATTAGAGGTTATGACGATTTTATAAATTCAAAAAGAGCTTAATCGAATTCCAAGTTTTTCAAATATTTTTTGAATTGAAAATAAAAATTTTAAAATAAACTTTGGTTGTTTGATTAAAAATTGTTGATTTCCATTAAGGTTTGTAATATCTATTTCTTTTAAATATTCATTTGTTTTAACTTTTTCAACTCCTGATAATTTATTTTTTATTATCAATGAAAATCTATTTAAATCTAGATACTTTTTTAAGGATGGATTATTTTTTTCTTTATCAATAAATGAATTAATATCAATAATATTCCTTTTTAAAACTGGAATATCTGTAGATCGATTATTGCTTATTAAATTATGAGTTGCAGTTATTTTATTAGAAAATATTAATGAAGATTGTAATGCAGCTCTAATCCATAAATCCGTATCTTCTCCGTGAGTATAACTTTTGCTAAAACCGTTTAAATTATTGAAGAATTCTTTTTTAAAACAAACAGTAGAAGTCCATACAAGGCAGTCTTTATAGCAATATTTAAAAAAATCTTCAACTTCACCATACCATTCATCACCATTTTTTAAAATAGGCGAATCCATTTTTACTGTTAATTTTTCAGTTCGTTTCTTTTCATAAGCAGAAGCAAACCAATTATGATTTGGATACGTTGTAATGAGGAAATTAAGATTTTCCAAATGATTCGGATACCAATAATCATCGGCATCCAAGAAAGCTATATGCTCTGCTTTAGCCTTTTTAATTCCGTAGTTTCTAGTCTTTGAAACCCCTTCGTTTTGTTTTGTGAAAATTTGGATACGATCGTCTTCAATAGCATTAACTATATTCAAACTATTATCAGTGGAGCCATCGTCGACTAGAATGACTTCATAATCAACATAGGTTTGATTTAAAACACTTTTAATAGTAGTTTCAACATCCTTTTCTTTGTTATAAATTGGTATTATTACAGAAAACCTAGGCATTTAATTTTTATTTTTTTTCAATTCAATAAAATAGTTGAGCCGATATAAATCAAATAAAAACATGGAGGGATGATTTGATAGAAGATTCGATTCGATAAGTTTATAAAATTGATTTAATATAACATTAATCAAAGTAATTAATTTCCATTTTTTTAATTTTTGATAGCTCTGTTGAAGGGGGCGTGTATCTTTTTCTATTTGATTATTTTGTTCTAGTCTATAAGTAGATTTAACAGCTTGAAGTGATTTGTTTAAAAAAACACTACTTCTTTCAAGACCTAGATGAAAAACAGGATTGTCAATGTGTTTAACTTCTATTTTGTGTTTTAATAAGTTTCCTGAAAATAAAATATCCAAACCATAAGTATTTGATTTTGAGGTATTGTTTTTAAAGAAAACCTTTTTATCAATTAATAAACTCGAAGAAACAATAGAATACGGGTTTTTTTGTCGCTCTGCTACACTTTTAGTCTCTTTTTTATGACCATATTTCCATCTCAAAATAAGATCTTTATTTGGTTTATCAGGTCTATAACAAACCCCACCAAAAATAATTTTAGAATCTTGAAACTTTTGCAATTCAAATCTACTGATAAAGTCATCATACTTTGGCAACACATCTGCATCTAAAAACAATAGTAATTCGTAGCTTGATTTAGCAGCTAAAAGATTTCTGCTAGCTGTTCTCCCTATATTTTTTTCATTTTTTTGGAAACTACAAAAATTTAATTTTTTGATACGCTCGTTATCAATGGATATATCTAAGTCTGTAGAACAATCATCCAGGACTATTATTTCAAAAGGGATTTTCGCTTTTGTAGCTTGTCGATGAACACTTTTAACAAGCGCTACAATTGAATAATTATATGTTGGTATTAAAATTGAAAGCATATTTATAGAGGCTAATTTACGATATATAATAAAGTCTTTATATCTTGGAATGAAAAATAACTAACATTATTTAAATAATCTTTTAAGATGCGTACCAACTATTTGAATATTCTTATTTTTTTGTTTTTTGGACTAATCAATAATGTTTATTCACAAAATGAAAGCTGGTTTTATATAAGAGCAACTTCGGATTCTTTCGTGCCCAAATTTGATAGGTTCAATAATTTGTTAACCTATCGGGGCGATAACGAAAATTTAAAAAAAATATTTGCAGCGTATAAAATATCAGAATTCAAAAAATCCTATAAAAATGCCAAAAAATCAAGTCTCAAAAGAACTTTTTTTGTAGTAGTAAATGATGAGCAGTTATTGGAAGATTTATTAATTAATGCTTCAGAAAAATTTGATTTTGGAGAAATTATCATGGAAACTGATAAAAAAATATTCGAACCTAATGATTACGGTCTAACAAGTACGATTGGTACCAATAAAGGTTTAGCGGTTAATTTGGATTATTTTGACTTTGTGGGAGCCCCTCAAGCTTGGTACTATACAACTGGATCTAAAGATATGATTATTGGTTTGTCTGATGGACAGGTGGAAATAACCGATAAAGATTTTTTAGCTAAGACTACTGTTATAAAAAAATCATCCAAAGCGAAAGGGCATGGTTCGGGGGTTGCTTCCATTGCTGCTGGTCAAGGGAATAATGCTTATGGCACTACTGGTATTTGTTATGATTGTAGTATTTATACAACCCATTATTACGATGCTAAAACTTTAAAACAACTCCTAGAATTATCAGCGATGGGAGTGAAAGTAATTAATTGTAGCTGGGCCTTAACCTCATACTATCAGACAGCGCAGGATGTAATTAATGAAATGTTTGAGAATGGAACCATTTTAGTAGCTGCTGCTGGTAATCAAGATTGGTCAAAAAGTAAGGGAGAAGTATTCTATTTCCCTTCCTCTTACGATAATGTAATTTCGGTATCTTCTGTGATGCATCGGTACAATTCAGTTAAAGAGAATATCTTGATGAGTGAAGAAGGGAATCCTTATGCTGCCAACATTAAAAATTACGTAGGTAGAACTGTAGGTTTTAAGGATAACGACACTTTGAAAAAACATCATATATGGCCTGTTTCTATTACCACATTGAATAAAAAGGTTGATATTTTAGCACCTTCAGTAGATCTATTTAGATATTCTTCATTTGCTTTAAATCAGGAAGAGTTATATACCTTAGAAGCAACCTCATCTACTGCACCTTTTGTTACTGGAACTATTGGTTTAATGCTTTCATTAAATCCTTGTTTACCGGTTCAAGAAATAGAGACGATTCTAAAATTAACCTCAACTAATATTGATTATATAGAAGCAAATAAACCCTACAAAAATAATTATGGGTCTGGATCTTTGCATACTGGGAGAGCAGTAAAAATGGTTTATGATTTGTATACAGATACAGAAATCACTCGTATTTCAAATCAAAATTTCAATAGATGGAATCTAAAGTTAACAGCTTTATCAAAAAACGTTCTAATTGAGAATCAAGTTTTTTCAGAGAGTGTAATTTTTAATTTAGAGGCTAAAAATAGGATTGTAATAGGAGAAAATACAGTTTTAAAGCCAAATAAAAATGGATCTATACATTTAAGGGTTAATCCAAATCTAGAAAGAAAATGTGATTTAGTTTTAAGGGAAGGTTTTCCAAATAATAAATATTACCATCCAGAAAAAAAATAACTATACTGTTTTTTGAACCACTTCAAAGATTTGTTTATTGTCACATTTGAGCGTTTTTGAAGGATACTTTAGTAATAAGGCATAGTCGTGAGTTGCCATCAGTATCGTATTTCCTTGCTTGTTAATTTCTTGAAGTACCTCCATGACCTCTACACTGGTTTGTGGGTCCAGATTTCCTGTAGGTTCATCAGCTAAAATTAATTCTGGGCTATTTAGTAATGCTCTCGCTATTGCAACACGTTGTTGTTCTCCTCCTGATAATTGAAAAGGAAATTTTGTCGCCTTTTCTGACATTCCTACTTTTTCGAGAACCTCTGTAATTCTGATTTCCATTTTCTTTTTATCTGTCCAACCAGTGGCATTTAAAACAAATATTAAATTATGATGAATACTTCTATCATTTAATAATTTGAAATCTTGAAAAACAACACCTAATTTTCTTCTTAAAAATGGAATATCTTTTTCCTTAAGAGAGGGTAAGTCATATCCGACGATAGCTCCAGTTCCTTTTAATAAGGGTAAATCTCCGTAAAGAGTTTTCATAAAACTACTCTTACCGGTTCCTGTTTTTCCGATCAGGTATACAAATTCTCCTTTATCAATGGCGATATTTATGTCGGAGAGTATTAGATTTTCCCGTTGAAAAATAGAGGCTTTATTTAATGATAAAACAGATTGAGACATTTTATTTTTTAATTAGAAGGTTATTGTCGTTATTATTTTTTTTGTTGTCCAAGTTTTAATAAATCTATTTCCTTTTGTTGTTGGATTGTAAAAAGAGTTAGTTCTTCGATTTTCTCCAACAAAAGTAAGTTCATTTCTTTCAATGATAACCCATTTTGCTCAATTTCTTCTGCCGATGGAATCTTTGGTAGATGATGATTTTTTTTAATAAAAGTTTCGATCTCCTCCAAGCTTAAAAAATTATAAGTTGGATTTAATTTAGAAAAAGGAGTGTAATAGGTTTCAAAAACATAATCTGGAGCAAGGGCACCGTTTAAATCAACAATAACTTCTTGGGTATGTATTTTACCTTTTACAGTCAGTAATTCATCCGGAGAATTGGTTCCTATGCCAATTTTATCATTATTGCTATAAATATTTTTTAATTTTTTATTTTGACTAAAAGTATTTGTAGTGATGATGAATAGACAAAAAAGGAATACATATTTCATAATTATGATTTAATAAAACGTTTCTGCATTAAAAATAAGTAAAATTTTTATAAGCTTATATGGGTTTAATTTTTTAGACGTTTATAAAATACTTAATACTATTTTGTGCCGTTATAATCATTATAGATCGTAATGTTTTATGAAAAGATTTTAAAAAAATTAAAGAATCGTTTTACTTTAATTAATAGTTAATAACTCATCTTTTCTTCTTTTATAAATCACAACATAATTTGATGTTTATACAATATCTTTATGTTTTGAAAATTAATTATTTTATGTTAAAAAAACTTTTTTTTTTTCTTTCCTTAATTATAGTTAACACTAACTTTTATGCACAACAAACAGCAGATTATACTAGTAAATTAGTTGATTATAATATGGCTTTCCATTTATATAATAATCATCAATATCTGGCTGCACAGTCATTGTTTACTGATATTATAAATACTTCTGGTGATGAAAATATAAAGAGTAAAAGTGCTTACTATAGCGCCATTAGTGCAGTTCAATTAAATCAAAAAAACGCAGATCAACTAATAAAACTATTTTTAAATGAATATCCAACCAGTGTCAATCAAAAAAGTGCCTATTTAAATTTAGCCAATTACTATTTTTTAAATGAAAATTATACTGATGCGCTTAATTGGTATGTGATGGTTGACGAACAAAGTTTGAGTACTGCTGAAAAAAAATCTTTTAATTTTAACAAAGGCTATTCATTTTTTCAAAATAAACAATATGATCAAGCAAAAATATATTTTAATAAATTATTAGATTCTAGTAACGACCTAGAAGCCAGGTATTATTTAGGTTATATAGCTTATGAAGAAGATGATTATACGAAGGCTTCTTCTATGTTTGAAGAAGTTAAAAATGAGCAACGGTATTTAAAGGAGATTTCGTACTATCAGGCAGATATTAACTTTAAGCTAGGTAATTTTCAAAAAGCTATTGATGTAGCATTACAGCAATATGAAAGTTCAAATCCAAGAGAAAAAAGTGAATTATCAAAAATAATAGGAGAAAGTTATTTTAATTTAGAAAACTATAAGGAAGCCTTAGGCTATTTAAAAAATTATCAAGGAAAAAATGGTAAATGGAACAATACTGATTATTATCAATTAGGCTACGTGTTTTTTAAACAACAGGATTATCAAAATGCTATTGGTGAATTTAGTAAGATCATTGATGGAAACGATGCTACTGCTCAGAATGCATTTTACCACTTAGCAAATTCATATTTAAAAATCGAACAAAAACAACAAGCACTTAACGCTTTTAAAAGTGCCTCTGAAATGAATTTCAATGCTGAAATTAAAGAAAATGCTTTTCTTAATTATGCTAAATTGAGTTATCAAATTGGAAATAGTTATCAAAACATTTTTGAAGTATTACTATCATTTATTGAAAACTATCCTAATAATAAGAATAATAATGAAGTAAAAGAATTATTGATAGATTCCTATATTTCCTCTAAAAATTACCAATTAGCTATTGATTTTCTCGAAAACAATATATCTTTCCAAAACAAGTCAGCCTATCAAAAAGTTTGTTTTTATAGAGGTTTAGAACTATTTAATGAGGGAAGGTATTCAGCGGCTATTCAAGTATTCGAAAAATCATTAGAAGAACCAAGTGATTCCATTTTCAAAGCGAGAGCAATTTATTGGAAGGCAGAATGTGACTATCAATTATTGAACTTTAATGCATCTCTAACAAGCTATAAACAATTTCTACAATTACCAAATTCATCCAAAACATCAGAGATTAACACTATATATTACAATGTAGGTTATACGAATTTCAAACTCAAGAAGTACCAAGATGCCATCAATCAGTTCAATCGTTTTGTTTCATCCGCTACGCTAAACCTAAATCAAAAAAGAGATGCCTTTGTTCGAATAGGGGACAGTTATTTTATGTTAAGCGATTATTGGTCAGCACTAGAAAATTACAATAAAGGAATAGAAGACGGAGCATTGGATCAAGATTATATATATTTTCAAAAAGCAATTAGTTATGGTTTTGTGGATAGAATTTTAAAAAAAATTGAGGGTCTTAAAGTAGTTATAAATAAATTTTCCAAATCGATTTATAAAGATGATGCATTGTATGAACTCGGAAATACGTACGTGTCTCAAGAAAATTACCAAGATGCAATGGTCTCCTATAACACTATAATTAAAGACTTACCCAATAGTAGTTATGTTTCGAAATCATTACTAAAAAAAGCTTTAATACTAGAAAATACAGGAAAAAGTAAGGAAGCAATTTCCATATTCAAAAGAGTAGCAAATGATTTTCCTTCTTCACAAGAAGCATTACAAGCTGTTTCCTCTGCTAAAATTATTTATATAGAACTGGGAAGAGTGGACGATTATGCTACTTGGGTTGACAGACTTGATTTTGTAAATATTGAAAATTTAGAAATTGATGATGCCACTTTTAAAGCAGCCGAAATAACTTATTTAGAAAATAAAACAGATCAAGCAATTTCTCGCTTTGAAAAATATATATTTAAATTTCCAAAAGGTAAACATGCTCTAAAGACGCACTTTTATTTAGCCCAATTATATTTTTTGGAGCAAAATAATGAAAATGCAATCCTACAATATCAATTTGTGCTTGATAGTGACCGAAATGAATTTACAGAACAAGCACTGGCCAAAATTTCTCAGTTGTATTTAGAGAAAAAAGATTATAAATCTTCTTTACCTTATTTAATTCGTCTTGAGAAAGAAGCTGATTTTCTACAAAATATAATCTTTGCTCAATCCAATATGATGAAGGCTTATTTTGAACTTAAAACATACAATAAAGCAGTTATTTTTGCTGAAAAAGTACTTTTAAATGAAAAAATTGAGAGTACTATTAAAAGTGACGCCCATATTATAATTGCCCGATCTGCAATTAAAACTGGAGATCAAAATAAAGCAAGAGAGGCTTATTTAGAGGTTTTAACATCAGCTAGTGGTAAATTAGCTGCAGAAGCATGGTATTATGATGCGTATTTCAAGCACCAAGCTCAACAATATAAATCTTCAAATAGTAGTATACAAAAATTAGCGAAGGAGTATCCGGGATTCAAGTATTTTGGAGCAAAAGGATTACTACTAATGGCAAAAAACTTTTATCTACTTAACGATGCTTTTCAAGCTACGTATATACTAGAAAGTATCATTAATAACTTTACGGAGTATCCAGAGATTATAGAAGAAGCAACGTCGGATTTAGCATCTATAAAAATGGAAGAATCTAAAACCAATGAGTCAATAAAAATAGATAATAAAAATTAACGTAGGTCTGACTAAAAATTAAATTAAAATTGAAAACACAAATCTATTTTATTCCAAACAACAGCTTAGCTATTATTTTTCTTGTTGTTTTATTCTTTTCATCTTCTTTAGAAACCTTAAAGGCTCAAAAGAAGGATACTTTAGAAACAGCGATAGTGAATATAGTAAAACCTTATTCGCCGTCAATTTCAGATGCCTTTAAAATAAGAGAAAACCCATTAAAAATTGATACTTCAAATTTTAAAAAAAGAAAAGTAACGTATTCTACCTTTTCGATTCCAGTAGCCTCTACTTTTAATCCAGCTAAAGGTAAAGTGATTCGTCTTGAAAAAACAGCACCTCTTCAACTTTATGATAATTTTGCATTTATAGGAATTGGAAATTATACTAATATGATTGCGCAGTTTTCCAATAACTTTGAAATAAGTGCTACCGATAATATTGGTCTATTTTTTAAACATAACTCTTCACAAGGCGGAATCAAAAATATTTATTTAGATGATCAATTTTACAATAGTCAATTCGAACTAAATTATACCAGCAATCAAAAAAAAATGAGTTATGCGCTAAAAGCAAAATTAAAACACCAAATTTATAATTGGTATGGCTTAAATAATTTATTTAATTTTGCCAGCCCAGAACTTTTAAACTCAATAGATTCAAAACAAATCTACTACAGTGGTGAAGTGGAAGGTACTTTAGCTAAGGATGATTCTTATTTTGAAAAGGTAGTAGTTAGTTTGGGGGTCACAACTGATCGTTATTCTTCCTCTGAGTTCAACTTTAAAGCCCATCCAGAATTTAGTTTAAAAACGATAGATATTCCTCTTAAAATTAATATGGATATTGATTTTTTAAATGGAAATTTTAGTAGAAATTATAGTAATACCAATGGGATTGATTTTGGTTTTTTTAATGTAGGTATTTTACCTAGCTATGATTTTAACTATGAACATTTAATTTTATCAGTAGGATTTGCAGGATACTTATCATCAGATTTGGAAAAAAGTAAAACAGCTTTTTATGTCTATCCAAAAATAAATGCATCCTACGGATTACTGAATGAGCAACTAATTGCTTATGCAGGATTGGAAGGAGGTTTGAAACAAAATTCTTACAATAATTTTATAGAGCAAAATCCTTATTTATCTCCAACTTTAAGGATTGCACCTACCAGAGAATTATATGATGGATTTGGTGGTTTAAAAGGAGAATTAATTAATAATATCAGCTTTGATGTGAGAGTATCTTATTTAAACGAAGATGATAGATCCTTATTTGTTTTGAATCCATACAAAGGTCAATCCCCTGAATTTGAAGGGTATGAATATGGTAATTCTTTTAAGGTAACCTATGAAGAACTTAAGACACTATCCTTTTTTGGAGAATTAATTTTTGACGTATCTAAAAATTTTAATGTCGAAATAAACGCAACATTCTATAATTATGAATTTAGAAGTCAAATTAAAGCATGGAATCTTCCAAAATTTGAAACTACGATAACTGCTGATTTCAATATCACTGAAAAATTTTATGGAGGATTATCTCTGTTTTTTGTTGGAGAGCGAACAGATTTAATTAATAATTCTTTGACGATTCCTTCAGGCAATGAACTTCTAATTTTAGATAGCTATTTTGACGCTAATGTGCAGCTAGTTTATCAATTTAGTAACCAACTATCCGTATATGCCAGAGCTAATAACTTATTGGGTAATAATTATCAGGAATGGGCTAATTACAAGGTGCAAGGAGCTCAAGGTATGTTGGGTGCTTCTTATAAATTTGACTGGTAAATAGTTATGTTGAATCGATTATTTTTACAATTAGGTGAAATTAAAAAATGAAAAATATACTTTATTTATTCGTCCTTATTCTTATTGTTTCTTGTTCTTCTAACAAGCTTCAGACAGATTTGTTAGTAAAAAATGCCACTATTTACACGGTCAATGAAAATTTTGAAAAGGCAGAAGCTTTTGTAGTTAAAGCTGGAAAAATTGAAGAAGTAGGAAAGCTTCAAGAGTTAGTTAATAAATATGATTTTGCGGATATTTATGATGCTAAAAATCAAACTATAATTCCTGGAATCATAGACGCTCATGCGCATTTAATGTATCTAGGAATTTCATTGCAACAAGTTGATTTAACTGGTACAAAAAGTTATGAAGAAGTATTAAAAAGGGTTCTAGATTTTCAAAAAAAAAATAAAACAGCATACCTTATTGGAAGAGGCTGGGATCAAAACGATTGGACAATTAAAGAATATCCAACTAAAAAAGAATTAGACTCATTGTTTCCTGACCTACCCGTTTCTTTGGAAAGAATCGACGGACATGCTATGATTGTTAATAGTAAAGTACTTAATTTAGCCAAAATTAATTCTGAAACTAATATCCCTGGTGGTAAAGTAATACTCGTTGAGGGGGAGCCAAGCGGTCTACTAATTGATACACCTATGCAATTAGTTTGGGATACTTATCCTAAAAAAGATGAAGATTTCTATATCAAAGCTCTTAAGGACGCAGAAAAAAAATGTTTATCTTTTGGATTAACCACTATTGACGAAGCGGGTACTGATCGAGCTACTATTACATTAATGGATTCACTACAACGATCTGGTGATATGGCATTACGCATTTATGCAATGATCACGAAAAATAAAGAAGATTTAACTTATTTTTTGAATAAAGGAATTATTAAAACTGATCGAATGAATGTTCGTTCAGTTAAAATCTGGGCCGATGGTGCGTTAGGTTCTAGAGGAGCTGCTATGCGGGAGCATTATAGCGATCAAGAAGGACAACATGGCACTATGATTACCACTGAAAAAGAACTAGATTCATTGGCGAAAATGATTGTTAAAGCGGGTTATCAAATGAATACTCATGCCATCGGTGATTCTGCTAACATTACTGTTCTAAGAGTATATAGCAAATCTGTAAAAAACCAAAAAGATCCAAGGTGGAGAGTAGAGCATGCACAAATAGTGAGCCCTTCAGACTTCTCTTATTTTTCAAAAAAAATTATACCATCTATACAACCAAGTCATGCTACTAGCGATATGTATTGGGTAGAGGATAGGGTTGGAAGTCATCGACTTATGGGTGCCTATTCTTACAAAACTTTATTAAAAAAATCGGGTTTAGTCGCTTTAGGGACCGATTTTCCAATTGAGAAAGTAAATCCAATGCATACTTTTTATGCTGCTGTAGCAAGAAAAGATATAGAAAATTATCCTGAAAACGGTTTTCGAAAAGAGGAAGGATTGTCAAGAGAAGAAACACTCAAAGGAATGACTATATGGGCTGCCTACTCTAATTTCGAGGAAAATGAAAAGGGTTCTATAGAAAAAGGTAAGTTTGCAGATTTTGTAGTTTTAGATCAAAATATCATGACTGTTTCTGAAAAAGAAATACCTACTATAAAAGTAGTAGCAAATTTTATCAATGGAGAAATGGTTTATGACTTAGGTAAAAAACAATAAAAAACTTTTAATGAACTACTTTTAGTATCTAATTAAAGTATAATTGTTGCAGTATATTTAGTAAAACAATATATTTACAATCAGTTTTTTTGCCATAATAAGCGTATTGAATTCTAGGTAGATTGGCGAACAATTTAAAATAAAAATAGTAACGTATGAAGATCATAATATTAGCTGCAGGTATTGGTTCTCGTTTAGGAAATCCATTTCCAAAGCCTTTAACACCTCTAAAAAACGGGAAAAGTATTATGCAACGACAGATTGACAATATCACCACTTATTTTGATGTAAACGATATCACCACAGTTGTAGGTTTTAAAAAAAACTTAATTATGGAACAATTTCCTGAGGTTAATTATGTCTACAATCCATTTTTTGATACAACAAACACCTCTAAAAGTTTATTACGTGCTTTAAAAAAACATCGTGGAAATTCTATTTTATGGTTTAATGGAGATGTTGTTTTTGATCCACAATTATTATCACTTTTGTTGGACGAAATAAATAATAATCAATCGTTTGTATCAGTAAATACTCAAAGTGTTTCCGAGGAGGAAGTAAAGTACACACTTAAAGATGGGTACGTATTAGATCTTTCTAAAAATGTTAAAAATGGCTTGGGCGAGGCTGTTGGGATTAACTTTATTTCTTCTAATGATTTGGATATTTTTATCGATCAACTCGAAAAATGCAATGATCATGATTATTTTGAAAAGGGTCTTGAAATGGCCATAGCCAAAAACAATCTAAAAATAAAGGTTGTAGATATTTCAGCCTACAATTGTATTGAAGTAGATTTTAAAGAAGATTTATTAAATGCCAACGAAATAGTTTAATTGCTCATGAAGACTGTCCTATTTTGTATGAACCCGTATTCTTTTGGAATACTCTATCCCATTATGCAGGTTTTAAAGGAGAGAAATTATGAATATATTTGGTTTGTAAGAGCTGCTATTGTTGAAAAGTTTCCTTACCAAGATGAAAATTTCACTACGCATATTAAAGATATCATTACTTTTCAAAGTGATGCAATTTTTGTTCCGGGAAATGAAGTGCCATACTATTTAAGAGGAGTTAAAACTCAAGTTTTTCATGGATTAGCAGGCGAAAAAAAAGGACACTTCAGAATTAGAAGTTATTTTGATTTGTATTTAACCCAAGGGCCATATTTCACAAAATGGTTTTCAAAAGCAGCAGCAAAACACAAAGATTTTAGTGTGGTCGAAACAGGGTGGCCAAAACTAGATATTTACGGTAATGAAGTTCATAAATATGACCATGAAAAAGAAATTTTGCTCCATAATTCTAATTCAAAAAAAATTATTCTTTATGCACCTACATTTTCACCATCATTAACAAGCGCTCGATTTTTATCATCTCAAATAGAAGCGCTTGCCGCTAATAAAAATTATCTTATCATTATTAAATTTCACGATTTAATGGCCAAAGATTTAATTGATCAATATCAGGAAATAGCTAATAAATTTGTGAATGTATTGTACATCAAGGAACGCAATATTATTAAATATTTATTGATAGCTGATCTCATGATAAGCGATACATCGTCAGTAGTTTACGAATTTTTACTTCTTGATAAGCCAGTAATCACATTTAAAAATTACAATAAAATTAGTCATTGTGAAAATTTATTAACTCCAAGTATTTTAGTTCAAAAAGTCGCTGAAAATTTAATAGATGATTCTTTTAAAGAAAAACGTGCAGTTATTTTAAAAGATTACCATCCATACACTGATGGGAAATCAGCAATTCGTATGGTTAATGCAGTGGAAACATTCATTGAAAATAAAGGAGTTCCAGAAAAAAGAGTAATTTCATGGTTTCGTCGATATAAAATCAATAAAATATTTGGAAAAATTTGATAGAAATAAATCAGTATTAAAAACTCCTCACCGACTATGAATAAACTTAATATTTTCTTATTGACATTTTTTTTTATTTTCAGTATTAATTCTTCAGCACAAATAGATCAATATCAATCAGATATTGTAAAACTATTAAATTGTAACGGTACCATTGAAAAGTACGATTTTGAGTACGAAAAAACGTTAACATCATTAAGAGTTCGTATAGCAGCAGAAAATACTCCACTATCATTTTGGAATAGTTTTAGAGAAACTAAAAAAGAAAGTTTAAATGAACTTATCGCAATACAAGCTTTCGCCTACAGAAAATATTTTTCTCATGACGAAATTAAGGTGTTGCTTAATTTTTACAGCTCGTCTGCAGCAACTAAATTGATAAAAAATAAAGAAGTCACCTCAGAGGAAAAAACTCTTATAGATAATTTTAATGAGAGCAAGCTAGCTAATAAAATAGATTCTATAAGTGAAGATTTTGAGAAGGATACTGAAAAAATTGCTCGAGAATGGAAAAAAGAGTTGTTTGCAAAAGGAATGGGGGCACTAGCTAAGGCTGGATATACTAAATGACGGTTAACTTGGCTAAATAATCATAATTTTTTCCAGCACTTATAATTTCAAAGTTTAATCCATTTTTATTAGCTAATTTTTTGAACGTTCTAGGATCTAGATATAACCAGTCAAATGGTTCGCTTCTAAAATCTTTATAATGAATCGTAAATTCTAGCTCACCATAATAATTTCCAGCTGGGACCAAAATACTTCCTTCTTGGTCACCCTGGTCATACATATATCTTAAGTCGGTTGAATCGATAAGGATTTGGCCATTTTTCGTTAATAGTTTTTTTAAATGTTGAAGGTAGTTGGATACATAATCTAACTTTTGGAAAATTCCAGTACCATTCATTAATAATAAAATAGTATCAAATTTTTCTTCATTTAATTGAAGTATATCGATTGCTTTTACTTTTGTTAAACCACGTAATTTGCACACTTCTATGGCGCCAACAGAGATGTCAATTCCTGTTACTTCATTGCCTAATTCTTGAAGATAAAGCGAATGACTTCCGGCCCCACATCCTACGTCGAGAATTTTTCCATCTGCAGTTTTTAATGCTAATTGCTCTAGTGGAGACATGGCATCAAAACTTCTGAAGAGATGGGGAAGGGGTAAAACATCTAGTTCACTGATATTTGTTTCAGTATACAAATCATCTGTATAATGATTGTTTTGATAATCTAACAATGCTTGCCCAATTAAATCATTCATAAGTCTAAAGCTTTTAGTACTTTTGGAATCTATGGACAACATCTTAAAACAGCTACCAAAGAAGGCCAAAGATAAGGAGAATGAAAATAAAAAATTATTTAAAAAGCTTCGGAAAAAACCACCGAAACATTTAGATAAATTGATGGTAGAGTTGCATGATAAGGAGTTTGAAAAAACTAATTGTTTGCAATGTGCTAACTGTTGTAAAACAACAGCACCTTGGTTAAATGATCAAGATATTGCAAGGATTTCTAAACATTTGAGACTGAAAGAACAAAAGTTTATTGAACAATATTTAGAGATAGGAGAGGATCATGAATTTTCATTTAAACTTATTCCCTGTGTTTTTTTGATGCCGGATAATGAATGTGGTATTTATAATGTTCGCCCAAAAGCCTGTCGGGAATATCCTCATACAAATAGAAGGCGGTTTCAACAAATTGAGACTGTGACTATTGCCAATACAGCAATTTGTCCAGCTACTTATAATATTATGGAAGCATTAAAAAAGGCGTTGCCAGTTCAGTACTCGGAGAATGGAGGAAAACCTCGAGAAAAGTTTAGAAAAGGAGGTGGCTAAAATTATCTATCATACAATAAATATTTTTCACGTAATAAATCGTAATTATTTAAATCTTTAAGCCAAGTTTTTCTTATTTCTGCATAAGTATATCCTTTTTCAATTTGTTCTTGAAGCTTTTTTGTTCCAGCTAATTTTGTAAAAAATGGCGAAAAAAAAGTATTTTTATTTTCTGTTTGACGATAAGCATTTATTAACCATTCAAGGTTTAATTTAGATAGTTTTTCAGTATTTCTTAAATCCTTTCCGTAGCACAATTTATTTTTAAATTTAGGTGTTTTAGCTCCTTCATTAGCTCTTGGTGTAAAAGTAAAGGGATATAATTCTGGTGATAGATTTGGAGCGCCAAATAGTTGGAATTGTATTTCTGTTCCACGACCTGCACTCAAATAAGTTCCTTCAAAAAAACAAAGGCTAGGATATAAGTTGATAGAGGTGTCGTTAGGAAGATTTGGGGAAGGTTTAATGGGTAAAGAATAAGTTGTCTTATGTGAATAATTTTTCATTTTAACAATTAGGAGTTCACATTTAACTTCTTTTGACAACCATCCTTCTCCGTTAATCATTTGTGCATATTCTCCAATAGTCATACCATGCACTACTGGTACGGGATGCATTCCTACAAAACTTCTATGCGCTTTTTCCAGAACGGGTCCATCAATAAAACTACCATTTGGATTTGGACGATCCAAAACAATCAAGGGAATATTAGCTTCAGCACAAGCCTCCATGATATAGTGCAAGGTTGAAATATAAGTATAAAATCGAGCCCCCACATCTTGAATGTCAAAAATGATAATTTCAACACCATCTAATTGTTGGATTGAAGGTTTTTTATTTTCACCATATAAAGAAGCAATAGGGATTCCAGTTTTATTATCAATACCATCTTTAATAAGTTCTCCTGCATCTGCTTTACCTCTGAACCCATGCTCAGGAGCGAAAACATATTTAATAGGTATGTTTTTTTGGTGTAAATAATCAATTATGTGAGCGCTTGAATCTATTTTAAAATTTATTATTGAAGTTTGATTCGCTACAACAGCCACTTTTTTATTTTTTAATAATGGTAGATATTCATTTAATTGATCTGCTCCCAGTATAATACTATTAGAGATCAATTTATTTTTGGATTGACTTTTACAACAAAAACAAGTTGTTATAGTTAATAATAACAATAAGAAATGTGTATTTTTGAAATCCGTTAATGTCATAACTTGTCCGTGAATTTTGAATATTTTATCGCTAAGCGAATTGTCTCTGCAAAGGAATATAAAAATAGTATTTCATCACCAATAATAAAAATTGCGATATTATCGATTGTAATAGGTTTTGTTACCATGTTAATTTCAATTGCTTCTGGTGTAGGACTTCAAAATAAAATATATCAAAAAGTATCTGCTTTTAACGGTGACATCATTATTTCTAATTTCGACACAAATTTTTCTGATGATTCGCAAAACCCTATTTCTACAATTCAGGGATTTTACCCTACATTTAATTCAATTAAAGGAATACAACACATTCAAGCTACTGCCTCAAAAGGTGGAGTGATAAGGACCGCTAATAAATTTGAAGGGGTTGTGGTAAAGGGAGTTGGAAAAGACTATGATTGGAATTATTTTAATGAATTTTTAATAGATGGAAGCTTGCCAGATTATAGCCAACTTCTAACCAATAAAATATTAATTTCAGAACACACATCCAATCGCTTAAATCTAAAAGTAGGAGATAAATTAAACACGTTTTTTTTTAATAGCGATAATTCTAAACTACCAAGAAGTAGGAGTTTTGAAGTATCAGGAATTTATAATAGTGGCTTTAACGAATTTGATGAAAAGTTTGTAATAGCAGATATTCGCCATATTCAACGGTTAAATAAATGGTCTGAAAATGAAATTGGATCTTATGAGGTTTTTGTTGAAGAGTTTTCACAAATAGATCAAATAGGTAACGAGGTTTATAATGAAGTTGGAAGTTTTTTAGATTCTCAAACTATAAAAGAACGGTACTTCTCCATTTTTAAATGGTTAGAATTATTTGATTTTAACATTATACTTATTATTTTTATTATGATTGTCGTAGCAGGTATCAATATGATAACAGCATTGTTAGTTTTAATTTTGGAACGAACTCAAATGATTGGAATTATAAAAGCTTTGGGGAGCTCCAATAAAAGTATCAGAAAAATATTCATTTACAACGCAATGTATTTAGTAGGTATTGGGCTTTTTTGGGGAAATGTAATTGGGATTGGATTGTTATTAATTCAAAAATATTTTAAATTAATAAAACTAGATCCCAACATTTATTATGTTAATGAAGCCCCAGTTTACCTAGCGATAGATTATATTTTACTTTTAAATGTTGGGACACTCATAGTTTGTTTTTCGATGTTATTAATACCTTCTTATATAATTTCAAAAATTACTCCTGTTAGGGCGATTCGTTTTGAATAAATCGATAAAAGATGTCTGTTTGTATAGTAAAAAGTCAAGCTAGGTTTTATATTTTTGTATTGCATTTAATAAGATTATGGAATACGCAAAAAACATTCTTGAGACCATTGGAAATACCCCACTTGTTAAAATCAATAAATTAGCAGAGGAAGTTCCTGGTCTGGTATTGGCAAAATACGAGACTTTTAATCCTGGAAATTCAGTCAAAGATCGAATGGCTTTAACCATGATTGAAGATGCTGAGGCTGATGGAAGATTAATGCCTGGAGGAACTATTATAGAAGGTACTTCAGGAAATACAGGAATGGGATTGGCATTAGCCGCAATAGTTAAAGGTTATAAATGTATTTTTGTTTTAGCTGATAAACAATCAAAGGAAAAATGCGATATCCTTAGAGCAGTTGGTGCTGAGGTAATTATTTGCCCTACTGCAGTTGAGCCCGAGGATCCAAGATCTTACTATTCAGTTTCCAAACGATTATCTCAAGAAACTCCCAATAGTTGGTATGTCAACCAATATGACAACCCCAGTAATTCAAAAGCACATTACGAAAGTACTGGACCAGAAATTTGGAAGCAAACAGCCGGAAAAATCACACATTTTGTAGTAGGTGTTGGTACTGGTGGTACTATATCTGGAGTTGGTAAATACCTTAAAGAAAAGAATCCAAATATTAAAATTTGGGGTATAGATACTTATGGAAGTGTTTTTAAAAAATACCATGAAACAGGAATTTTTGATGAAAATGAGATTTATCCATACGTGACAGAAGGAATTGGAGAAGACATATTGCCTAAAAATGTAGATTTTGACATCATTGACGGTTTTACAAAAGTAACTGATAAAGACGGAGCTTTATACACCCAAAGACTCGCCAAAGAAGAAGGAATGTTCTTAGGAAATTCTGCAGGGTCTGCCATAAAAGGAGTGCTTCAATTAAAAAAACATTTTACAAAAGATGACGTAATTGTTGTTTTATTTCATGATCACGGCAGTCGTTACGTAGGTAAAATGTTTAATGATGATTGGATGCGAGAAAAGGGATATTTGGAATAAATAACTTTATTTTCTGATATAATATTTTAATTGCCTTTAATTTTAAATTGTTTATTTTGCATTATGTTAATTTCCTTTTATAGTTTAAGACATTATTTCGAAAAACATGGATTTTATGTAAGTTCTCGTTTTGCAGATCGATTAGGCATAAAAGCAAAGAATGTACGATTGTTTTTTATTTACTCTTCATTTGCAACACTTGGATTGGGATTTATCGTATATCTTACAATAGCATTTTATTTAAAATTGAAAGATTTAATTTATACAAAAAGATCTTCAGTATTTGATTTATGAAAAAAATATTTCATACCAAACTGTATATTGCCGTAATATCGCTAATTGTAATCTTTTTAATAGGAACATTATACTTTAGGTTTTCCTCTAATTACTCATGGGTAGATGCTTTTTATTTTACAGTTATTACAGCTACAACAGTTGGTTTTAAAGAAGTTCATCCGCTTACTGAGGCCGAAAAAATATTTACTACAGGCTTAATTCTAGCGAGTATATTTGTTTTGGGATTTGCGATAACCGTAATTACAGAAAATATCTTTAGTAAAAATAATATTGGTAATTTAAGACAAAAAAAAGTGGAGAAAAAAATTAAAAAATTACACGATCATGTTATCGTTTGTGGCTACGGAAGAAATGGTCAGCAAACTATACACAAATTGATGGCCTACAAACAGCCCTTTGTTGTTATTGAGAAAGATGAAGAAGTTGTTGAAAAATTCTCCAGTGAACTAGTTCCATTTGTATTTGGAAATGCAAACGAGGATGAAGTTCTTAAACAGGCTGGTATCGAAAAAGCTTCCACGCTAATAAGTGCTTTGCCAAACGATGCAGATAATTTATTTGTGGTGTTATCTGCCAGACAATTAAATAATAATTTAAAGATTATAAGTCGTGCAACAGAGGAGACCACTATGAAAAAACTCAAGCTTGCTGGTGCCAACAATGTAATAATGCCTGATAAAATTGGTGGTGATCACATGGCCTCACTTGTGGTAACACCCGATTTAATAGAATTTTTAGATAACTTATCAGTATCCGGTGAGGATGATAGTATGAACGTGGAACAAGTGTCATTTTCAAAGGTTTGTCCTGATGGAAAAGAATTAGCTATCCATGAACTGGATTTAAGAAAAAAAACAGGATGTTCTATAATAGGATATCGCTCACCCAATGGTGAATATATTGTAAATCCAGAAGCGGATTTAATTTTACAACAAGGATCAAAATTAATATTAATTGGTAGGCCTTTTCAAATAGATAGTTTGAAACAATTATATAATGTTTAAAGCTCGTTAACAAATTAACTAGCAAAAATTTGAAGTCCCATTTTTTTTTAGTTTATTGTTGTCTTAATTCAAGCTAAATAAAAAATAATTATGAAGAATTACCTTCTTTCCTTAGTCACTTTTTTAATTCCAATGTTAAATTTTGCACAAGAGACTTCTGAAAAAGGTCTAGATCAGCAAATAGATGAGGCATTTAAACCCTTTTCAGATTTAATTTCAAGTATTGTTTTTTTTGAAGTTTTTGACGGCGCTCCATTTGTTATCATTTTATTGGTTGGAAGTGCTTTGTTTTTTTCAATTTATTTTGGTTTCCCAAATTTCAGATATTTTTTAACCTCAATAAACATCGTTAGAGGTAAACACGATAACATAGATCATCATGAGTCAGGTTCTCCGGAACTTGCGATCGACGGAGATATAAAAGGAACCATTGAGGATGAAAGTAAAGAAGGCGAAGTAACTCACTTTCAGGCATTAGCTACAGCCGTTTCAGGGACTGTCGGAAATGGAAACATTGCAGGTGTTGCATTAGCTATTGCATTAGGTGGCCCTGGAGCTACTTTTTGGATGATTGTTTGTGGTTTATTAGGTATGTCGACCAAGTTTGTAGAATGTACCCTTGGAGTACAATACAGAGATGTTGATGACGAAGGAACGGTTTATGGCGGGCCAATGTACTATATTAGTAAAGGTTTAAAAGAAAGAGGTTTTGTGATGTTAGGTAAAATAGCTGCTGTTTTATTTGCTATTTTTTGTATTGGAGGCTCTTTTGGTGGGGGTAATGCTGCTCAGTCTAATCAAGCAACAATTGTTATTAAAGATTTGCTTGGTATAGAAAGTACGAGTGCGGGTGCTGTCATTGGTATAATATTGGCAATTTTAGTAGGTGTTATTATTATCGGTGGTATTAAAAGAATAGCCTCTGTAACTGAAAAAGTAGTGCCATTTATGGCGATCCTTTACTTAGTCGCTTGTCTATATATTATTTTATCTAATTTTTCTTTAGTAGATGATGCAATTAGTTTAATAGTTACAGAAGCATTTAACCCAAAAGCAATTGGGGTTGGAGGAATTATTGGTGTATTACTAGTTGGATTTAAAAGGGCTGCATTCTCCAATGAAGCGGGAGCTGGTTCAGCATCTATTGCACATTCAGCTGTAAAAACTAAATATTCAGCCTCTGAAGGTTTAGTAGCATTATTGGAGCCTTTTATAGATACGGTTGTAATTTGTACGATGACGGCATTGGTCATTATTATATTTAATTTTGATGGCGCTTTTATATATGGAGGTGATGGACTTGGTAGTGTAATGATAGATGGAGTTTCCTACGAAGGTGCGGGAATTACTTCACAAGCATTTGCTCAGTACATACCTTACTCCAATGTATTTTTAACTATAGCCGTAGTATTATTTGCGGTTTCTACGATGATTTCTTGGTCCTATTATGGTCTTCAATCTTGGAAATTTTTATTTGGTAGAGGTAAAGCAGCAGATTTAACTTATAAACTTTTATTTCTGTTGTTTGTTGTTATCGGTGCAGCAGCAAGTATGAATTCTATTTGGGCTTTTTCTGATGCGATGATTTTTGCTATGGTATTTCCAAATATGATCGGGTTGTATTTCTTATTCCCAGTGGTGAAAAAACAACTAAAAAGATATTTGGATGCAATTAAAGCCAGTAACGCTTAGTTAATCACATATTTAAATAATTGTTTCGAAATTCTCCCCAGAATAAAATACAAATATTCTGTTGGATAAATTTAAATCTTTTTTTGTTTTTAACAGCTCTCAGCGCAATGGGATTCTATTTTTGTTGTTATTGGTATCAGGTTTTGCTGTAATTAGTAATTATATTGATTTTACAACTGAAAACTTATTAGACACCAATTCAAAAGAAGTTTTAGCCGTACAAAAAGAATTAGATTCTATAAGAACTTTATTAATAGAATCAAATCAACCTAAAATTTATCCCTTTAATCCAAACTTTATAACAGATTTTAAGGGCTACAAGTTAGGTATGTCATCTGAAGAAATAGATAGATTGTTAGATTACAGGAAACAAAATAAATGGATTAATTCGAAAGAAGATTTTCAAAAGGTAACTAAAGTTTCCGATTCTTTTTTAGATCAAATAAGCAGCTATTTTAAATTTCCAGATTGGATCAGCAACCCAAAACCAAAATACAGCGATTGGAGAAAAGGATTTAAAGAAAAAACATTTGACCAAAAAATAGATCTTAATATCGCTACTCAACTACAACTTGAAGAAATTAATGGAATTGGAAAATCTTTTAGTAAAAGAATTGTTGATTATAGAAGTAAGTTAGTAGGATTTTCTGATGATATACAATTATATGAAGTTTATGGTTTGGATTATCAAGTAGTAAACAAGGTATTGAATGAATTTACTGTAAAAACTCCAAAAGAAATTATAAAAATGAATCTTAATAAAATATCAGCCTCCGATATTGCAACTATTCCGGGCATATCCTTTGAGCTTGCTAAGAGAATTTGGGAGTTTCGTATATTAAACGAAAGAATAGTTGACTTTATGGAATTGAAAAAAATTGAGGGGCTCACAGAAAGAAAGTTACAAGGAATTCAGCTATATTTGAAGTTGGAATGAAACCCTTATTAACCTTTATTTTATCAATAATTAACTTAATTTAATGAACAACCTATATTTTACTGAAGAGCATGAACTGTTTAGAAAAAGTTTAAAAGATTTTTTACATAAAGAAGTGGTTCCTCACATAGATAAATGGGAGAAAGAAGGAAAAGTTGAACGCTTTATTTGGAGAAAAATCGGAGAGATGGGGTTTTTCGGTATCAACTATCCAGAAGAATTTGGAGGCTTAAATCTAGATCTTTTTTATACAGTAATTTTTCTGGAGGAATTACAGAAAATAAATTCAGGAGGGTTTGCTGCTAATTTGTGGGCTCATGCTTATCTAGCTATGACGCATCTAGACAAAGAAGGTAGTCAAGAAATTAAAGAAAATTATTTAGCAGCTAGTATTACCGGAGATAAAATAGGATGTCTGTGTATTACAGAACCTTTTGGAGGTTCTGATGTATCAGGTATAAGAACAACTGCAATAAAAAATGAAGGCACTTATGTTTTAAACGGTTCAAAGACATTTATAACCAACGGAGTATATAGTGATTATTTAATAGTTGCTGCTAAAACTAATATTGAAAAAGGAGCTAAAGGAATTAGTATTTTTTTAGTAGATAGGGATACACCAGGAATTACATCGACTAAGCTTGACAAACTTGGTTGGAAAGCAAGTGATACCGCAGAAATCGCTTTTGATAACGTCATTGTTTCTACAGAAAATTTAATGGGCGAAGAAAATAAGGGCTTTTCTTACATCATGGAGCATTTTGCCTTGGAACGTCTTGTAATGGCTATTAATGCGCACGCTAGAGCAGAATTTGCATTGGAATATACGATTCAATACATGAAAGAGAGAACTGCATTTGGTCAAAGCATATCTAAATTTCAAGCATTAAGACATAGTGTAGCTCAGATATCGAGTGAACTTGAAGTCTGTAAAGCTTTTAATTATACAACTGCTAAGAGATTAAATGATGGGGAGTATGTGGTTAAAGAAGCTACAATGGCTAAATTAACATCCACTAAAATGGCAGACGATGTCATATACCAATGTCTTCAGTTGTTAGGTGGGTATGGCTATATGGAAGAATATCCTTTAGCCAGACTTTTTAGAGACAGTCGACTCGGCCCAATAGGAGGTGGTACCTCTGAAATTTTGAGAGAAATTATTGCAAAAATGATAATTGATGGTAAAGACTACAAACCGGTTACTTGAAAAAACAAATCTCAGAAAATTGTTGGCTAAAAGTGAACGATATCATTACCAATTAAAAACACTACTATTTTGCTTGTTTTTTATTTGTACTTTAAATTCATTTTCTCAAGTTGAATTAAAAGGAAAAGTAATTGATTTTATAACCTATTTACCTCTTGAAAATACTAGTGTGTATGTAGATAAATCTACAATTGGTTCTGTCAGTAATAGAGATGGTAAATTTATATTATCGGTTCCAAAAAGATTACAGAATGATACGCTAGTGATATCGTCAATTGGGTATAAGAGTTATAAGGTTCTAGTAAATGATTTTAAAAATGATACAGCAATTTTTTTGGAAGAAGATATAGCATCGTTAGATGAAATCTTCATAGTTGCAGAAACTAGGCCTAAAAATGGTAATGATGTAGTGTTAAGAGCAATTGAAAGGTTGCCAGAAAATCTTCCAGAAAATCCTTATCTGCAAAGAGGTTTTTTAAGACATCGTGAACGCAATAAAAAAGAATATAAATGGCTGATTGAAAGTGCCATTACTTTGTACGATTCAAGTTATGCATCGGGATCAGATAAAAATTTAAAAATAAACATAGATCAAAACAGAAAGAGTTTCGATTTGCGTGATGTAGACAGCTTATTTGCATATTCTTCTTATTTAAGAAATGTCTCTAAAACCTTTAAAATGTCTACGAAGGAACTTCGGAGAGATACAATTAAAACAGAAACATTAATCAAGGCTATAAAGTGGAATGACGAAAGAGTAAATGGATTGGATTTTTTATTTAGAGGACCATTAAATTTAGTTAGAAATTCTAATAGAAATAACTCGATATTTGGAGCTGATATCCTCAAAAATCATCAATTTAAAATAGATACAATATTGGTGGATAACGACAGAAAAATATATAAAATTGAAATAAAACGAGGATTTGATTTTGTTGGACTTAACACCAAAGGAATTTATAACGAAGGTTTTGAATCAAGAGGCTGGTTATATATTTATTGGGATAATTTTGCAATTAAGAGGATAGAATATGATTTAATAGCCTCTTCAGATAAACAAAAGCGAAGAAGTAAAAGCTTACTAGGAACTCTAAACAATCACAAGCTAGTTATATCTTACAAAGAATACGAAGAAAAAATGTATCCAAACTATTACTACTATGAAACCCCAAAATTAGTGAATGTTGGAGATCGATCTACCGATAAATTATACAAAACTGAAGAGGAAAAGAAAAAATTAAAAGAAGAGCAATTTTATTATTCAGTTCAAGAAATTCTATTTTCAGAAATTATTCAAGATTCTTTAGTGATCGCAAATGCATTAAAAAAACCATGGTCAGATGATATATTTATTCAAAGACCTTATAATAAAGAATTTTGGAAAAACTATAATGTATTATTAGAGAGCGAAGAAGAAAAAAAATTGGTCGAAGATTTAAGTAAAAGAGCAACCTTATTTAGGGAGTAGAATTTTACTTTTTTAAAAAAAAAGAAATCTTATTATATAAACCAAAAAACTTATTATATTTGCCGACCTAAAAGAGAGGAGGTTAAGAGTTATGTTAATAATACCAATAAAAGAAGGAGAAAACATTGATAGAGCGCTGAAACGTTTTAAACGTAAGTTTGATCGTACAGGAACTAAGAATCAATTGCGTGAAAGAAAACAGTTCACAAAACCTTCAGTAAAAAGAAGAGCTCAGATTCAAAAAGCTCAGTACATCCAAAATCTAAGAGATCAAGAAGAGGTTTAGTATTTCTGTTTGATTTGACATATAAAGTCCCTTGAAAATAGTAATTTTACTTTTTAAGGGATTTTTTATGCACTTTAATTCTTTTATAGAATACCTCCAGTTTGAGAAAAACTATTCTCCAAATACCATAACTGCCTACAGTAGGGATATAGAAAGTTTTTTGGATTTTGCATCCAAACAATTTGGCTATTCTGAAATCAAAAACATACACTATTCAATTATAAGAAATTGGATTGTAAAATTAGTTGATGACGGAGTATCCAATACTACCATCAACAGAAAAATTTCTTCTTTACGAACTTATTATAAATTTTTAATTAAAATCGGTGACTTAAAGGTAAGTCCTCTCTTAAAACACAAAGCACTAAAAACAGCTAAAAAAATACAAGTCCCTTTTTCAGAAAAAGAAATAGAAGAGGTTTTAAATCTTTTAAAAGATCAGGACAGTTTTTTAAGTGCAAGAAATAAGCTTATAGTTGAACTTTTTTATTCAACAGGAATGAGAAGAGGTGAGATGGTAAATTTGAAATTGATAGATGTTTCTTTTTCTCAAAAAACAGTAAAGGTTTTAGGAAAAAGAAATAAAGAAAGAATAGTTCCTTTATTACCTTCAGTATTAAAAACAGCCAATACTTACCTAACATTCAGAAAAGGCTTAAAGAAAATTAAGGATACAGATTATTTTTTGCTCACTGAAAGAGGTAATAAAATATACGAGACGTTGCTTTACAGGTTAATCAATAATTACTTTAGCCAGGCTTCAGAAAAAGTAAAAAAAAGTCCTCATATTCTAAGACACTCTTTTGCTACTCATCTGTTAAGTGAAGGTGCAGATATAAAATCTGTTAAGGAGTTACTTGGTCATTCAAGCCTTGCATCTACTCAAATTTATGCTAACAATAGTATATCAAAATTAAAACAAGTATATAAAAATTCACATCCTAGAAATTCAAATTAGAACAGAGTGTTCCTTAAATATTTTGTAAGAGTCCTAACAGATTACAACTATATATTTTTCAAACTCTAAAACATTCTAAAAAAAGTAAAGTAAAAAATAAAAAGAATATTCTTGAAAAAAAGTTTTTTAAAAAAAATAATTTATTTACATTTGCAGTCCGTTAGAAATAACGTGTTTTTCTTTGTCGAAAAACAAGCCGAAAGCCGATGTAGCTCAGCTGGCTAGAGCAGCTGATTTGTAAT
>ERZ1047472.758-NODE-758-length-27707-cov-17.950275_pt1 | contig 27707 bp, 28 predicted proteins | sample MGYA00383095_ERZ1047472 | MGnify/ENA primary metagenome ERZ1047472 (study PRJEB29581, sample SAMEA5548365) | metagenome | biome: marine; feature: coastal; material: water | depth 1 m | study: Short-term variability in the microbial, nano- and picoplankton... | reverse complement strand
CAACCCATGATGAAGCTTGTCGAAAGGAGATTCAGGACAGCGACCTGATCTGCCTCGACCAATGCCACTATCAGGTCACCGAAAAAGAAGGTGGTTATTACGGGGAGTTAGAGCCAGGTTGCCGTTGCATGGTTCAGCGCGATGGCAGAGACACCGTCTTGCAAAGCAGCTTCAGGCTTAAGGGCGAGTGTCTGGAAACACTGGACCGAGGCCATGACCCTGAAACCAACGAACGCTGTTGGGGCTCGATCGCTGGTGAGTTCCGTTTCAAACGAAAAGCAAGTTGGTCGAACGATCTCCCAACAACCTGGGGCTAATGGAACCGCTCAGCGAGCACCAAGTGATCGCCAACCTGCGGCAGCAGGAGGATGCATCAGACCGGTATTACGCCGCCTGGTGGTTAGGGAAAATGCGCAGTCAGCATCCCGATGCTGTGCCGTTGCTGCTTGGAACCCTCTCAGTCTTAAGTGAAGACCCCGTGAATGACGAGGACCGAGGCGTTGCACTCAATGCCATTCGAGCTCTTGGGCTTCTGCTCAATCCAGCCGCCAACGACCCACTGATTCAACTTCTTTCATCAACGGACTACACGGTGCGCGAAGAGGCCGCACGAAGTCTCGGCGCGATGCAAACGAAGGAGGCTCTTCCCCAAATGTGCCACCTCTTGAGAAGTGGGCCTGCCGCATCCGGAGGCGAGCAAGTGGGCTCATCAACATTGAACGAACCCTGTGAGGCCCTACTCGAAGCCTTGGGGAACATCGGCGTGAGTAGCCCAGACGTTCTCAACGTGATTACTCCGTTCACTAACCACCCTCGCCCTTTGGTTCGCGCAGCAGCCTGTCGTGCCCTCCTTCAGCTCATGAAAGAGCAGCGTTGGGCAGTTGAGTTGGAAAAGCTGCTTCAACATCCTGAGCCACTGGTTCGGCGTGGAGTGTTGTTGGATCTAGGCGCCACTGGCTGGACAGCAGCCCTTCCAGCGATCGAATCCGCCAGCGTTGAAGCCAGTCTCAAGTTGGTGGCGTTGCGAGGTCTTGCCGAACAAAGCGACGACACCAAGGTGTTGGATGCAATGGACCGACTGCTCTGATGTCAGCATCTGCTCTCCAGAAGGCCATCCTTGCGTTGGACCGCGCGACAACGACCTCCGAACTCGTCGAGGCCACGCAAACCATTTGTGGCTTGAAGGATCTTGAAGCAGCACCCACGCTGATCAAAGTTCTTGGCTTCAACAATCCTGCGGTAGGAGCCGTTGCAACCCAGGGCCTGATCGCCCTTGGCCGTGATGTTGTGCCGATCCTGGTTGTGAATTTGGATGTTGGTAATTACGGCGCAAGGGCTTGGGTGGTGCGAGCCATCGCCACGCTGCGAGACCCTCGCGGACTCGACCTGCTGGAGCATGCGCTCAACGCCGACATCGCACCAAGCGTGCGCCGCTCCGCCACTCGTGGGTTGGCGGAGATGGAGCTCGAAGGTTCGAACGTCTCCAAAGATTTTTCAAGGTGTTGTGAAGCCCTGTTCAAAGCAGCTGCGGATGATGAGTGGATCGTGCGTTACGCCGCGGCCTTCGGCCTTGAGCAACGATTCGGCCACAACTCAACAAATACCGGGCTGAAAACCCAAGCCATCGCTCATTTGGAGGAGCTCAGTTCGAATTCAGAGGCTGTCAAGGTGGTGAAACAGCGGGCAAAGCTCGCGTTGCAACGTCTTCAAGCCGGATGACCAAGACAATTCTGTTCGTCTGCCTCGGGAACATTTGCCGATCTCCCGCAGCCGAGGGGGTGTTCCTGCACTTACTCGCCGAGCGCAACCTCACCGATCAATTTGTAGTGGATTCGGCTGGAACAGGCGGATGGCATGTGGGGAACCCAGCAGATCGCCGCATGCAGGCAGCAGCCAATCGCCGAGGGATTCAGTTACCGAGTCGAGCCCGACAAATCAGTCTTGACGACCTGGTGGATTTCGATCTCGTGCTCACCATGGACGATGCCAACTTGTCAGCGGTACGAAGTTTGTCCGATGAGATGGGCGGCCGTGCCACAGCGGAGGTGAGGCCAATGCTGAGTTTTGCTCGAAACTTCACTGAACACGAAGTACCAGACCCGTACTACGGCGGTGAAGCGGGTTTCGAACATGTCCTCGACCTCCTCGATGACTCCTGTTCTGCGTTACTTGATGAACTCACCGCTGGGGAGTAGGCCAAGCCTCCTCGGCCACCCGTTCCCGAAACAGTCGCACCAAAGCTTCAATCACAGCATCAATGTCCATGCCATCCGTCACAAGCTCGATGGCATCATCAGCCTGCATCAGAGGTGCTTCCTCTCGAGTGCTATCAAGACGATCCCTCTCCGCGATCTGAGTTTCTAACTCCGCCCGCTCGGGCACCGCAAACCCTCGCTGCTCTAAATCCAGAGCACGACGTCGGGCTCTCTCAGTCACGGTGGCCGTCAAAAACACTTTGAGGTCAGCGTGGGGGAACACAGCGGTGCCGATATCCCGTCCTTCCGCCACCAGCCCCCCCTTCGAACCCATCGATTTCTGCTGCACAGTCAAGGCTTGACGCACGCAACGATGGGCAGCGACGGCAGACACCGATGCTGTGACGTCTGGAGAGCGAATCGCGCTGCTCACGTCCTCTCCATTCACAAGAACCTGCTGCACTCCACCGGGCAAAGACTGCAACTGCACATCTAAATCCTTAAGCAGAGGTTCGATGGCGACGCCATCCGATGGATTGACACCACGCTCCAGGACGAGCCAAGTGACTGAGCGATACATCGCCCCCGTGTCGAGATACACGAGCCCGAGGCGCTCCGCAAACGCCCGTGTGACCGTACTTTTTCCAGCTCCAGCCGGACCATCGATAGCAACAAGAGGCTGGCGAGTCATCAAAAACGCATGATCAATCAAACGCGTTGACCCACAACGAACAGCAGCTGCGAGCAATGAGATTGCTGTCTCATCGCCACAGGGTTGAAGCGTGCAGGGATCAACACGTTGAACGTATTCCACCTCAAATCCTGCATCAGAAAGAGATCCCCGTAGTGCTGGGATCGGATCAGATCCATCTCCCCGGGCCGCATGCAATGCCTCGGGCAATGCCGCGGCCATGCGTCGCTGATCAGGGGAAAGGTATTGATTCCTGGAACTCAAGGCCAGTCCATCGGCCTCCCGAACGGTGGCGACACCTTGAACAATCACCGGTCGTGCCAAATGGGCAACTAACCAGCGAAGAATCACAAGCTGTTGCCAATCCTTTTCACCAAGCCAAAGCTGGCGCGGACGAACCAGATCCAACAATCTGGCCACAACCGTCACAACCCCATCGAAGTGTCCCGGTCGCGCCGCTCCACAAAGGTGCTTCTGGAGACCAGGCGGAACTTGAATTGTTGATGGATGACGCTCCCCCCCCTGTGGGTAGATCTGTTCCACCGATGGTGCCCAAAGCGCTGCAGCACCCCATCGCTCTGCCACCGCCAAATCGGACTCGAGACTGCGGGGGTATCGAGCCAAGTCCTCGTCAGGGCCGAACTGCAGGGGATTCACGAACACACTCACCAAGACCGGTCCCATCGCGGACGCGGCGCGGATTACGGTTCCATGGCCAGCATGGAGAGCACCCATCGTGGGCACAAATTGGAGATCACCCTGCTGAGTCGTGATCCAATCGTTGAGTTGAGCAGTGGTGCGTAGGAGGGGAAAACTCAGCGCAATACCTCGAGCCGAACTTGAGCAATGCCAGAGGCAGTTAAACCAAGACTGCTGGCGGCTCCATGGCCCAAATCAATCACCCGGTGGTGCACAAAGGGGCCACGATCGTTAATCCGAATCACTTCCGAACGTCCATTCCACAAATTGGTGACACGAACTTTGGTGCCAAACGGCAAGGTCCGATGGGCTGCGGTCATTGTTCCCCGCTGGTACACCTCACCATTAGCTGTGCGGTTCCCAAAAAATCCTGGTCCGTACCAACTGGCCTCCCCAGTGATGACGCGAACCACGGTCGGCACAACTTTGATTTTTGGTGGAGGAATGACCGCCAGCGGAGGAGCCGATTCCTCAGCCTCTTTCACATCAGCAGGGGTCAAGCTGGCCTCAATCGATGCCGATGGAATCACCGCAGGCGGTGCAATCAGATCACTTGGATCAATGGGATCAGCAAGCCCTTGATCAAAAAAGTCCGCTGCGTCGACAGGCAGAAGCGTCGCGCTGCCAGAAATCGCTCCACAAATGAATAGCAGCGTGAAAGGAACTCGCATGCCGGGCAAACCAACAGGAGCATGGGCCGAAATCACTCGGCACCGACTCCCGAGGGTTTTCAAAAGGAAATGGTTTCAAAACCTAATCAGGGAGGAGAAGCACCTTTCTGAAAAACCAACCTCTGCCCCAGCACGGTTAAGACGAAGCGGGAACGCCTTCAATGGCCTCAAGCACTGAACAGACGCCAAACAGAGGCCGGCACCCATTGATAAGCAGCAGACGTGATTGGCATAAGCAGGCATGATCAGCCTGCGGACACCTGCGCACCCGGACCACCAACTTGGTGAAGGGGCAGGATCATGAAACCGGATTCAATCCATGGACTACAAGAGTGCAGGTGTTGATGTAGAAGCTGGACGGGCTTTTGTTCAGCGCATCAAAGCTTCGGTAGAGGCCACCCACCGCCCAGAAGTCGTGGGAGGTCTTGGCGGATTTGGCGGCCTCATGCGCCTTCCAACTGGCCTGCGCAAACCTCTTCTCGTGTCCGGAACGGACGGAGTCGGCACCAAGCTGGAACTCGCCCAAAATCATCACTGCCATCACGGGGTGGGCATTGATCTTGTGGCGATGTGCGTCAACGACGTGATTACGTCTGGGGCCGCTCCCCTGTTTTTCCTCGACTACATGGCCACAGGCGCCCTAAGCCCAGCCGCCATGGCCGAAGTGGTCGAGGGAATCGCAGATGGCTGCCGTCAGAGCGGTTGCGCACTTCTAGGAGGCGAAACAGCAGAAATGCCCGGGTTTTATCCCCAAGGGAGATACGACCTCGCCGGCTTCTGCGTTGCCGTCGTCGAGGAAGACGACCTCATCGATGGACGATCCATTTCCCCGGGGGATCAAATCATCGGCATCGCTAGCAGTGGTGTGCACAGCAACGGATTCAGCCTCGTCAGGAAGGTTTTAGAAAAAGCAGGCATCAACGAAAACAGCCAATACGGACCAGACAACAGACGACTCCTCAACGACCTGCTCGCGCCGACAACGCTCTACGCCTCACTTGTTCAAGAACTGCTCAGCAACGCCATCAAGATCCATGGCATGGCCCACATCACTGGCGGGGGATTGCCTGAAAATTTGCCCCGCTGTCTGCCGGAGGGCACGACGGCCAAAATCGAGGCTGAGGCATGGCCTCGATCTCCTTTATTTCAGTGGCTGCAATCCGCAGGAGCGATTCCAGAACGTGATCTTTGGCATACGTTCAACATGGGAATCGGGTTCTGCCTCGTCGTACCAAAAGAAGCGGAACAAACTGCACTAGATGTTTGTCATTTGAACAACCATCAGGCATGGGTCATTGGTGAAGTGCTGAAGGCCCCTCCAGGGGAGCATTCAGCCTTACAAGGGCTGCCCAGCTGATTGCATCAGTTTCCAACCTGGTTGAATTTCAGCTCTCAACAGCTGAATTAAGTCAATATTGTGCAGTGAGCACATCGGAAAATTTCCGATAGCAACGCCGATACATCGTCTTGTTTCTATGCCATTTGATAAGCCACAGCGCCTTACTCGGCGTCGCTCATCGGCGGGCCCCGTACCACCTAGACGTCCCCTTGACTCTGGCCACGGCCATCGTCAGAGTCCACGCCCAACGTTTTTAACCCTTCGGGACCACGGCAAAGTGTTTGTGGCAGACATGCCGCATTTGTCTGACGGCCAGCTATCCCATATTCATAAGGAAGCAGACGAAGTTTTCACCAGTCTTGAGCGCCGAATCCAAGAGCTGGAACAAGAGCTCAGCCATAGTCCGCAGGATCGAGACACGTTGATCAAGGCATCAACGAAACGCGACGTGACTCGGCGTTTTTTGCGAGCCATCCAAGAAGAGCAAGAGCAACGGCGTAACAATCCCGCAATCCGGCATGCAGCCGGTGAATCTCTTCCTCGAACGTTTCTTGAAGTTGCACGTCACCGCTTACCCGGCGCCACCTTCGATTCACTGCTTCAAGAGGCGCTCACGGCGTGCGAACAACAACAAGCTGCTGCCGCTGAAGCTGAGGCGGAGAAAGTAGCAACAGAAAAGGTCGTGCCCATTCGAAGCGACAGTGACAGCCTTCCCGTGGTTGTGAGTCCAGCCCCTGAATCGGTATCTGAAGCCTGAACCAACCTCAACGGCTTTGAAACGGATTCGAGGGCATGCGTGCAAGGCATCGCTCTCTGGCTTGGTTTAACGCAAAGCATTCAGCCTCCGACAATTGCCAGGTGAGTGCTGCTGCCGCATCCATGGCTTGCCGGGGCGATCGAATACCGGGAATTGGTGTTGTTCCAGTGGCTCGACACCAATTCAAGGCCACCTGAACCATCGATACCCCACGCTCTCTCGCGATAGCTGCGAGCAGCTGCCTGATTGGAAGACTCTCCGGCAAGAGTCGGCGAAACAGTCGTTGGCGTAGCCAGGTGGACGGCCGAGGTGTATCACCCGGAGTACAGCCCAGCACCCCGAAGGCCAATGGGCTGTAGGCCAACACTTCAATATCCAGCGACTGACAAAGATCCAACAACTCTTGCGCTGGCGCCACTCCCGGAGAGAGCAATGACCATTGGATCTGCACACTGCTGAGCTTCACCCCTCGCTCCCTCAGCCGGGCCTGCATCCAACGCAAACGGCGAGGCCCCACATTCGACACCCCCAGCTCGTCCACTTGCTGAGCCTGAACCAGATCAGCCAAACCATCCAAAAGCGCAGCTTCCTGCCAGGGCGCATACCGCGCTGTACTCCAGTGCAATTGCACCCGCTTCAGATAACCACCTAATCGCTTTTGACTGGCATTAAAAGCACGATCCAGCCCCCTTCTCCCCTGACGCCAGGGGAAAGGAGCCAACTTTGTCGCCACCACTAATTGAGAGCGACGCGAAGCCGGTAAAGCCTCAATAAAGCCTCCCAGAAGACTTTCGCTGCGACCGTTTAAACGACCCGTCCCGTAGGAATCGGCCGTGTCGATGAGGTTGAGTCCTGAGCTAAGGGCTTGGCGAAACGTGGCAGCTAGGCGCCCATCGTCCCTGTTTGGGTCATACCCCCAAACAAATTCATTGCCCCAAGCCCAAGTTCCAAAACCGATGCTGTTCAACCGGCACGAGCCTTTGCCAGCCATGATCACCTTTCCAAATCAGATTTTCGATGTCTGACCACAAAGCGTCGGAATCCTCTCCGTGCCTCTCAAGCCAAACCGCCAGTGAAAGCGAGCCAGCGGAGGTCGAACGAGTTCTTTGCAACCACTGCCGTCGCACAGCAAGCAACGGAATCCGTTGCTTGGGTATGTGCGTTGCCGACAACGACTACTGATTCGGTGATCCCGTGAAAGCCACGGGCGCCCTTGACGCGTTGATGAAAAGAGTGATTCCCAAGGAGATTTGGGAGACTGGAACCAATGAAACGGTGCCCCGCCGTTAAACCGCTTGTGGTGTCGCACCAAAGATCCCTTCAACAGCAAACCTTGCGACTCGTTCGGTCGATCTTGAAAAAGGCGGCACCCAGATTCGAACTGGGGATAAAGGATTTGCAATCCTCTGCCTTACCACTTGGCCATGCCGCCGCAGGGGAACGTCTAGTCCCTCAAAGCGATCGTATCAGCCACGGTTCAACAGCACTTCTGGTGATCTGCAACGGCCACGGAGAAGATCTCATCGCCCTACGCATTCTGGAAGCGGTTCATCGCCGGCATCCTCAACTTCCCTTAGAAGTAATGCCTCTGGTGGGCCAAGGACGAGCTTTTGCAGACGCGGTGAAGGCTGGTTGGCTGCAACGGATTGGTCCAACAGCGACTCTGCCAAGTGGAGGATTTAGCAATCAAAGTCTGCGGGGACTACTCCGAGATCTTCGAGCGGGGTTACCCCTCTTGAGCTGGGGGCAATGGCGACTCGTTCAACGGCGGGCTCATCAAGGACGCTTTCTTGTGGCCGTTGGCGATCTATTGCCGCTGCTGATGGCCTGGGCCAGTGGCGCTGGCTTCGGATTCATTGGGACGCCAAAAAGTGATTACACCTGGCGAAGCGGTCCTGGCCGAAACCTGAGCGATCGATATCACCGCCTGAAGGGCAGTGAATGGGATCCCTGGGAATGGATCTTGATGCGCTCCAAACGGTGCCAATGGGTCGCGATGCGAGATCAACTCACAGCCCGAGGACTCCGTCGCCATCGGGTGGCTGCTCAAGCGCCCGGTAATCCAATGATGGATGGCCTCCAACGCAAGACGATTCCGAAAGCACTCGAGCGGTGCCGAAGAGTGCTTGTGTTGTGTGGGAGCCGAATGCCTGAAGCCCAGGCCAACTTCGATCGTCTGTTGAAGGCGATCGGCCTTGTGCAATCCGCGGTACCGATGGGCTTCCTTGTTGCAGCGGGAGCCGAGCCCTCACCGGAAGGGTTTCGAAGAAGTTTGGAACAACAGGGCTTCAGGCGAAGTTTGCCTCCATCCGATCAACTCAACGCAGAAAGCTGTTGGGTAAAAGGCCCCTGCATGCTGCTCATTGGACGATCCTGTTTTGACAGCTGGAGCGGCTGGTCTGAAGTGGGCCTTGCCACGGCTGGAACAGCCACAGAACAGCTTGTAGGCCTTGGCATTCCAGCCCTCTCGTTACCGGGTCCTGGCCCCCAGTTCAAGGCAAGTTTTGCGCGCAGGCAAAGCCGATTGCTTGGAGGTTCAGTCGAGCCTTGTTCATCACCGATTGCGCTGGCAACGGCCCTCGAACGTCTGCTGGCAGACGCAGATTTACGGAGGAGGCTGGGGCAGATTGGCCAACGGCGCATGGGAGCATCAGGGGGCAGCGATCGGCTCGCCAAGCTGATCCTTGACCACCTGCACTGATACTGAGGAGCCCGAGAAGAGAGCGATGGCGTCGATCCAAGATCCCGTATACGTAAAACTCTGCGCCCAGCTCGCCAGCAAACTGAGCATCAGCTTGGCCAGTGCTCGGCGCCAAGTGGATCAAGCCGCCGCCAAAGAGGGCAAGCGTGATGTTGAAACGCGACGGTTGCTCGTTCAGTCGATGTTGGACGCCCTTGATCAAGGCGACGGCGACCATGCCGCGACCCTTGACGAACTACTGAAAGACAGTGAGGGCGACGGCAACTTCATCCTTGAGGACTAACCACCAGCTCGAGCTCAATGCTCGAAGGTTTGGTTAAACCGCATCCGGTCCAATTCAGCCATCACGGGAATACAGGCAAAACAACGTTGCGCCAACTCCCAACGCCCCTCCCGACGCAGCATCGTTTCCAGCTGGTTCCTCGCTGGGAGGAGGTAACGCACATCATTAGCGGCATAGGCGAGCTGAACATCAGTGAGCTCATCCACCCGTCCCCAGTCACTACTCTGCGCTCCCTTGTCGAGCTCGACTCCCACCAGTTCCATCACTAGATCCTTGAGGCCATGTCGGGGCGTGTATGTCCGCCCCAAGCGGCTACCAACCTTGGTGCAAAACAAAGGCTGAACAGCAATATCAAGCCCAGCCGCAAGGGCTGCCACATCGAACCGAGCGAAGTGAAACACCTTCTCCACCGATGGCGCCTCAAACAAACGCTGAAGGTTGGGAGCAGTGGATTGACCCAAAGCGATGCGCACACACGCGACACGATCCTGTGCATCAGCGATCTGAACCAAACAGAGGCGGTCGCGGCCATGGATCAGGCCCATGGCTTCGGTATCGACCGCAAGACAAGGCATTTGGAGATAACGCTCCGTCCAAGACGCGTCCAAGTCCCCATCGAACACAGCGAACTCGGCAGGAATGGAAGGAGAACCGGCCATGGACCCAGCAGATGAATCAGCCCAGTCTCGCCGGCGGAGATCTGAAAATCCAATCCAATCCCTCTTGAAACTCAAAATGAGATCGACTTTGATGGGGGGAGTGTGTTCCTCGTCGTGTTCTCTCGTCGCAAGCCCTCACGCACCTGCCTCGCAGACATCGAACAGTACTTTCATCAACCACCACCACAGTTTCTCGATCTGGAACTTGCGGTGTGCTGGATTTTGGAATGCCTTCTCAAGGACGACAGCTATCCCTCCTGCCTCCTGCAAAAGCTGATCCAAGCCGAACCCCAGTTACGACTGTCTGAGACCGTGCTTCAGCAGGCTTTGGACTTCCTCGAGCAACAAGGTTCGATCAGTAGCTACACCCAACGCTGTCCCTCACGGGGACGGCCACGCCGGATGTTGCACCTACAAGCTGAAGCGCGCAACGAAGCCGAACGCCTGATGGGGCCATGGAGAACATGGCTGGATTCCCATCGATTCGCATTGAACTGAATCGAATCGGACCCTCTTCGAAACGGGCCCCCTTAGAAAGGGAGCATCGATTTGAGGGGGATCCATGCCGCCGGGGTTCCAGTCCGTCCTGCTGCTCACGATCCTCCTGGCCATTGGCCTGGTTTTTTTCTTGCGCGCTGCCAGCAAGGACAGAACAACTGTGGTGGACATCACCTCACCGCAATCTCCACTGGCAGTCCTGGAAGGACTCAGCAACTGGCTGGAACAACGCGGCTGGAGCCGCGATGGCGGCGATGCAGAACGACAAGTTCTGCGATTTCAAGGGCAGGTGGCCTCAAGCCAACCCCTCGCTGTTTTGCTCTCTGTTCTTGGCACCATCGGCTCAGCCTGCTTTGGATTAGTGCTGCAGCAACTCGCACCACAACTGGCCTGGTGGTCACTTCTACCGCTCGTGGGGCTGGGGCCCCTCGCTGGTGTGATCTACAGCAGCCGCGCCGCTCGCACCGAAACGTTGGAACTGCGCCTCCTCGACGCACCAGCCCAAGGGGGAAGCGCCTTGAGGCTGCGAGCCCACAGGGATGAATTAATTGCAATCGAACTCGAACTGGCCGAGACGCTCCAACTTGCCAGCGATGGATCCCTGCTGACATCACCCATCTAAATCACATGCCTTTCCCGAACTGGATGCGTCGCCCAACCATCACTGTTCCGTTTTCCATGGGCGTTCTGACCTTCACGGGGATGGTCTGTCATCAAGCTCAAAGCCAACAAAATTGGTTACCGGTGGCGAAGCCCGTCGCCACAGAAAGCCTTGGATCCGATCTCAAGCACTGCCCGCCAGCAGCCAACCCGGATCCCTTGCTGGGCCGTCGCACCAAACTGTCCGGACGGTGGGTCGGCCGAGGCGCAGTGCCGTCAACCATCCCGATCGTTGTCATGGCAGGCCATGCCGACTCTCAAAACTTGGGGAGTGCTGGAACGCCTGGCTATGCCGTGGACGTCCGCAACCAGCCGCCGATGGACGGCTCCATGCGGGACGAGCTCTACTGGAATCTGCAAGTACAAAGCGCCGTCGTGCGTCTCGGGCTGGAGCAAGGTCTGAACATCACGTCGTACATCCCGCCCTTGCTCACCATCCGAGATGACAACGACCCAAGAACCAATTGGTCGCAAGCTCGCGTTCGCTCCAGCAAAGGGCACTACATCCTTGAGATTCACTTCGATGCCTACAGCCCCTATGGATTCGGTTCAGGACTCATTCCCGCCATTAATCGCCCTCTGAATGAGCTGGATGAGTCCATCGCCCAGTCCTTCGGTCGCTTCCCAAGATTGTTTCGAGGCGGCCTCGGAGGCCCCCGACGCGGCATCGGCATCCTTGAAATTGGAATGCTCGAGCCTCCTTTGGAGCAAAAACTTCGCGATCAAACAACACGAACCCAGACCATTGAATGCCTGGGTGCACGGGTTGTTAACGCTCTGATGAAAGGGATTAGTTGATCGCCTGATGAGGCCGGCAACGCTCCTCAAGCGATGGATCTCCCAACCAATCTTGGGGAGTGGTGAACAAGTCGGTTAGGAGGGCTTCGCGAGAGCCAGCCTCAGCGGTGTACCCGTACTCCCAACGCACCAGAGGTGGCAACGACATCAGGATCGATTCCGTCCGACCGTTGGTTTGGAGTCCAAAAATCGTGCCGCGATCCCACACCAGGTTGAACTCCACATAGCGACCGCGGCGGTAGAGCTGAAAATCCCGCTCGCGATCGCCATAGGACGTCGCATGGCGCTTTTCGACAATCGGTGCATAGGACGGCAAAAATGCTCTGCCATTGGCTTGACCAAGGCTGAACAGTTGTTCCCAACTCAGCGGGGTTGCACCAAGTTCCGATGAAACCTTGGCTGCTGCCCCTGTTGGATCCTGCCCCTTGTAGAGCGTTCCTCTCGAATCCTGGTAGTCATAAAAAATTCCACCAACACCACGGGTTTCATTGCGGTGTTTCAAGTAAAAGTATTCGTCACACCATGGCTTAAACACCTTGTGCAGGTTGGGATGCACAGAATTGCAGGCCTGTTGATGGGTGCGATGGAAGTGACGTGCATCGTCGAGAAAGGGGTAGTAGGGCGTGAGATCCGCTCCACCTCCAAACCACCAGACGGGACCAGCCTCGAAGTAGCGGTAATTGAGATGCACCGTCGGGATATAGGGATTACGGGGATGCAGCACCATCGACGTACCGGTGGCAAACCAAGGATGTCCCTTGGCTTCTGGCCGTTGTTTCAGGATTGAGGGCGGTAACTCGTTTCCCTGAACCTCAGAGAAATTCACACCCCCCTGCTCAAACACCCGCCCTTCGCGCATCACGCGCGAGCGGCCACCACCACCCTCAGGACGAACCCAACTTTCTTCTTGGAATCGCCCCTCCCCATCCAGGGCCTCAAGACCCGCGCAGATTTCGTCTTGCAATCCCATCACCATCGAACGGGCCCGATCCCGCGAATCGGTGGGGGGCAGCTCCAGCTGGGGCGTGGATTGATCGTTCTCCTGGCGTCCGAGAACGCGGCGAATCAGGGCGCGGACCATTCCTTCAAAATGAAACCAGTGAAAAAACTTAAACAGGTCAGACCAGGCCGCGACAAGACACCGTGAGGGTCTGTCATGGGAACCCCCCTAGAATTTGGGCCTGATCAGAGCAACAGATGACATCGGCCGAGCAGGCGACCAGGGCGCTCGAACAGATCAAAGACGCTGGAAGCGGCAAAACAACACTGGAACTTGGCTGGATTGATCAGGTCCGCATTAGTCCGCCACGGGCAGTCTTTCGACTCAATCTTCCTGGTTTTGCCCAAAGCCAGCGTGAACGCATTGCCGCTGAAGCTCGCGAGCTTTTGATGGGTCTTGAGGGAATCAACGACGTCCAAATTGAAGTAGGTCAAGCGCCCACTCCCAGCCAGGGCAGCATCGGCCAGGCGGGCCATGGTCAACCGGCTGAACGCCAATCGATTCCAGGCGTTCGTCAAGTCATCGCGGTGAGCAGCGGTAAAGGGGGCGTCGGCAAAAGCACGGTGGCCGTCAATCTCGCCTGCGCTTTGGCCCAACAGGGATTGAAGGTTGGCCTTTTAGATGCAGACATCTACGGCCCCAACGCTCCCACCATGCTGGGGATCGCCAACCAAACACCAGAAGTCACCGGCAGCGGAGACACCCAAAGAATCAAGCCGATTGAGAGTTGCGGCATCGCCATGGTGTCCATGGGACTCCTCATCGATGAACATCAGCCAGTGATCTGGCGGGGGCCGATGCTGAATGGCATCATCCGCCAGTTTTTGTATCAGGCGGAATGGGGTGAACGGGATGTTCTCGTCGTGGATCTTCCGCCAGGTACCGGTGACGCACAGCTCTCCCTGGCGCAAGCGGTCCCCATGGCAGGCGTGATCATCGTGACGACGCCTCAACTGGTGTCGTTACAAGATGCGCGCCGTGGCTTAGCGATGTTCCGCCAACTGGGAATCCCGGTTCTGGGTGTTGTTGAAAACATGAGCGCATTCATTCCCCCCGACATGCCCGATCGGCGATACGCCCTATTCGGCAGTGGCGGAGGGCGCCAACTGGCCGACGACTATGAGGTGCCGTTGTTGGCCCAAGTTCCGATGGAGATGCCCGTTCAGGAAGGCGGTGACAGTGGCAGTCCAATCGTGATCAGCCGCAGCAGCTCTGCGAGTGCAAAGGAATTCACAGCCCTTGCCGAACTGGTTCAGCAACAGGTCGCCACGCCGGCCTGAGCATGTTCGCCAGGAATCACCGCCAAAAACATCAACGGGAATGGATTCTCTGGGGGTTACCGATCGGCATGGTCGCCATTGCTGGTCTTTTAATTGCGAGCACTCAGCGCCAAGCGGACTACGCGGATTGGTACCACCACTGGATCACGGCGGGCGTCGGCGTTGTCGTGGCATTGATCCTGGAGCGCTTACCGCTCCAGCGCCTTAAACCATTTCTGCTTCCAATCTTCGGGCTCACCGTCGCCAGCCTGGTTGCGGTTCGCCTCATTGGCACCACCGCCCTTGGCGCCCAACGCTGGATCAGCATTGGAGGCATTCATGTTCAACCCTCGGAATTCGCCAAAATCGCGGCGATTCTTCTGCTTGCCGCTGTGCTCTCAAAGCATCCAGTGGAGCGACCTGTTGATGTCTTACGCCCGCTTGGGGTGATTTCAATTCCGTGGCTACTGGTTTTCATCCAGCCCGATCTCGGCACCTCCCTCGTTTTCGGGGCCCTGATGCTGACGATGCTCTATTGGTCTGGGATGCCCATTGAGTGGGTCATTTTGCTCTTATCCCCGCTCGTAACAGCTCTATTCGCCGGCATTTTTCCGTGGGCGATGGTGATCTGGATTCCATTGATGGCACTGCTGGCCTATCGGTCGTTGCCCTGGAAACGCATCGCTTCAACCATCACGATCGCGATCCACGGAGCCATGGCCATCGTGACTCCGTGGCTATGGATGCATGGTTTGAAGGACTATCAACGCGACAGGCTCGTGCTGTTTCTTGATCCCAGTCAAGATCCCCTCGGTGGTGGATACCACCTCCTACAAAGCACCGTCGGCATTGGATCTGGAGGCCTCTTCGGGGCGGGACTTTTGCAGGGTCAACTCACAAAACTGAGATTCATACCTGAACAACACACCGATTTCATTTTTAGTGCTCTTGGAGAAGAAACCGGCTTTATCGGATGCCTTCTCGTTGTTCTGGGCTTTGCTTTATTGATGGCACGCCTGCTTCAAGTCGCCAGACATGCACGCAGTGATTTCGAATCTCTCGTGGTGATTGGCATCGGCACGATGCTGATGTTCCAAGTGGTGGTGAACATCTTTATGACCATCGGCCTTGGCCCTGTGACAGGGATTCCCTTGCCATTTTTGAGCTATGGGCGATCAGCGATGGTCGTGAATTTCATATCCTTGGGCCTGTGCCTTTCGGTGGTCCGCCAAAGCCGTCGCTCCTTCGCTGGCCTCCGTTGAGCTCACCCACCTTCACCGACCTGCGGGAGCGACTTGCCGAAGCCGTACAACCAGGCCAATGCGACGAAATCGGTGTTCGTCGTTTGTGGTGGGCGGCCCTAGACACCCTCCAACAAGAACTGATTCGCCTCAACGTGAGCCAAGGGATCTGGCTCGCAGCTCCCCTTCCAGCACTGCATGAACCCGAGCTCCTTCAGCATCTGCAGGGATGGGTTTGGGCGCCTGAACATCTCGATCAACTCAGACGCGGGGTGGCCGCGCTGCCGCCTCGCCTAGGACTCCCCATCAAAGGGAGCATGGACGCGAAAAGCGAGGGGCTTTTCAACTACCAACGCCTTGCCTTGCGGCATGACGATGGCCAAGATCCTGTGTTGTTGGTGATCACACCCAGCTTGCAGGTGGCGCTGGCTCTCCATGGAGAACCGCAGCAACGTCAATTGCTGATGCGCTGCGACCCCACCAGCTTGGGCGACGTCTTGTCTCTGCTCGGACGACGCTTAAAAGATCAATCTCCAAACGATGCGGAGCAGCTTCATGCCGCCCTGGAAGCTCTTGGGCCTCTCCACAGCGATGAACAATTTAAAGAGCGATTTTGGCCCGGCCTTGCTGAACGGCTCACGGTGTCTGCGCCTGCGCTAATGCTGCAACCGGTTGTCTCCGCAGAGACAAAACCAGAGAACGCCTCAGACGACCTCAACTTGCTGGAAGCACTGACCCATGAGGTGCGAACGCCACTGGCCACGATCCGCACACTGGTCCGCTCCTTGGTCCGTCGAAAGGATCTCCCCGACCTGGTGATGAAACGCCTCCAACAAATTGATGTGGAATGCAGCGAACAAATCGATCGATTTGGATTGATTTTCCACGCCGCGGAACTCCAACGTCAGCCCACCGAAGCCAACTTGGCCCGGACCGATCTGGAGTCGATTCTTCGCAGCTTGGCTCCTGGTTGGAGCGAGCAACTCAAGCGACGCGACATCCGCCTGAGCTTGGATCTCGATCGCGGCTTACCCACTGTGATGAGTGACTCGCACCGCTTGGAAGCGATGTTGGGCGGCTTGATTGATCGGAGCAGCCGCGGCCTCCCGGGAGGAAGTGAATTACACCTCGGACTTCAAGCCGCTGGAGCACGCGTCAAGCTTCAACTCCACGTTGTTCTTCCGGGCAGTGCCACGGGCCCAGCCAATGCCTCTCCGGCCAGGGAAGAACTGGGCACCGTGTTGAGTTGGGATCCAACTACGGGAAGCCTTCAACTCAGCCAAGACGCCACCCGGCAAATGATGGCGAGTCTGGGAGGTCGGTATCAACCCCGTCGAGACCGAGATCTCACCGTGTTTTTTCCTGTGCAGAACGACGCAGATTGATCCCAAACCATCGCGTTTGTTCAGGGGTGTGAAGCTTGCTATCGGCCCACTAATTACGGTCTGATCGCGGTGCTACTTTTCAGATCAATCAGCCCGTCTGGATTTTTTTAACCATGACAGCATCGGCGTTGAATGGTCAGCTGCCACAGCACATCGCCAGTACTGGTGGCTTGCTGAACTCCGCGGAAACAGAGGAGAAGTACGCGATCACCTGGAGCAGCAATTCAGCTCAGGCCTTTGAACTACCTACGGGTGGTGCCGCCATGATGAATTCGGGCGACAATCTGATGTACTTCGCCCGCAAAGAGCAGTGCCTGGCACTGGGTACTCAGTTGCGCACCAAGTTCAAGCCACGGATCGAAGATTTCAAGATTTACCGCATCTATCCCGGTGGCGATACCGAATTTCTACACCCCAAAGATGGTGTGTTCTCTGAAAAAGTGAATGAAGGTCGTCCCATGGTGGGCCACAACCCACGTCGGATTGGACAGAACGTCGACCCATCCACAATCAAATTCAGCGGTCGCAACACCTACGACGCTTAAGTAGGGCAGCACTTCCCAGGGGCTCTGGCTCCTGGGATAGGGCTGTAATGATGCACGCATGTTCAGTCCTGATCGCGACGCCTTTCGCAAGGCTGCAGCCAACGGCGCCAATCTGATTCCCTTGGCCCAAAGTTGGCCAGCAGATCTGGAAACGCCTCTCACCACCTGGATCAAGGTTGGAGCGAACCATCCACCTGGTGTGTTGCTGGAATCCGTTGAAGGGGGTGAAACCCTGGGGCGATGGAGTGTGATCGCCTGTGATCCCCTATGGACAGCCTCGGCAAGGGGTAACCAACTCGTCCGACGGTGGAGAGATGGACGTGAAGACAGTCTGGAAGGGAACCCCCTCCAATCCCTACGCACTTGGCTTAATCCTTACGAGTGCGTCAATTTGCCCGGGCTGCCGCCCCTTGGGCAGATCTACGGAATGTGGGGCTATGAACTCATCCAATGGATTGAACCCACCGTCCCCGTTCACCCCAGGCTGAGCAGCGATCCTCCCGATGGGATCTGGATGATGATGGACGCAATCCTGATCTTCGATCAGGTAAAGCGGCAAATCACAGCCGTGGCCTTTGGTGATCTCACAAGCGGGGCCACAGAAGATGAGGCCTGGCATAGCGCCTTAGCCCGGATCGAAGGATTGCGGGAGCGCATGAACGCTCCACTCCCTGCGGTGGATCCCTTGCACTGGGATCCCAATGCTCGCGATCTGCCTGATGTCTCGAGCAATCGCAGCCAAGCTGAATTTGAAACGGCCGTTCGCACCGCCAAAAGCCATATTGCTGCTGGAGATGTTTTCCAGCTGGTGATCAGCCAGCGACTCGAGGCCCAGGTCCCCCAGAGCCCACTGGAGCTCTATCGCAGCCTGCGGATGGTGAACCCCTCGCCTTACATGGCCTTCTTCGATTTCGGTGATTGGCAGCTCATCGGATCCAGCCCTGAGGTGATGGTGCAAGCGGAACCAGCCGCCAACGGCATTCAGGCCAGCTTGCGTCCCATCGCCGGGACGCGACCCCGCGGACAAACCCCACTGGAAGACCGAGAACTCGAAGTGGACCTGCTCGCCGACCCAAAAGAACGTGCCGAGCATGTGATGCTCGTTGATCTCGGGCGCAATGATCTCGGGCGCGTTTGCTTGCCCGGAAGTGTTTCCGTCAAAGACTTAATGGTGATAGAGCGTTACTCCCACGTGATGCACATCGTGAGTGAAGTGGAAGGATGCCTTGCTCCACACCATGACGTTTGGGATCTGCTCATGGCCTCATTCCCAGCAGGAACAGTGAGCGGTGCTCCAAAAATTCGAGCGATGCAACTCATCCATGCCCTGGAACCGGATGCAAGAGGTCCCTACTCAGGGGTGTATGGCTCTGTTGATTTGGCCGGCGCGTTGAATACGGCCATCACGATCCGCACGATGGTGGTGCAACCCAACGGCAGCGGAGGGTGTCGTGTGAAGGTTCAAGCTGGGGCTGGCGTCGTGGCCGATTCCCAGCCAACGGCCGAATACGAAGAAACCCTCAACAAAGCCCGCGCGATGCTCACCGCCTTGGCTTGTTTAAACCCGGCGGAATCATGACTTCACCTCTGTTGCTCAAAGGCTTCGAAGTCGAGTTGTTCACCGGATTACCTTCCGGCCAAAACGTTGGCGTCGCCAGTGATGTAGCGGCAGCTCTCGATGATTTCGTCACCGAACCCGACTGTCGCAATGTGGAGTACATCACAGCTCCAATTGCTGATTACCACCAACTCAGCGAAGCTCTCCTCCAACCGCGTCGCCGGCTGAGAACCTGGCTCGCCTCCCGCGATCTCACCTTGCTTCCAGGCAGCACGCTCAGCCTGGGAGACAGCAGCAGCTTTGAGCGTTCCGATCCCACGAATCCATATCACAGCTTTATTGAATCGACCTATGGGACGCGGGTTGTCACCGCCAGCATTCACATCAATCTCGGCATTACTGACCCCGAGTGGTTATTTGCAGCGGTGCGGCTTGTGCGCTGTGAAGCCGCGCTTCTCCTAGCGCTGAGCGCCAGCTCACCATTTTTAGATGGACGTTTCACGGGGCATCATTCCCAGCGTTGGCAACAATTTCCACTCACCCCCGCGCAGGTGCCCCTGTTTCGGGATCATCGCCATTACATCGAGTGGGTCGAAGCGCAATTGGCCTGCAAGAGCATGCGCAATGAGCGACACCTCTGGACGTCCGTTCGGCCGAATGGTCCTGCTCGTCCCCATGACTTAAATCGCGTCGAGCTGCGAATTTGCGATCTCGTCACGAACCCCGATGAACTCCTCGCCATGACGGCGTTTCTCGAACTCAGATTGTTGTCGTTACGCGATCACCGTGAACGCCTCGATCCTCTGCTTGCTAGTTCCCTCTCAGCGGACGAGTTGGCAACACTCAGTGATGCCAATGATGCAGCTGTCGCTCACGCCAGCCTCGATGCTGAACTCCACCACTGGAAAGACGGTCAGAACATTCGCTGCAGGGATTGGATTCAATCGCTGATCGATGACGTCACACCATTGGCGGCACAACTCAACCTTGAATCAGTCCTCACACCACTTCATGCGGTTCTCAAGGACGGGAACCAAGCAATGCGCTGGGCCGCAGCACATTCAAAGGGTGTCGACATCCCCCAGTTACTCCAAAACGCCATCGAAGAGATGAAGGAGCAAGAGCTCGAACACCCCACGGCGCTCCTCTCTTTGGGATGATCATTGAATCCCGAGTAGCGCAGAGTCTTCATGCCCGAGTCCACCGCCCATGCACTCCAAGGCGAACAGCCCAGGGAGAGCGGTGTGACTGTTGGAGCCGGCCGATTGCTGCAGAACCGCTTGGTGTTGGTCGAAGACCTTTGGCAAACGGTTCTCCGCAGCGAGTGTCCCCCAGAACAAAGTGCTCGCCTCCTCCGACTAAAACAACTGAGTGATCCCGTGGCCCTTGAGGGGCGAGACGGTGACAGCACAAGCGAGGCGATTGTTGAATTGATCCGTGCCATGGATCTTTCAGAAGCCATTGCCGCGGCCAGAGCGTTCTCGCTGTATTTCCAACTCATCAACATCCTCGAACAACGCATCGAGGAAGACAGTTATCTCGACAGCCTGGCCCCCCGGAAATCAGCAGCAGACGACGGCCGCGACGCCTTTGACCCTTTTGCTCCTCCTTTGGCGAGTCAGACCGATCCCGCCACATTTGGAGAAGTTTTTGAACGGCTCCGGCGGATGAATGTGCCGCCAGCACAAGTCGAAGCCCTACTCCAGGAGTTGGATATCCGGTTGGTCTTTACCGCTCATCCCACAGAGATTGTTCGGCACACCGTCCGTCACAAGCAACGACGGGTCGCGAATCTTCTGCAACAACTGCAGTCCGACTCGCCTATGGCGCTTCAAGTCAAGGACGACTTGCGTCAGCAACTGGAAGAGGAGATTCGACTCTGGTGGAGAACCGATGAGCTGCATCAGTTCAAGCCAACGGTTCTCGATGAAGTGGATTCAACCCTTCATTACTTCCAACAAGTGTTGTTCGATGCCATGCCCCAACTACGGCGACGGCTCACATCATCACTTCACCGGCACTATCCCGATGTCCAAGTTCCCCAGGCATCGTTCTGCACCTTTGGATCTTGGGTTGGTTCCGACCGGGATGGCAATCCCTCCGTCACAACGGACATCACCTGGCGGACCGCCTGCTATCAGCGTCAGCTCATGCTCGAGCTGTACATCAGCTCGGTCCAGGCGCTTCGTAATCAGCTGAGCATTTCAATGCAGTGGAGCCAGGTTGCTCCTGCGTTGCTGGAGTCCTTGGAAATGGATCGGCTGCGCTTCCCAGAGATCTATGAGCGGCGCGCGGCGCGTTACCGACTAGAGCCTTATCGACTGAAGCTGAGCTACATCCTCGAACGCCTGGAACGCACGCTTAAGCGCAACGATCAGCTCTCAGATGCGGGGTGGAAGAGTCCTAAAGATGCCATCCCAACCGATGGACCGCCTGGATCGGAAGCGCTCCACTACACCTCGGTTGATCAATTCCGAAACGACCTGGAACTGATCCGCAACAGCTTGATCGGCACTGAACTCACCTGCGAGCAGCTCGATACCCTGCTCCATCAAGTCCATATCTTTGGCTTTTCACTCGCCAGTCTCGATATTCGTCAGGAGAGCACCCGCCATAGCGATGCGATTGACGAACTCACGCGTTTTCTCGAATTACCACAGCCCTATGGCGAGATGGAAGAGTCCACGCGTGTGGCCTGGTTGATTGAAGAGCTCCGTACCCGGCGTCCGTTGATTCCAACGGCAGTTCGATGGTCAGACACCACCGCGGAGACGATGGCCGTCTTCCGCATGTTGCATCGACTCCAAGAGGAGTTCGGCCAGCGGATCTGCCACTCGTATGTGATTTCGATGAGCCACACGGCCTCCGATTTATTGGAGGTGTTACTGCTCGCGAAGGAAGCAGGACTCGTGGATCCAGCCGCCCGCAAAGCGTCGCTGCTGGTGGTGCCACTGTTCGAAACGGTGGAAGATCTACAACGCGCACCAGCCGTCATGGACGAGCTGTTCAATACACCTCTTTATCGCGACCTACTCCCGATGGTGGGGATCCAAGGCCAGCCCCTACAGGAGCTAATGCTTGGCTACTCCGACAGCAATAAAGACTCAGGTTTCCTCTCGAGCAACTGGGAGATTCACCAAGCTCAACTTGCCCTCCAAGAGCTGTCCAGTCGACAGGGCGTTGCCCTTCGACTGTTTCATGGTCGCGGCGGTTCCGTGAGCCGTGGCGGTGGCCCGGCGTATCAAGCCATCCTTGCCCAGCCCAGTGGCACCCTTCAGGGCCGCATCAAAATCACCGAACAAGGGGAGGTGCTGGCTTCGAAGTACAGCCTGCCGGAGCTCGCCCTCTACAACCTGGAAACAGTCACCACCGCGGTCGTTCAAAACAGCCTGGTAACCAATCAGCTCGATGCGACACCGAGCTGGAACCAACTCATGAGTCGTCTCTCTGCACGCTCCCGTGAGCACTACCGCGCGTTGGTACATGACAACCCCGACTTGGTGGCATTTTTCCAACAGGTGACACCAATCGAAGAGATCAGCAAGCTGCAGATTTCCAGTCGACCTGCTCGACGTAAAACCGGAGCCAAAGATCTTTCAAGCTTGCGGGCCATTCCTTGGGTGTTTGGCTGGACGCAAAGCCGCTTTTTACTTCCCAGTTGGTTTGGCTTTGGCACAGCTTTAGCTGAAGAGGTGAAAGCAGACCCCGATCAACTCGATCTGCTCCGGCGGCTTCACCAACGCTGGCCCTTTTTCCGCACCCTGATTTCCAAGGTGGAGATGACCCTCTCCAAAGTGGATCTCGACTTGGCGCATCACTACATGAACAGCCTGGGGAAACCCGAGCAACGTGAGGCCTTCGAGGCGATTTTTGCGGTGATTGCAACGGAATACGCGTTAACGCGGAAATTGGTTTTAGAGATCACCGGACAACCGCGCCTACTCGGGGCTGATCAAGGGCTTCAGCTCTCAGTCGACCTGCGGAATCGCACGATTGTGCCTTTGGGCTTTCTCCAGGTTGCGCTGCTCAAACGGCTGCGGGATCAAAACCGTCAGCCACCCATGAGTGAAAGTCCAGGAGCACCCGAAGACACCCGTACCTACAGCCGCAGTGAGTTACTCCGTGGGGCCCTGCTCACGCTGAATGGGATTGCTGCTGGCATGCGCAACACAGGCTGAACCTTGCTTCCCTTCCTCAAACAGCCCGCTGTCCCCAAGCTGCCAAGCGGATACAGGCTCGACACCACCACAGTCCCAAGCCCAGCTGCCATCAACCGGCTGCTGGAATCGTGCCAAGAGACCACCCACGATGAACAACGGTGGCCCCTTGCCCTGGAGCGCAGCCTCTGGCAAATCAGCATTTTTGAAGAAGCGGGAGACGAACTGGTCGGATTCGTGCGAGCCACGAGTGACCTAGCCCTCAACGCCAATCTCTGGAACCTCTCAGCACGGCCGGGGCCCGAACAAGCCGCCATCTATGCCGTTGTTGTGCATCGAGCTCTTCATATCCTGCGCCGCGATCTGCCGGGATGCAGCCTGTCGGTGTCTGCACCACAATCAGCCCTCGAAGCATTGCGCGCCAACGGATTTGTGATTGATCCGAATGGAATCCGAGCGATGGGACTCAGGCTGAACTAACTCGTTACGCGTCAACACGAGCATGGAGGGACTCGAACCCCCGACCCTCAGAACCGGAATCTGATGCTCTATCCAACTGAGCTACATGCCCACTGATCGGCTCGATGCCGCAGCAGTAGATCGGCCTACAGGCCGGTCCTTAACAGGTACCTTACCCAAGCACCGCACAATCACCCATCCGGCTTCACAAGCTCCAACTGCAGGGGTTCCGGAACCACTCCGTTCTGCAGTTGGAGCTGACCGAGTCGCGTTTGCTTGTGATTGGCCCCAACGGGATTGGTAAATCCAACCTTCTCGAAGCAGTGGAGCTACTGGGCAGCCTGCGCTCCCATCGCTGCAGCCAAGATCGCGACCTGATCCAATGGGATAGCCCGATGGCCCTGTTGCGGGCAGACGTGGGCGATGGCGACCGCTTGGAACTCGAATTGCGCCGGCGTGGGGGCCGCCAAGCTCGGCGAAACGGGAAGGTACTAGATCGGCAACTGGATCTGATTGGCCCACTGCGCTGTATTGGCTTTAGTGCCCTTGATCTAGACCTCGTGCGCGGCGAACCAGCCCTGCGCCGCCAATGGCTCGATCGGGTGGTGCTGCAGCTGGAACCTGTCTATGCAGACCTCATCAGCCGGTACAACCGATTACTACGGCAAAGAAGTCAGCTGTGGCGTAGCCACCGACTCAATACAGCAGAACGCAGTGGGCTCCTTGATGCCTTCGACGTTCAAATGGCCCTGATCAGCACCCGCATTCATCGACGCCGACGCAGGGCTTTGCAACGCCTTGAACCGATTGCCCAGCATTGGCAGTCGCATCTGAGCAGCGGGAAAGAACTCCTACAGCTCCACTATCAACCTGGAAGTCGGTTGGACGGTGAGGAGGCCGAAGAACCCTGGCGATTGGCGATTGAGGAACAACTTCGCGACCAACGGGAGGACGAAGAACGTCTCGGGAACTGCCGGATCGGACCGCATCGCGATGAGATCAACATGGTGCTTGGGGAAACCCCTGCCCGTCGCTTTGGGTCAGCAGGCCAGCAGCGTTCACTCGTCCTAGGCCTGAAGCTCGCCGAACTCGAGTTAGTCAAGGAACTTTGTGGAGAACCACCGCTCCTACTCCTCGATGACGTGCTCGCCGAACTCGATCCAATCCGTCAACAACTTCTTTTAGAAGCCGTCGGAAATGACCACCAATGCCTGATTAGTGCCACCCATCTCGATGGTTTTCATGGGGGCTGGCGTCAGGAGGCTCAGATTCTTGGGGAAAATGAACTCAAAGAAGCAATGAACGTCGGATAGTCTCATCACCTGTTTTTCAATTTTCGCCTGATGGAGCAGAGCTTGTCTGCCCTGCATCCCCACCCGGGATGGGGGGACACCTCCCTTCAAGCCACCGACATGGTGGGCAAACATTGCATTCTCGAGCTGTACGAATGTGATCCCAGCCGGCTCGACGACGAATCTTTTTTGCGGACCACCATCACAACTGCAGCAAAACGTGCTGGTGCCACGCTGCTCAACTTGATCACCCATCGATTCGAGCCCCAAGGGGTAACTGGATTGGCCTTACTGGCTGAGTCCCACATCTCCATTCACACCTGGCCTGAATCTGGGTACGCAGCCGTTGACGTGTTCACCTGTGGTGACCACACCATGCCCGAACAGGCGTGTGCCGTGCTGTGTGAAGCCTTGCTGGCCAAGCGTCATGCCCTGAAGAGCTTTCTCAGGGAAACGCCTGCGGACATCGCAACAGGAGTTCGCGAGCCGTCTGCGGTGTCGATCACCCTTTGAAGCTGGGTTCAGCCATCGCCGATAACAACCCGACCTGAGGGACGGTTGTTATCGGACCCATGCTTTCGATTCAGCTTTCCGCTCACGAGTCCCTCGAGGTCCAAGCTCACCGAGGTGAAACCCAGGGATTGGAAAAATGCCACCAGTCCGTCGGTGGAAGACAACGCCAAGACGGCACTGATCTGTTCCTCGGGGACTTCAATCCGTGCAGCAAGCCCATGGCTGCGAACGCGCACACGGTTAAACCCCCGAGCCAATAACCAAGCTTCGGCTTGCCCCACCTGATTGAGACGTTCCGCCGTAATCCCCTCGCCATAGGGAAAGCGAGACGACAAACAGGGTTGAGCAGGCTTATCCCACCAGGGAAAACCAAGGGCACGGGATAGCTGACGAATCGTGGCCTTATCAATTTTCAATTCAGCCAGGGGAGAGCGCACTCCTGCCTGACGCGCTGCATCAATCCCTGGCCTGTGATCGCCGAGATCGTCCAAATTCACACCATCAATCACCAATGCATCACCAGCCGCCGTTGCAATCGGCTTGAGGTGTCGATGCAATTCCCGTTTGCAGGCAAAGCAGCGATCAACAGGATTGCTGCTGTACGCGGGATCCTCCAGTTCAGCCGTCGGCAGCTCCTGATGACGGATCCCAATCCAACCGGCTTGATGACGTGCTTCTTGCAAAAGGTGTGGCGCTAATGCCGGAGACACACCCGTCACCGCGACAGCAGATTCGCCTTTGCACTCGTAGGCAATCGCCGCAACAAGAGTGCTGTCGACTCCGCCCGAATAAGCGATACAAAGCGACGACGACTTATCCATCCAGTGGCGGAGGTCTGCAAGCTGCTGCTCCTGCTTTTTCGGCAATAACTCCTGCAACTGGAACATCAGCAGATGAAATGGAGTGATGTCGTTAGGCTCCAACGGTAAGAGCCGGCACCATGCCCCGAAGCATCGGCATTGTCACTGCCGCAGATAGCCGCGAACGCAGCCATGGTCAGCTGCACGTTTATGACGGTGAAGGCAAAGGCAAAAGCCAGGCAGCGCTAGGCGTCGTCCTGCGAACCATCGGCCTGGGGATTTGCGAACAGCGACGCACCCGTGTGCTGCTGCTGCGTTTTCTTAAAGGGCCCGGACGCGCCTACGACGAAGATGCCGCCATCGAAGCGCTGCAACAGGGTTTCCCGCACTTAATCGACCATCTACGGACGGGCCGAGCCGACCACTTCACAGCAGATGAAGCCACCCGTTTCGATCGGGATGAAGCCCAACGGGGCTGGGTGATTGCCAAGGGAGCGATTGCCAGCGCTCTCTATTCAGTGGTGGTGCTCGACGAACTCAATCCGGTACTGGAGCTCGGCTTACTGGATATCGATGATGTCGTGCGCACCCTGAACAATCGACCGGAAGGGATGGAAATCATCGTGACCGGGCGGGCCGCCCCTGCCGCTCTCGTACAAGGCGCCGATCTTCACTCGGAAATGCGGGCCCACCGCCGTCCCGGCATGGAGGGCGACAGGGTGATTCCCCTCAGCGTGAACAGTGGGATCGAGATCTACACCGGAGAAGGGAAAGGGAAGTCGACCAGTGCCTTAGGCAAAGCACTTCAGGCCATCGGCCGGGGCATCAGCCAAGACAAAAGCCATCGCGTGTTGATCCTGCAGTGGCTGAAGGGAGGCACGGGTTACACCGAGGATGCAGCCATTGCGGCGCTGCGGGAGAGCTATCCCCACTTGGTCGACCATCTGCGATCGGGCCGTGATGCCATCGTCTGGCGCGGGCAACAGGAACCCATCGACTACGTGGAAGCTGAACGGGCCTGGGAAATTGCCCGTGCAGCCATTTCCAGCGGCCTCTACAAGACCGTGATTTTGGATGAACTCAACCCCACCGTTGATCTAGAGCTTTTACCGGTGGAGCCGATTATGCAAACGCTGCTTCGAAAGCCAGCTGAAACCGAGGTGATCATCACAGGCCGCTGCAAGAACCAGCCCGCCTACTTCGATCTAGCCAGCATCCATTCTGAGATGGTGTGCCACAAGCACTACGCCGAACAAGGTGTTGATCTCAAGCGGGGCGTCGATTACTGAAGCAAGTAGAGATTTAATACCTCGGCAACGTTGGATCCACCTCTTGAGCCCAGGCGTCAATACCTCCTGTCACGTTGATTGCGAAGATTCCATGCTCAGCAAGCAGTTGAACGGCTTTCGCCGATCGCATCCCTAACTTGCAGTGCACAAAAAGACGGCGCCCTTCTGCCAAGGATCGGACTTGCTCAATCGCTTCTCCGCTTTCGATCGTGGAGAGCGGAATCAGCACCGCAGAAGGAATCACAACAATCTCTGCTT
>ERZ1047472.757-NODE-757-length-27715-cov-6.129284_pt1 | contig 27715 bp, 28 predicted proteins | sample MGYA00383095_ERZ1047472 | MGnify/ENA primary metagenome ERZ1047472 (study PRJEB29581, sample SAMEA5548365) | metagenome | biome: marine; feature: coastal; material: water | depth 1 m | study: Short-term variability in the microbial, nano- and picoplankton dynamics... | reverse complement strand
ATATATTTAGTCGCATTCAAAACGTCTTTGCCAGTTATACCAGGACCCTTTAAGTCTGTATGTAATTTAAAAGCAATCTCAGCCTCAGCCCGAGGGGAAATAAGGCAGTCAACATTAACGCGTCCATCAAGCACAGCCATTCCATCGGTTAAAAATCCAAAGTCTGGCTGGAAGACACCCAACATATCCTGAACTGCCTTTGAAGTTACACCTATTTTTTTACCAACTATTTTTTCATTATTTTTTACAACCCTTAGGTCTAAAAAAGCTAATGATATTTTGTATGCGTCATCTATATTAATGTTGGGGTGAGTTTCTGTGATTGGAGGCAATGCCTTTCCGCTCTTTAAAGCACTGAATAAGGATTCAGCAATTCTCTTATGTTGCATAGGAGAGAGCATTATCCAAACTTCAAAAAGTCGATTGACATCGAATTAAACATTCGTGAATGCTCGATCATAACCCAATGACCGCAGGCATTTATTTCTATAAAACGTGATTTCAGATTCGCCTTCAGACATTTTTCTTTACCTTGTGGTGGCATAAATTCATCATCTGCACCCCAAAAAGTAAGAATCGGGCAACTCAATTCACTCATCCGCGAACCAAGCTCAGGTGTTCGCATTGTACTAAGCACTTCTTTGGGCTGATCTTTAGCTATTATCCACCGCATATCTATCAATTCTGGGGTAATATGCTTCGTGTCATAAGTGAAAAGCCTCATAATATCACCTTGAGTTTTTTTACTTACTCCAGCACTATTTACCTCCATCATTTTTTTAATTCCAGGCATTGACCAATATGCTGATTGCTCCTCTAAGCAACCCGGGCCCATTAAAATTAATTTAGATACAAATTCGGGATTATCTAACGCAACCTGAATGGCAACACCTCCCCCAAGTGAGTTTCCGATGAAACTGCAGTTCTCAACCCCAAGCTTTTCAAGAGCATTCATCAAAGTAGTACAAAAAAAATCGAGAGTATAATCGCCCATGTTAGTAGGCTTATCAGAGTATCCAAAACCAACTAAATCAGGCATAATTACTCTATAGCCAGCCTTCACAAACGCATCTTTATTTAAGTGAAAGTTTGCCCATGCACTATTCCCCGGACCAGAGCCGTGCAAAAAAACTACTGGGTGACCATTTTTATCGCCAAACTCCAAATAATGTATCTTTACTTGGTCAGCATCGATATACTGACCCTCAGGAGGGGCATTCTGACTTACAGACATCAAACAAATACATCAGTGCTGTTTGCTCCTAAGTGAACAGCACCTAAGTTTCTTGCATAGCTTATAGGGTTATTGGCCACATGAGCTCGAGCTATGTGTATGTCATGCCATATATCCTGAATTGGAGATTCCTTATAAACACTTCTTCCACCTGCAACATCAAAAAGCATATCCACAGCCTTTATCATGCGCTCAATAACAAGACTTGCTTGGTAGCGATATTTAACCCTATCTGTCATAGGGATTTCTTTACCCGACTGAACAGCGCTCATCATTTCGTCAAAATTTCTGTATAAGATGACTTCAGTTTCATCAATGAGATTAGACGCCTCCGCTACCCGTCGAGTGACATCGGGGTCACTTGCTAATCGCGTTACGTCGGTGGAACTATTTTGAGCATTATCAATAAACAACTTCAAAGCGTGCTTTGCAGCCCCTATAGCAGGGGTACATACTACCCTCACAAACATTTGAGCCCACGGAATTGCATACATTTGGTTATCCTGATAATGCTTGCAATTAAATCCGTCCATCTGATGGTGAGTTCTGTATTCTGGAACAAAAACTGGCTTATCAATAATAATATCGTTTGAGCCGGTTGCCTGCAATCCCATTGCAAACCAGGTATCCTTTATTGAATAGTCAGGTTTTTTAACGAGAAATGTTCTGTAATGGATATTTTCTTGGCCCTGGTCAAAAATAAGACCTCCCAGCAGAACCCAATCGCAATGACCGGAACCAGAACTCCAGCCCCACTGACCTGACAACAAAAAGCCACCATCTGTAGTTTCAACTTTGGCACCTGCAGGATTGTAAGAAGAGCTGATGAGGGTATCCGGGCCTGACGAATAAACATCATCAGCGGCCTTGGGGTCCATCAGTGATAATTGGTAAGCATGCACCGCTATTATACCGCTAGCCCAAGCAGTTCCCATATCTCTTTCAGCTATATCAACAGATGCCTTGAAAAACTCTTGGGGCGGGCGCTCTAATCCACCGTATTGCTTTGGTAAAAATGATCGGAAATAACCCGTTTTAGCTAAAGCACTCATCACTTTAGAGGGTATTTCTCTTTTTACTCTGCCTTCAGCAGCACAATCAGTTATAATATCTAAAGCACTGCTCACATCTAGACACTGATCACTTTGAACTGACCTCAAGGCTGCTTGTCCCATAATAAACTCCTAAATTAGTTTCAAGCTTATCATAGACTGCGCATTTTTCAATGGTAATAAATACGCAAAATCAAGTTTTTATGTAAAATTTTGTCGCATTTGCGTAAGAATATGTCCTAAAATTACGTTTTTAACAAAAACTTCATCACTTTGCCTGATGCATTTCTAGGTAAATGTTCATGAAAACTTATGCTTCTTGGTGCTTTGTAATTAGCCATATTTTCACGGCACCATTGAATTAATTTGTCCTCAGTAATTGGCTTCTTTGTGACAACGTGCGCATGAGTAACTTCTCCAAGCCTTTCATTATGCACGCCAACAACAGCAGCCTCAAAAATATTACTGTGTTTTAGAAGCGCTTTCTCAACTTCAGCTGGATAAACATTGAACCCTCCTACAATCACCATATCTTTTTTACGGTCTGTTATTCGTAAATATCCATTTTTATCAAGAGTTCCTATATCACCAGTTTTCAACCAACCATTATTATCTATTACCTCAGCGGTAGCTTGTGGCATATCAAGATAGCCCTTCATAACATTAAAGCCCCTCACCCAGATTTCACCAGAATCTCCGCATTGAACAATATCGCCTCTATCATTTACTAATTTAACTTCAGTACCAGGCAATGGCCTGCCGCATGTTGTTGCTATTGTCTCAAAGTCATCCCCTTTTCGGCATAATGACACAACACCTGTGGATTCCGTCAAGCCATATGCAGAAAAAACATCATTAATACCTAATTTATGATGCATATCGGCTATAAGATCCACAGGTATAGTTGTTGCCCCTGTCGTGGCAACTCTAAGGCTAGAAATATCGTATTTTGACAGATTAGGACAGTCCAAGATGCTTTGAAATATTGTAGGCGCACCAGGCATTACAGTTATTTTTGATTTTTGAATGATTTGAATGACCTCTTCTGCATTAAAAACGGCCATAGGGAAAATTGTAGCACCTCTTATGAGGCATGATAACCATCCTGCTTTATAGCCAAAACTATGAAAAAAAGGATTAACAATTAAATACCTATCGCTACTATTAAGTCCAATTGCTTCTGTAAAACTTTCAAAAACTTTTATATTTTGCGCGTGAGTTGTCATAGCGCCTTTAGGAGTGCCTGTAGTGCCAGAAGTAAAAATAATATCCGAGATATCGTCTTCATTGTTCTCTTCATTTTCAAGAAGCTTTACATCACTGTTCAAAAGATCATCAAATTTTCTATGACCGCTACCATCGCGAATTATTATTATGTGCTCCAAATTGGGCAAATTATTTTTATTAATCAGACTTGGGTAATCATAACCTAAAAAGTCTCTCACTGTTAATAAAATTTTACAATTTGAGCGTTTAAGTATTTCCTCAGCCTCAGCACCCTTATAGCGAGTATTGAGGGTTACCAAAACTGCACCTATAGCTTGGCCGGCAAGAGCACTAATGATCCATTCGGCACAATTTGGTGCCCAAACTGCAAACTTATCTCCCCGTGAAAGCCCCATTTGACCCAAAACGGCGGCTGCCTTTCTAACTTTTTCTGCCAGCTCTGCATAGGAAAGACTCCAACCTAAATCTTCTATTGCTAATGCATTTGGTTGTTTGATAGCTTGTGCAAATAAAACACCAGGTATAGTACTCATATTATACTCTTTTCTACGCAATTATAGAGTTTTACTATACAAACCAATGATTTTGCGCAACATAAGACACAAAATATTACGCAGGTATAACATGAACTTCAAAAATAAAACTATTATTATTACAGGTGGCTCGAGAGGTATAGGAAAAGGAATTTCACAAAGTTTTTCTGATTTAGGTGCTAATATCATAATTTGCGGAAGAAAGACCCCTGAAAAAATAGCTAAAAATATTAACTTTATTGAACTAGACATCAGAAATAGTGATGCCGCACAGAAACTCGTAAATTTTGCACTCGATAAAACTGGAAAAATAGATTGTCTGATCAATAATGCGGGCGGAGGACCTCCTGTTGAAAGTCACAAAGCTAGCCCAAACTTGACAGAAAAAGTAGTCTCTTTAAATTTACTAGCGCCCATAAACATTTCGCAGGCGGCATACGAATCATTAAAAAAAACTAAGGGTTCAATTATCAATATCTCATCGGTTTCTGCGACTAGAAGCTCTCCAGGTTCTGTTGCGTACGGTGCATCTAAAGCAGGGCTCATTAATGTTACTACGTCATTGGCGATGGAATGGGCTCCTTTGATAAGGGTAAATGCTATTATAGCCGGTTTAATAAAGACAGAGGCTAGTTCTGATCATTATGGCGGTGAGGCAGGAATGAAATATCTTGCAGATAATCTTCCCATGAAAAGGATGGGTACTCCTAACGACATTGCTAAAGCTTGTATTTTCCTTGCAGACTCTGATAATAACTATGTTTCTGGCGCGTGTCTTGAAGTCTTTGGTGGTGGTGAACCACCAAGTTTTTTGAAAATAGCTGAAGAGGCTAACAATATAAAATGAAATCAACCAACAGCACTACTGATATAGGAGCAGAACTTTCCATAAGAAACGTAATAGCAAGATATGGCTTAGCTGTAGATTGCGGAGATATAGAAACAGCGGTAAATTGCCATACAAACGATGCCACTTACAAAGTAGCGAACCCTAATGCGGGTCGTGGATCAGAAACTCAAGACTTAGAACTTCGTGGCCACGAAGCAATTACAAAAATGCTAAATTCAGAAATACACCAGTCTTTGTTGCCTAGCTGTGCCCATACAGTTGGTCCTCTTGTTGTTAAAGTAAAAGGAAAGACAGCAGTCTCGTTGGGCTACTCTCGGGTCTATCATAATAATCAATTAATGCGGCTTGCAGTAAACAAATGGACAATGAAGGTTGTTAATGGACAATGGAGAATTGACAGCAGAGAAAGTCGTATTGTTGGAGATGAAAAAGCTCAATTACTAATAAAAAAAGGTTTACATGATACAGAACTTTAAAGGCTGGCACGTACTAGGTGCGAGCTTTACTACAGCGATGCTAATGGCTGGAGCAACCTTTTACTCCTTTCAACACTTTGTTACTCCCATTGAAGCAGAATTCAGCTTATCAAGAGATCAGGTCAATCTGGGAATGATAGCTTTTTTATTAAGTTCAGCGATGTGGGCCGCGATTGTTGGAAAATCAATAACAAGGATAAACCCTAGATTATTAGCATTGCTAGGAATAGCATCGTTTGCAATCGGTTTCTTGGGTTTATCAATTTCACAAAGTCCAAAACAAATGATGTTTATTATATCGCTTCCTGTAGGCTTTGGCTTCACTGCGTGCGGGCCATTCATTGCCAATACCTTAACCACTAATTGGTTTTATAAAAAACGCGGTCGTGCACTAGGCATTGCAGCCGTTGCAACTTCAGCCGGTGGGTTTGTCATACAACCCATATTTAGTTATTTAATCTATAGTTTTGGCTGGAGGTTAGCCTTGGTTTATATGGGCTTAAGCATAACATTAATTTCAGTTATTTTAATTTCGCGTTACTTTATTTCAACGCCTGAGATAATTGGACAATTTCCTGACGGTGTAAATCAAATAGTTAAGCAAAAAGTAGTAGCTAAGGAGCCATCAATGATACTCAAAAACAGAGATTTTTGGATCATTTCTCTAGCTTGCGGCTTACTATTAGCTAGCGATCAAGCATTACTTGTATCTCTCAAGCCATTTGGTGAGAGCTTGGGTTTTAATAATACTCAGGCCACATTAATTCCAACCGTAGTGGCTGGTTCTGCAATAGCTGGAAAACTTTTAATAGGATGGTTAATTGAACGCTTTGATAAACGTTTAGTTTTTGCGCTGGTTTGTCTCTCAAATGTTTCCTTTCTGGTTGCTGCAATATTTGTTACAAATTTTTCTACTCTCATCACTGTTTCGGCTATTGTTGGTATGGCTATAGGTGGCATATATCCGGTTTGGACAGGCATCACTGCCGATACTTTTGGAAGAGCTTATTTCGCCCCTGCTATAGGAATGATGAATATTTTTACTGTTTTACTGGCAGTCATAGCTGTTGGGTTTGTTGGGAATTCATTTGCTAAAAACCAAAACTATGATGAAGCTTTTACATTACTTATTCCTGTGGCTATTCTTGCTGGGGTGGTAATGTCATTCGTGAGAATTAATAAAGGAACATAATGAAAAATAGTATACTAACGGAATATTCAGATAAAATTCTTACAATTACACTTAACCGTCCTAAAAAGTTGAATGCATTATCACCTAATTTGCTTAAAGAACTAAAAGCTGAATTAGACGAGGCCTCTACAAATGATGCAATATCAGTAGTTATAATAAAATCATCTGGAAGAGCTTTTTGTGTTGGTTATGACCTCAATGAAGAAAACTGGATTACTTCACAATATCCAGCTAATTTTCCGAAAGGAATAGACCTTGAGCTCGATAAAAAAGATATAATGGAATTACTTGATTATTGGATAGAAGTTTGGAAATTTCCAAAACCAATCATTTGTCAAGTTCAAGGTGCTTGTTTGTCAGGAGCAGGTGAATTGTTGGCAGTCTCGGACATTGTAATAGCAAGCAAAACAGCGACTTTTGGGCATCCAGCAGGTCGTGACTTAGGAATTCCTCCAACTGTATTCTTTTGGCCTTTAACAATAGGCATGCGAAAAACTAAAGAAATGTTATATACTGCAAAAAGTATGGACGCGGATGAAGCTGAGAAACTTGGTCTTATAAATCACGCCGTTCAACCAGATGATCTTGAAAGCGCAACTAGAAATCTTGCTTTAAATATCGCTAAAACCCCCGTTAATCATTTAATTATACTAAAAAAAGCAACTAATAATTTTTATGACAATATGAATATAGAAAAGTCAGTGCGTCAGGCATCAGACCTAGATGCTGAATTTCATCAAAGCCCCACATTTTTATCATTTTTTAAACTTGTTAGCACAAAAGGAATGAAAGCCGCTCTGAGGGAAAGGGCGAGGCTTTTTAATTAAATTGTTGCTGATAAAATAGAAGTAGCCATATCCGGCATATCAAAAAAAGTTTTATTTCCATCTAAGTAGTTATCAACAAGCCATTTTGCAGATAAGAAATTTACATTTGAAAATCCTGATTCTTGTAAAATATTTTTCAGATCATGTTCATAGTATTTGCTCTTTACTGGTTCGCCCATATCAGTCACAACCTTTTGTAGATAATCGACAGATTTTTCAGATATACCACCTTCAAGTACGTAGCTCGGACTTATAAAGTCCATTATCAATTCACTACCAACCGGATAGCGGCCAAGTACTTTTAGTGTAGCTCTTACAGCCTGGTCGGTTAAGTACATTTGCACTCCAAGCCAAGTAAAAAAAGTAACTCGGTCAGTCCTAATATGACCAGCATTAAAAGCCTCTGACAAAGTCTGTTTCTCAAAATCGAATGCTACAAATTTTAAATTCTCAGGGATTTTAATGTTAGCCTGCTCGAGCTTTTGGCGCTTCCAAATTTGCGTTGAAGGATGATCAACTTCAAAAACCTGAAGCCCCTTTGTTAAATCAGTCCTTCTATAAGCTGTGCTATCAAGTCCTGCGCCTAAAATAACTAATTGCTTTATATTTCTTTTTTGAGCAAGGAGCAGTTTTTCTTCTACCACTCTACTTCTCATGCAAACAGCGCAATTAATTCTATGCATAAAAATATTTGCGGTTTCAAAGTCACTTAAGCCCTCAAATGTCTTGATTAAGTTATCAATAAAGACCTTTGCCTCAGCAGAAGAGACTCCCGCTAAATCAAGAGCTAAATTATCATTAAGGATTTTAGGTTCGGCCGCACAAGCATCATGGTAGCCTCTCTGCAAAGCAGTCATAAATGCGGTTCGGCTTGGTCTTCCCTCAATCATGTATAATCAATGTATCCTTTTGGCCCAGGAGTATAAAGGGTTTTGAAGTCAGGTAAGAACAACTCCATATTACCTTTAAAACTCTCAACAAGCTTGGGGTTTGCAATGAATGCTCTGCCAAAAGATATAGCATCTGCCTCTTTATTCTTTAAAGCACGATTACCGCGTTCCAGATTATAGCTATCATTAAGAATAATATCACCCTGAAATTCAGATGCTAATTTAACGTTATCAACTCCAGCTTTCATTCGTATGACATGCAAATAGCCTACTTTTAATAAGTTAGCTTTAGCAATAAGTTCCCTGAAAGTCTCTTCAGGGTTGCAATCTTTAAGGTCGTTAAAAGGGTTACCCGGACAAATCCGCAGCCCTACGCGGCCCGCACCGAATATTTTAATTAGACCCTCTAAAACCTCAGTAGTAAAGCGCAATCTATTCGAAAGGCTCCCGCCATAGATGTCTCGACGATGGTTAGTTCCTGTAGAGAGAAATTGTGCAGGCAGATAACCACTCGTACAGTGCAATTCAACACCATCAAAACCAGCAGCAAGCGCATTTTTAGCAGATTTAACATAATCTTTTATGGTTTGCTTGATCTCTACTATTGTCATTTCTTCAGGAATATCCATTGGAACCATACCCGATATGTCAGAATATATTTCTCCATTTGCACGTATAGCCGATGGAGCTAGAGTACGGGCATTCTTTGCCTTGTTATGATAACTTGCAATACGTCCACAATGCATAATTTGCATCACAATTTTACCGCCTTTGTCATGAACAGCATCAACAACATACTTCCAGCCTGATATTTGCTTATCTGTTACAATTCCTGGGGTTCGGACATAACCCTTGCCGTCAACATTTGGATAAACACCTTCTGTTATTATTAAGCCAGCTCCTGCACGCTGACCATAATAAAGCGCTGTAATTTCCGATGGTGCATCATCTTTGTCTGCACGTGAACGAGTCATGGGTGCCATAAAAATCCGATTCTTACAAAAGATATCGCCAATCGTAACCTCATCAAATAATGTAGGCATCATCTTACCCTTATCTTAGGGTCGGGAGAATTACCCCGCATCGTTTTTAAAAACTCTCCGCGTGGAGCTGGTAAGGCAACTTCAGGTATGTCTTTGTCACTGGGCGGATTTTTCCAAAATAAATTCCAAGACGGGAAGAGCTCATGATATGCTCCTTTATAATTTTCACGATCAGGCCATCGCATTTTATTTTCACCGACTGGCGGAGCATTCAAATCTGCAGCGTACCAATAGCAAGGCAATCGACGCCTAAAATACCAAATATCGTCTATCCTCTGGTAATTGTCCCAATACATCATTTGCATTATTACCCAATCAATGCCGCCATCATTCCTAGGTGTTTCATGCTCATTTTTTGAATACACAATACCATGTGCTCTATCGGGGTCATCAAATTCTATAATATGATTACCAATATGATGGGATGTCCCGGTAAACTGAAAACGCAAAGTATCATCAAGCCATCTTTTTAATGCTTCCCGTCCAGAAGTATTTTTACTTACCCTTATGTCCTCGGCAAACAAATTCACATGCGCGTCCAAATCTCTCATATCCAGAGATAATGAATATTTAGAAACTAGCTGTTTAATAGCCTCAAGAGACTCTAACCTATCTATTCTTGCTTCTAAATCGTTCATCGGTACTCCAATGCTAATATTTCAACATAATAAACTACGCAATTTACTCTATTCTTTTGACTTGTAACTTATTTTGCGTATTTTATCAGCATGTTTACTACGCAAATGTATAATGTCCAAGATTAATCCAAATAATTTTCGTAATGCACTCGGTCAATTTGCGACTGGTGTTACTATAGTTACTACGATTGACGATAATAACCTTCCTGTCGGCGTGACTGCAAGCAGCTTTAATTCTGTTTCTCTAGATCCTCCTTTAGTTCTATGGTCATTATCAAAGAATGCAAAGTCTATGCCCGCTTATCAGAATTCTGGTGGCTTTAATGTACATGTTCTCGCTAGTCATCAAATGGATTTATCCAATAAATTCGCACGTTCTACAGAGGACAAATTTGAAAATGTGGAGTGGGATTCCTGCGAAGAGGGCATGCCTGTTTTAGCAGAATACGCTGCTCTATTTAGGTGTAAAACTAATTTTCAATACGAAGGTGGAGACCATATCATCTTTGTTGGAGAGGTAATAAGTTACGAAACCAATAATTTACCAGTTCTAGTTTTTCACGCTGGGAAATACGCAGATGCGAAACAAAAGTCTGTTAAAGCTGAACCAATCTTAGCAGGTATTGACCTTGGGTTAGGGCAGTTTTCAAACGATTTCTTATTATATTTATTATCTAGAGCACATTTTCAAACAAGCTACCCTGTTAGAAAAGAATGTTTAAGAATGGGGGTTAGTGAACCGGAATATTTTTGTTTGTCATTACTTTCTATGAGCGGACCAATATCTAGAAAAGATACAATCAGTCGTTTAGAACACACGGGTCATCACCCTGACTCTGAAATATTTGCGAGGCTAGAACGAAAAAAATATATTGATTCAAACAATAATGACATAACTATTTCAAAAAAAGGCCGTGAAGTTTTTATTAGTATTCTAGCTCAATCTAAAGCTCTTGAAGAGCAACTTCTTAAACATTTTTCAAATGATGAGCTGTTAGAAGCTAACAACTTTCTTAAAAAATTAATTAAAATTACTGGATCAGACATTCCAGAGCTATGGTAGGTATAAATATGCTTAAAAATAAAGTTGCGTTAATTACTGGCGGAGGCCAAGGCGTAGGCCAAGGAATAGCTAAATCATTGGCCAAACAAGGCGCGCACATAGTTGTAACAGGAAGGACATTAGAAAAGTGTGATAAAACCGTTGAGCTACTGAAGCCTTTAAATGTTAATACATTATCCATTCGGTGCGATGTGAAATCCACAAAAGATTTAGAGAATTGTATTGATTTGACAATTAAAAAATTTGGTCGTTTAGATATTCTTGTTAATAACGCTCAAGAGGTAGCACGCGGCCCTCTCCTGAACATTTCAGATACACAGTTTAATGATAATTGGAATTCCGGTCCTTTGGCAACCTTTCGCCTTATGAAAATGGCATATCCTTACCTTCAGGAAAGCAAGGGCAATGTTATTAATTTATGTAGCTCTGTTATGAAAAGATGGGATGTCGGCACTTATGGTGTTTATGCAGCAGTGAAAGCAGCAACCCAACAACTTACTCGGGCGGCGGCTAATGAATGGGGTAAAGATGGTATTAGGGTCAATGCAATAATGCCTCACGCAAAATCACCCGCATTGGCAGGATGGATGGATGCAAATCCAGTTGAAGCTAAACACTTTCAAAATAGCATACCGCTTGGTTATGTGGGCGATTGCGAGCAAGATATAGGTGAATTTGTTGCAATGATGTGTAGTGATGGGGCCCGCTATCTATCAGGACAAACTATAGCACTTGACGGCGGACAGGTTTTCATAGGTTAGTTATGTTTGATTTAAATGGACGTAAAGCACTAATAACTGGAGCTGGGCAGGGTATGGGGCTTGGAATTGCAAAAGCTTTAAAAGATGCTGGTGCAGAGGTTTATATTAATGATTTATATAAAGACCGTGCGGAATTTGCGGCTAATAAAATAGGCGCAATAGCGGTCTCAGGTGATATCACTGATGCTAATGTTCGAGAAAGCTTTTTAGAAATAACTAATGGTGTTGATATTTTAATTAATAACGCCGGCGTACCTGTAGAAATGCCTACCAGTTTAAATCAGGCAGAAATGCTGCAGGAAAATGACTACCAGAGACAGCTTGACCTTAATTTTAATTCAATACGTGGATTATGTATGCTGTTTTTACCAACTATGAAAAATCAAAAACACGGAAGAATTGTTATAATTACATCGGAGTCTCATAGATTAGGTTTTTCCATGGGTCTTTCGCACTATGCCGCTGCAAAATCTGCAGCTCTAGGTTATATGCGCCAACTAGCAGCTGAAGTTGGACATTATGGTGTTACTATTAATGCATTATCTCTTGGATCAATGAATAACTTTGAAGGGCATGAGCGAGCGGCTCAAACGACTATCGTTGGTAGGGCCGGCACCCCAGAAGATGTGGGAGCAGCCTCCTTGTATCTTTGTTCAGATGAAGCAAGCTGGATAACTGGACAAACTATTCCCCTTAATGGTGGAGCATGTACTGCATGATACATGTAGATTTATCATTACTAAATCTATTTGGTTTTATCGGAATATTTGGACTACTAAACCTAAAGACACCTGTTGAAAAAAATCAAAGTGGTAAAAATATAAGATTATTAGGTATAACAGGGTTATTAGGCTTAAGTGGATTTTGGGTAAATGGGGCAGGCGCTCTGGGGGCCTTTGGAGCATACAGCTTGTGGAATCATCAAAACTTAACTTATAAAAGGCTATCTAATCTTGGGGTCTTTGGAATTCTAGGTTTACCTCATATATTTTCATATTTGATTTTAATTTTCAAAGGCACATTATGGTAAATAATAATATCAGGATTAAATTATTTTATCTTGAAGATACGTTCTAGAAATTCAATCTGAATTCCCTTACTTATATTATCAGCTTCAGGGTTATTTCCAACAATATAGCCTTCACCCAGACAAGATCCCGCTAATTCTCCTAATCCAGCCCTAACCTTTGCACGTTGCCCCCTACTCATTTCAGAAGTTGACTGAAATTGTCCAGATTTTCCGTTAACTAAAAAAGTTCCATTTTTATCAAATGAAAACTTACAGTCTTTTACAAAACTTCCTGAAAAAACTTTTAATGGCTCAGAATTTTCCCAAGCATGCCCTGCACCTGGAATTACATGGCTTTCAACACTGCTACCCCCCTTTACAATTTCTTCATAAACTTCTTGGCATAACTCAGGGTCAACTGAATTATCGTTATCGCCATGCACAGCTAAATAAGGTGCACCAGTAGTGATTTTATGACCCAATGTTTGATGACATGGACCATAAATATCCATGTGCAAAGCAAAACGCGGGATATTTGGAGCCATTATTTTTTTTAAACGTTCATCCAAAACATATCTAGTTCCCATTCCTCCGTAACTGTAGCCAGTTATTCCAATACGCAAAGGGTCAATCGCCGGGTGGGTGGAGAGAATTTTCAAAGCTGAATATGCATCAGACATTATGTCTACTTCAGTTGCAATCATTGTTTTCATTACATAGGGCGTATCTTTTGTAACACCCCTTGGTTCATAATAATCAATAATTAATGCTGCCATACCGTTTTCAGAAAAAAGTTTAGCGTAACCATTTTCTCTACCATTTTTTATTCCACCAGAACCATGCATAATAATTACTGCAGGAACAGGATTGTCTACACTTGCACCACGGGGCATAAATAGCTCTGACTTGCCTGTGTGCGTTTGCAATTGGTCGTACCCATTCAATACTCTGGAAAAATCATAAGGGCTCTTAATGGGGTAATAGATATATCCAGAATCGTCCTCATCAAGTTTTATTTTCGGTGCAGGGTAATCAGGAAATTTTGGTAATTCTAGAACATCTAAAGATGGAGGAACGCTTGATGTTTGTATTTGTAAATTTTGCAGTTCAGGGTCTTTGGGGCTACAAGATACAATAATAAGAAAAACTCCAATTAAAAAATACTTATACAAAATCATCTCCTAAAAACTTTCTTCAGCAAGCTGGGGTTTAGCCAGAAAGATAAAAACTGAAGGTAAAAGTGAGCAAAGAACAACTAACACATAAAGACTACTTGCACTACCTCCCTCTAAAAGACGACCCGCTATCTTTCCCCCAAAAATCATTGAAATACCAAAAGACATTGGCACCAATACTACTAGTTTATTTGATATATCAAATCTTACGATAGCAGCAGTTTGGTATAGACAGCCTAATGTAAAACCAAATTCCCATACCCAACTAGAGATCATAAAAAAAGTGAAGTTTTTAGCTATTACTAATCCCATCACGCCAAGAAGTAGAATTATGAAAGCATATAGATGAGGCATTCGTAAACCAGCTCTGGAACCAATAATAGCGCCCAAAACACCAGCACCGCCACCAAGCCATTTTAGAACGCCGAACATCATACCATTTTGAGCATCACTTGGTGAAAATTTTTGGGCAATAATATAAAGAAAAAAGAACAACCCTACATTTGCGAGGAGGTATATTGTAAATATTACAAGAACTGACCAACTTGACCCCGATTGACGAAAACTTGGAAAACCTTTGAGTTTTTCTGCTGTCCTAGATGAACTATGCTTAGGAAATGCAAACACACCTATTCCCAAAAGCAATGTAAATAAAGCCATGCCGAACATTGCTCCTGTAAAACCTGCCTTCGAAACAAAGAATGCAGGTAGAAAAACAAGAAAGATTCCTATTGAAATTAGCTCCACTGACAATCGAGTACCATAAGCACGTTCAGGATCAGGCATATCAGCCAATGCTCTCATTGCTAAGGCAATAGCAAGAGCACAGAAAAAACCAAAAATTAAAAATCCATAATAAATATACTCACCTGGAATTCTCATTGATACCAAAAAAGAAAAAGTAACTGCTAAAATTATTAATAATGCAGTTTTCTGCCACTGAAAACTATCAACCCAAAGTGGGCCTGTTAAAGTTCCCGCAAGATAACCTACACCTGCCATAAGTGATAAATTACCTAATTCAGCATTATTAAAGCCAAAGGCTTCTCCAGCTGTCCCTAATAAAATAGGCATGGTATTAAAAATTAATCCGCCTATCGCAGACACCATAGATACAGCAATGATAATTGTGAAATTGGCCTTCAATAATTTCACTCTAATATACTCTAGCCAAATTAGGTAAGTTTGGAGACCCTAACATCTCTCGATGGCTTGGTGGCTGCTTACCGTTGCGGTCTTTCATTCCATAGCGATTTTTTGCAACTTCAGCTCCAATAAGTGTATGACCACTAATTTCTTGGGCTTTTGGGTCATTAGCAATCGCATGCAGAATATGCCCTGTGAACTGAGGGGTTTCGGCCATTGCTATAAAATCTTTATATTGCTCAGGATGAACTTCGGCAGCAATGAGAGCTCTCTCTGTCAAAAGAGGACCCATCCATATGGATATGGCTTGAACAGTAAACGGCTCCAAATCTACCGCCATGTCATGAGCAAGTTTATCTAAGCCAGCTTTTTGAGCACCATAAGCAGGACCATGCATGTAACAACTCGCCCCAAAAGATGAACCCATAGCAATTAAGCCACTTTTTTGTTTGGCCATAATCTTAGCTGCATGCCAGCTCGCCACATAAGCCGAACGTAATCCAACATTTAGTATATTCTGAGCATTTAATTCTTTATCCCAAAAAGGCTTTTGTTCTATAAGTTGATGGTGAATATAAGCTGCATTATTCATTAAAATATCCAGCCTCCCTTGTTCGTCCATGACCTTTTTAAAAAGATCAGCAATCTGATTGTCATCAGCACTATCGCAAATAACAGCAATACCTTTGCCGCCAATACTATCACATTCCTTAGCAGTTTGTTCGACTGTGCCCGGTAACTCAGTACCGTCCCACCCCTTTGCCTTTCCTACTATTTTTGTCCTTCCGGTAACATAAACTGTCATCCCCTTTTCTGCCAGACCCAATGCAATTCCCTTGCCCGCCCCTCTGCTAGCACCTGTTACGATTGCAACTTTTGGATTTGTCATAACTGTCCCCATAAATTATAAAACACTCGGATAACCAATAACAGAGATGTTAGAATGCGCAATAATTTTGTCATAATTTTACGTATTCTAAGAAAAAATAGGTCATTTTACTTGATTTTGCGTAGTTTTTAAAAGAAAATAATATATAATTTGTGCTGAGGGTAGAACATGACACCAGATGATAAGAATTGGTACTCAGATATAGAACCAAAACTAATATTAGAAACAGAGAGTGATATAATTTGGTCAGCAGTGGCAGATGTTATTATTGTGGGTTTAGGTGGGGCCGGAGTAGCAGCTGCTTTGGAGTCAATTGAAGCTGGAAATAGTGTATTGGCGATCGATAAATATGAGACAGGAGGAGCAACAAAAGCGAGCGGCGGCGTAATCTATGCAGGAGGTGGAACAAGTCTACAAACAGAGGCGGGGGTAAAAGATTCTGTAAAAAATATGTTCAACTACTTAAAGTTAGAAACGCGTGATATAGTTTCAGATCAAACTCTCAAAGATTTTTGCAATAGAAGCGCACCAACTATTGATTGGCTTATAGATCATGGTGTTGATTTAAGAAGCACCTTATGGAAGTATAAAACGTCATACCCTGCACCAAAATATTTTCTATATCACAGTGACAATAGTCTTGTTAAAAACTATAGAAAAAACGCTTTTCCAGCTGCACGTGGTCATCGTGGTTATGTACCTGAAAAACAGGGAGCCAAAGCAACAAATCTTGGTGGATCGCTCTTTGACCCACTTAAGGCAAGTGCTATAAAAAAAGGATTATTAATTCATGATTTCACAGAAGTCAGGCAGCTCATAACTAACAAAAAAAATGAGGTTATAGGACTTAAAGCATATCAATTTAATAACAAGGTAGACCTCCAAGAGTATAAAAAACTCAGGAATAAAGCATCAAAATTATTAGTTCTATTCCCTCCCATAGTACCCGGATCTAAATATTTCTTCAAAAAAGCCATGGCATTAATGGCAAAGGCAAATGATTTATTAAACAAGAGAAAAGAAGTTTACATAAGGAGTAACAAAGGGATTATATTATCTGCGGGAGGTTTTGTTTTTAACAGAAAAATGGTGGAATATTATGCACCAAAATACAAAGAGGGGTATCCCCTAGGAACTGAGGGCGACAATGGTTCGGGCATTAGACTCGGTCAATCAGTTGGAGGAGTTGCTAAAAATATGGACCGCATGACAGCATGGCGGTTTATAAACCCACCAATTTCTTTTGCAAAAGGCATGATAGTAAATACTGATGGAAACCGTTTCATAAATGAAATGGTCTACGGGGCAACTCTTGGTGTTGAAATGACAGAACATCATAATGGATCAGCATGGATGATACTTGATAAAAAATTAATCAAAAAATCTTTAAAAGATGTCAGCAAAAAGAAAGCATTAGCATTCCAGCGAGCACTCGCAAAATTAAATATCTACTTTGGATCTAAAAAGGCAAATTCTGTTGCTGGACTTGCCAAATTAATAGGAATTAATGCTGATAACCTCCATAATGAAATAATAGAATACAATAAAATAGCAAAAGGTGAAACTCTAGATCCATTCGGCAAGACCAAAGATGAAACAGCAGAATTAAATCTAGATAATATCGTTGCCATAGACATTAGTTTAAATGCAAAACTGTTTCCATGCCCCACCCTCTCTTTAGGTGGCCTTTCTGTAAACGAAAAAACAGGTTCAGTATTAAACGAAGAGTGTTTGCCCATTAAGGGACTATATGCAGCAGGAAGAAACGCTGTAGGTGTTGCATCGTGGTCCTATGTCAGCGGGTTATCCATAGCAGATTGTATTTATTCTGGTCGCCGCGCAGCAACCTCAATAAATTGCAAAAGCGCAAATTAATTACTACGTACAACCCTAAAACCAGTATGAGAAGTACTCAGCATAAGGTCTTGAGCTTGTCTTGCAGCTGGTCGGTATCGATAACAATATGACTTTGCGCATAGATATGAGCCTCCTTTGATTACGCCTACTGGTATATGTTTCTGAGCTGGGTCATAACCATCAGAATAAGTTTCTTTAAGATCCCCAGGCATATGGCCAGGATAATAAACAGAAGATGTCCACTCCCAAACATTCCCAATCATATCATACAGTCCAAAACCATTAGGTGGATAGCTTCCAACAGGCGCAACTCCGATGAAGCCGTCGTCTTTTGTATTAATTACAGGGAAAATTCCATCCCAAGTATTAGCTTTATCTTTTAAAGCGCTTCGCTCTGCATCAGGCCAGCTCATAAGAGTGCCATCTAAACCACCGCGGGCTGCATATTCCCATTCTGCCTCAGTCGGTATCCTACCACCAATCCATGAGGCGTATGCTTTTGCATCATCAAGGGTAATATGGACAACAGGTTCGTGAAGTTTAAAACTGGCCTTTTTTAAACCTTGGGGGTGTTTCCAATTTGCACCAACTTCATAACTCCACCAATTTTTAGATCCATTGTCTTCGGGAGCAATAAAGACAGCGGAGCCTGGATTTACATTAATACCCGTCTCAATACCCCACCCAGATTCTGCTTTAGATATATAACCTGTCTCATTAACAAATGTATTAAATTCATAATTTGATATTTCATGCGACCAAATTTCAAAAGGTTCTACGCAAACCTCCACGACTGGCCCCTCCTCCTTGTATATCGTGGACTCCCCCATACTGAAGCATCCTCCCTCAAGTTTAACCCAATCACTTTTAGTAGTTCTCGGGCTCTCCGTGTATTGATAAACTCCGTTGCATCCGAGAACGGAAAAACAAATAACAGGAAAAAAACTTTTCCTCAATTTCATCTCTACAGGTACTTTCTTATATAATCTTTAAATTTGTTACTTATTGATTCATTAGTTAAACCATAATCACTGAGCTTGTAGTTATGTTTTTGACGATTTTCACGCTTATTTGCATTTATCCAGTTTTCCATCATTTCTTTCGTAAGAATATCATCATTTACATGAATAGACTTTAACACTTGAGCACCTATTTTTTCAGGCGCCTCAACTAAATCTGAGTAATTGATGTCAATAAACCTATCATCTGGGATTGAATTTCGGACTTCTATAAAATTGTTTAACCACTCCGAAAGACGATCCAACCAATAATTACCAATCTCAAAATCTGAAATAGCATCAGTATTCATTTTATAAAGGGCTGACTCCATACTGCAATAAGATGGAACCGTAGAAACAGGGTCGCGATGGGTCATTATTATTTTAGCCATAGGAAAATATTTAACAACAGCACCCAAGGACATTAAATGACCTGGCGTTTTAAGAATCCAACTTTTATTTTTACGACTCGAGTCTTGCCACTGCAAAGATTGCAATATTTCTATTAGGTCAGAATAAGACTTACCTGGGTTTTGCTTAGTCAACCAGTTTGCATAATTAGGCACAAAGTATGTACTCTCAAGCATTGAGCTAGAAAAGAGCTGTCCAAGAATAATTACCTCTTCATCTGCTTGCTCAATATCCATTGGGTGAATTGACATTAATTCGGGGATTTTTTTTAGCATAAAGTTTAAAATATCTTTGGCGATATCTTTCCTTGGAGAGGGGTCATTATAATCTTCATTTTCTAGTGGTGTGTAGTTTTGAGCCTCATACCACTTTACAGAAGTTAGTTCTGGTGCGGATGCCAGCATACGATGCAACATAGTACTACCTGTCCTAGGCAGACCAGTCAGTACCGCCTTAATATCTACAGTCTCATTTAGTATTTCGGGGTTCATTTTTATGAGATTCTTATGCCGCAGCCTATTAACAAGTGCACCTGTAATCATTTGTTCGGCACCATAATAGCCCTCGCTCGACAGTTTAGCTTGACTGTTGAGTGATTCAATAAACACGTCAATATTTGGAAAAAACCATTCATCCCCAAAGTCACTTAAACCCGTAGCTTGTTCAGCCTTTTTAATCAGATACTCTTTTTCAGGGACCATAATCTTAACCAATTCGTTTTAAAATCATCTTATTACTACGAATCCTTAACAATTTTGAAAGATTTTATTTCATATTCGTAAGAAATTAAGCTAAACTATACGCATGTTACTTCAAGATAAAGTTATTGTAATAAGTGGTGTTGGAGCTGGCATGGGAAGAAGAATGGCAAAATTAGCTTCTGATGAAGGAGCTAAGGTTGGTCTCGCTTCAAGAAATACAGAATACATAAAATCAATAGCAAAAGAAATAATGGACCAAGGTGGAGAAGCATTCGCTTACTCAACTGATGTTACGCTCAGCGAAGACTGTCATAAATTAGCAAAGAAAGTTAAAGAGAAATATGGACGTATCGATGGACTAATTAATAGTGCCTACCAGCATGGAGATTGGGCAACGACTGATATTGCTGATGCAGACAACTGGGCTGATACTTATAATGTTAACTGCATTGGCGCACTCAGGATGGCGCAGGCAGTGCTTCCATACATGAAATCTAATGGCGGTGGTGCAATCGTTAATGTTTCCACCATGACTACTGTCAATCCATTTCCTGGTGAAGCCGCATATGGGGCAAGTAAGGGAGGGTTAAATGTATTAACTAAGCACATGGCAAAGGACTTCGGTCGTTTTGGAATACGTGTCAACGCATGCAGGATGGGTTGGATAGGCGGTGCTCCAGTTTATGGATATATCGACGCTCAGGTAAATAATGGGAGGAAACGCGAGGATGTCATAAACGAGATAACTGATAGAATTCCTATAGGGATTATTCCACCGGAAGAGGATTGCGCCAAGGCTGTTCTCTATTTTGTGTCTGATTATGCCAAGGTCGTAACAGGGGCAACCCTAGACGTTAATGGTGGCCAATATATGGCGCCATAATGAGTGATACAAAAAAATTATGGAAAGAGTTTTGTAATCAATTAGAGATTTCCGGTGAACAAGTTCTGGAATCCAGTCTTGCAACAAATAAATTAGACAAAGCAGAAGGCATTAGATATCTTACCCGTCTACTAAGGATAGGCTTAGAGATGCATCTGGAAAATAGTAACCCAGAATTTCCCAGTTTTTATCAAGCCTCTCATGCAACTGCTAAAATAGGCGCAGATAATCCTGATAATTTTTATCAGAACGCAACTATCTCAAGTTCTTATAAATATAAAATTTCAGGACGCAAAGGTACAGTTCCGATCCTCAGCTTTGGTACAAAAGCTAATAGATACGCCATGGATGGCACCATGGCATCAACAGGCGAACTCGACATAAGAGATGTTGATTGTGAGAGTGATGGATCTTTTGAGATTATAGCTAGTAAAGATAAGGTTGATGGAAATTGGCTACCATTAGAAGATGACTCCACCATATTAATTGTAAGGCAAACTTTTTTTGATCGTACAAAAGAAGAGATGGCTAAAGTAGAAATTAATACAATTGATAAACTTAACAAACCTGATCCAATCAGTTTAAAGGAAGTATCAGAGTCACTATCAAACGTCTCAAAGTTTATAAAAGGTACATCTAGTGTATTTTTAGATTGGTCATTACTATTTAAAGAGCAACATAAAAATAGTCTAAGTACGACTGAACAATCTATGTTTTCAAAAGCTGGTGGTGATCCAATGATTTATTATCTTCACGGTTGGTGGGAACTTAATGACAATCAAGCTTTAAAAATATCTTGTAGTATACCAGATTGTATTGGCTGGAATTTTCAAATAAATAACATCTGGATGGAAAGCCTTGATTACAGAAATCATAATATTCATACAAATAATTTACTAGCAGAAAAAAATACTGATGGCAGTGTTACTATAATAGTTTCAAAAAAACCTCAGAAAGGTAATTGGCTTGACACAGCGGCGCATAAACAAGGTACAATGCTATGGCGGTGGACAGGAGCGGAAAACCATCCCTTACCAAAAGTGGAGATTATAAATGTATGAATTGGAATTACGAATCCAAAACCTTGAATCAGAGAGTGAAATAAGAAAATTAAAAGCTCGCTATCTAAATGCATGTGACGCTAAAAATGTTGAAGCAATACGCGATTGCTTTACTTCTGATGCAGAAATTCATTTTCCCCCACTTGGTAATTTTGACTTAGATGGATTAATCAAAATATTCCAAGAAGTTGCGGCAAATACACCGATATATGATATACATCATGGGCATAATGGTGAAATTGAAATCGAGGGTTCTACTGCAAGTGGCAAATGGAATCTTGGGTTTGCAACTTATGATCCACGAAATAAAAACTTCCGTATGATGAGTAGTATATATGAGGATCGTTATAGAAAAACAGATGACGGCTGGCGAATTTGCTTTACTAAATCAACACCCAGAACAATAGTTGACGGCTGCCTTCAAGAGGATGGGTTAATTGTAAAATGGAATGAAGATACATAAGGAAGAAAAATGGACAATAGTTTAAATTATATAGACCCTGATGCTATAGTTGTCTCCAAAACTGTTGAAATAAATGCTCCTGCTAGTTTAGTGTGGAAGGTTTTACTTGATATGGAAAACTATAATAAATGGAACCCTTTTTGTGTTGAGTGTGAATCAACATTAGAAATGGGTGCGGCGGTAAACATGAAGTTAAAGTCATACGTTAATTGTGAACCAACGCATTTTAATAATACTGAATATGTTTGTGAAATTATTCCTGAAGAAAAGATATCATGGCAACTACCTCATTATGAGGCCTGGCCATATCCAGCACGAAGAGATCAATTAATACAAAAATTAAGTAATAACAAAAGTTCTTACTATTCCACAGATCAATTTTTAGGGCCAAATGGTATACATGTTATGAGATTTGCAGGGCCATGGGTTAAACAGGCATTTGATGATACAGCAGATGCACTAAAAATTTATGCAGAAAGCCTCTATAAGCCTAATTAGTAATTGGCACAAAATCTTCAGGGACATTATGAAAATAACTAAGAGATTCATATCTTGAAGTAATTTTCCAACTGCCTTCAATTTTAACTAATTTATCGAAATACCAAAGACCCACAAAAAAAGTATGTGGGTTATTATTTCGTTCTATAACCATTGGATTAAATAGCATAGTTTTTGAGTGAGCAGTTAAACCACTAACCGAAATTTTTGGTAAGCCCATCATATGTTGCATCGACGAAAAGGGCTTGAGAGCACGCTGAAGATAAAGTTTGATCTCTTTTAAGTTTCCCTGGATACCACCGGCTTCCGTAAAATCGATAATAGCATTATCAGTAAAAATCTTATCCAGCAAATCCCATTCACGTGTATCTATAGCTTCACAGTAAGACACAAGAATATCTTGTATTTCTAAACGGTCAGATATTTCCTGAAGATTATACATTATCAGTAAATCTAAAGTTTCTCTGATTGTGGTGTAACAATCTTTGCCACTCTGTTGTCATATTTGACAACATCTACAACAACAGAAGTCTCAACTAAACGAACTCCTTCAAAATCTAATATTTTATTACTAGCCACCTGATGAACCTCAGAGAGACCTTCAAACAATCCTATTGCCAATATGTCAAAACGTCCTAATAAAATTATCACACCATTAATTTCCGGAAGGTTAGCTATTCTTTCTGCTACCTTCTTAATTGAATTCTGCTCAGCATGTATACCTATGTATGCAAGTTGAGGTGTATCAAGATTGGACATATTGGTGACTGCCGTAAAACGAATATAATTTTCGTCTTCCAGCCTTTTCACGCGTGAGCGAATGGTACCTTCAGTAAACCCAAGTTGAGTTGCTATTTTCCGGTTTGAAAGACGTGCATCAGTGGATAATAACTGAATTATTTTCTGATCTAGGTCATCAATTTTATAACTTGTCATTTATACCTCTTAAATGGGTGCCACATCAAAATCATACTTAATTATATCAACAGCAAAGCTAGGGTCTAGGCTTCTCACACCCTTTATTTGAGATAGTTTATTTAGTAAAAAATCTGACATTTTATCCATACTGGATAATGTTACTAAGATTTCTATGTCATGCTTACCCGTTACAAGCTGCACCGAGGCAACCTCCGATAATAAAGCAATGTCTGCAGCCACATCATTTGCGCGCCTTCCCTTAACATCAACACCAATTGGCAATAAAACATTGTAATCAAATGCAGAAAAATCTGAAACCGCAACAACCTTCATCGCTTTTGATTGTTCCATGCGTCGTATTCGTGTTGTAACCATTGAAGTTGTAACACCTAGTTGATCAGCAATTTTTTGGTTACTGGTTCGTCCATCTTTCTTGAGAATTTTTATTATAGCATTATCTAAGTCACTAAATTGGAAATTATTATCAGACATTACATTCCTTATTTTACTTGTTCAAACATTCCAATACATGGTAGCCTTTGTTAGCTTATAGATAATAAGTTATAAAATGCAATATTGCGTATATTTTTGTATCTTTTCCTCTGCAAACGTATAAATTTGTGTCATGTTTTTCTTAAAATGCGTAATTTAGTGATTAAAGAATTTGATTATATTATTGTAGGAGCAGGTTCAGCTGGGTGTGTTTTAGCTAATAGACTTAGTAAAAATCCTAATATTAAAGTTGCTTTGGTAGAAGCAGGTGGCGTCGATATCGATCCATCAATACATATGCCCATTGGGTATGGAAAAACCCTTCATAACCCAAAGCTTTCATGGAGTCTTAAGACTCAGCCAGAGCCCTTAATGAATGATCGAATTCTACCATTGCCACGCGGAAAAGTGTTAGGTGGTTCAAGTTCAATAAATGGAATGATTTATATTCGTGGACATAAGGAGGATTATAACACTTGGGCTAACTTAGGCTGCAATGGATGGGGTTGGGAAGACATTTTACCTTATTTTAAAAAATCAGAAAACTACAAATTAGGTAAAAATAGATATCATGGAGGAGATGGTCCTTTAGCCGTTTCAGAAATTATTGATAAAAATCCAACTAATGACTCAATTATAAAAGCATTCACAGAATACGGCGTTACAGAAAATAAAGACTTTAATGGCGATAGTCAAGAAGGTGTGGGGCATTATGATGTAAATATAAAAGATGGCAAAAGGTGCTCTACTTCAAGTGCTTTTTTGCGACCCGTTAGAAAAAGAAAAAATCTTTCTATTCTCACGAATACAAATGTAAAAAAAATAATTTTCGAGAACAATCGCGCGAAAAGTTTAATGGTTGATAGTCGAAAAAAAATTGAAATACTAAAAGCGAATAGAGAAATTATTCTTAGTGCTGGTACTTACAAAACCCCTCAACTTTTGCAATTATCAGGTATTGGCCCAGCTAAACTTCTAAAGTCAGTTGGTATTAAAGTCTTGGTTAATAGTACAGAAGTTGGAAAAAATCTTCAAGATCACTATATGGCGCCAATGGCTTGGTCACTTAAACCAGGAGTATTCAGTTATAATAATGAACTAAAAAACTTAAATTTATTAAAAAATATAATAAGATATTACTTTTTTCGAAAAGGCCCAATGACTATACCTGCAGCATCAGTAGGGGCATTTGTAAAAAGCAATCAAAGCTTAGACCGTCCTGATTTACAATTTCATTGCTTAGCAGTAACCGGTGACCTTTCAGCCGCAAGTAGAGGAGAAAATGCAGAATTAACTGAGTATTCAGGAGTTACTATAGGTGGAGCTCAGCTAAGGCCAGAGTCCCGTGGATTTGTAAAATGTGCATCAAATAATCCCTTAGACGACCCTTTGATTATTCATAATTATTTATCTTCCGAAATGGATAGACATTTAATAATAAAAGCAATGGATATAACTAGAGAGCTGGCAAAAATGCCAGCACTTTCCAAAATAATTGACAAAGAAAAACTTCCCGGACGCCAAGTTGTTTCCAATGATGAAAAAATAGAATGGCAATTAAATCTTGGAACCACCATGTATCACCCCGTTGGAACCTGTAGAATGGGCAGCGACATCCATGCTGTGGTAGACACGGACCTACGGGTTAATGGGGTGGATGGCTTACGAGTTATTGATGCCTCGATCATGCCGAGACTTATTTCCGGCAATACGAATGCAGCTACTGTAGCAATAGCTGAAAAAGGTGCTGACTTAATAACTAGTCAGAAGTAACTATTTTGTCCAGATAGGTGAACTCCATGCGCGATCTTGAAGTGTGGCTTGCATATTGGGGTTTGGAGGAGTCCCATTACGAACTGCATCCCAAGTACTCCAACGACATTTAGGGTTTTCTAAAACACGAATATAATAAGCCGAATTTTGGCCTACTTCGTAATTAGGGTCAGACCAAAGCGCTTTGAGCTCACTGCTTCCTGTCGCATCGTTCGTTTTACAGTTAGTCAAATTAACTGTTGCTCCATTATCAGGACATCGGTTGGTTTGAGGTGATGGTTCTACACCACCTGCACAGGAAATATCATAAATTTCTTCGCGGTTTTTAGCCCCATCCGACCAAACCTTTATAATTTGTATTCTTTGTAAGGGATATCCGTCTGGGTCCATGACCGCCCAAGCAATAAAAACTGGAGATCCATTTGTGCTGTTATAAACTCCTCCCATAGGCGTACCCTGTTCGTAAGCTTCTTCAAGCATTTTAGTCGATGACAAAATCGTATTTTCATAATTTCCAGCAAAAAATCGAGCTTTTATACGGGGCCCTGATGTTGCAAAAGTTTCTTTACGTTTCATGGCATCAAATATGTCTTCTCTAGTGTTAGACTCAGCCCAAACACCAGCTAAACCCGATGCTCCATATGAGGCAGAAGATATAAAAGCCAACTCAGTCTCTTCAGTTTCAACATTATCCCATGACTTTTTACCATCTGGGGGCACTGATCCTCGATTAGCAAGGTCAGCATCATGCGAAAACTTACCAAAATGCTCCTCTTCAGATAAAGATGGAGCGCTTACGTGGGTATCTGATGATCCAATAAAACCAAAAGCATATGGGTTAGCATCAATACTTTTCTCAATACCAATTCCTCTGGACAGAGCTTGACGAACAAAACTACCGGGAACTTTCTCACTTTCCGTAGCCATGCCAACTAAGATTTCATAAAGTTCATGATTTGCGAATTCGTCTTCTGGAGATAACAATGGGTGAGTTTCAGAAGTGCCTTTGACCTGAGTCATTTCAACTATAGGTTCATTTTTAAGTCGGTTCTCGGCATAAGCCTTATCAATGAGAGAACCATCAGTTGTTGTCATAGAAAACATTTGGCCGTTAGAAGCATTAGAATTATGAGGAATTGATAATACATCAAACCCTTCATCACGTTTATCATTCATCCATCTCCAAAGGTCCTCTGGATTTGTAGAGTCGAGTGTCGAAAATAAACGTTCAGGGGCCCTGTTGCGAAAAACAACATTGCGGTGCAAATTAATTGCTCCTAGGTTATCTGTTATCTCGCCAATGATATTCATATTAGTATATTCATAAGCTGCAAATGTTGTAAATTTACCAGGTGCGTAATGTTTTTCTGCTGCAAGAACATTCTCGGCCCATGCGCTATCTATAAAATCTCTATCATAAATATCTTCTAATGGGTCTCCTGTTACTATTGTTGTTCCAACCTTTGTGAATGCTTCAATGCGAGCTTCTCTTGAACCAGCAAATATTCCAAATATTGACTTCGCTGTATCTGTTTTTGATATAGGATTTTCTCTATCTCGCATTGCAGCAAGAACACCCATGTATTCTCCGTGATCTGTAACTCCGTAAAAGTCTAAAGGGGCACCAGAAATTGTAATATCTTTACCGGCTCCAT
>ERZ1047472.751-NODE-751-length-27877-cov-5.705305_pt1 | contig 27877 bp, 25 predicted proteins | sample MGYA00383095_ERZ1047472 | MGnify/ENA primary metagenome ERZ1047472 (study PRJEB29581, sample SAMEA5548365) | metagenome | biome: marine; feature: coastal; material: water | depth 1 m | study: Short-term variability in the microbial, nano- and picoplankton dynamics... | reverse complement strand
AGAACTTCTTTTTGAGCTGCCATGGTATCCCCCTACCCCTGTGCCAAGCCGTTGGACTTAAGGCGCTTAAGGTAGGCGCCAAAGCCCCCATCGCCGGTCCAATAATTCACCATGTTCTCCACGCCCTTAGTGGTGAATGTGGCGCCTGAGAGCGCATCTACTTCGTAGCTCGCGGCTTCGCTGGTACTAGCTGAGCGCTGCTTTACTAGGCGCACCTGGGGCTGGCCCATATCATTGAAGAGCCGCACACCCTGCCATCCGGCCTTCCACTTGCTGTTGTCTACCTCACCACCGAGGCCCGGAGTTTCCTTATGTTGGTAAAAGCCCAGCCCTGCGATGGTGTTTAGATCGCCGTCCAAGGCCAGATAACCGTAGAGTGTTCCCCATAGACCGTATCCGCGGACGGGCATCACGATTTTCTCTATACCAGTTGCAGTAGTCTTCAAGTAGACCAGTGACACATTCTCCCGGCGCCTAAGAGTGGCGATGTCTTCCGAAGGCGTCAGCGCTACCGACTTAGAAGCGTCACTAGCCGCCCGAATAGGGTCGTAACTAGCGACATCAATACCGTCTACGTATTCGCCGGTTTGTAGATCCACCGCCCGAACCGTGAATTCAGCGAACAGCTCTTCAATGGAGCGGCCGTCAGCAGAAACGTTCTGGTCTGCTGGCAGCATGCCAGCGGCTCTGAGAATGTTCTTTTTCTGATCCAGTTCTTTGTTCAGCTTCTGTATGGGCTTCAAAGCGACCGCCATAGACGACACGACAACGGAGCACACCAAACACAAAAATACCGCGATCAGAAAGGTATTCGCCAAACTGTCTTTATCTAATTTAGCCACGGGCAAGTCTCCGTTTGATGTTCGATTGCATGACAAAATGGTCAAGCAACGGCGCAAACAAGTTGCCGAACAAAATCGCCAACATCATGCCTTCTGGAAAGGCCGGGTTAACCACACGAATCAACACGCACATAAAGCCGATGAGCATGCCGTAAAACCAGCGGCCGTTGTTAGTCATAGCCGCAGAAACGGGATCCGTAGCCATGAACACAGCGCCGAAGGCAAAGCCACCCAACACCATGTGCCAGTAGAATGGCATGGCGAACATGGGATTGCTCGAAGGCAATAGGTTAAACAGCGACGCCGTCAATGCCATACCCAGGAATACTCCTGCCATGACCCGCCAAGATGCAATTCGAGAAAGACACAACAGAACGCCAGCGATCAATATGGCGAGAGTCGAGGTTTCACCCACGGAACCTGGCATAGTGCCAATAAAGGCAGACATCCAGTCCACACCATACTCAAGGCCAATAGCCGCGTTACCCAACGGCGTGGCTTGGGTCCAACCGTCAACGGCCACCCATACCGCGTCACCGGACATCTGGGCAGGGTAGGCAAAATACAAAAAGGCACGACCGGTAAGAGCAGGGTTCAAGAAATTCTTACCTGTACCGCCAAAGACTTCCTTAGCAATCACCACGCCAAAGATCACGCCTACCGCAGCCATCCACAAGGGAATAGAAGGTGGTAGTGACAGCGTGAATAGGATGGAGGTCACAAAGTAACCTTCGTTGACCTCATGGCCACGCTTAGAAGCGAACCAAATCTCAAAAGCAATACCCGCCACAAAGACTGTGACGTACAAGGGTATGAAATACGCCAAGCCGTGGACTAGGCAGTCCCAAACGCTGTTCGGGTCGTAACTGATAAGTCCGTTTAGAAAAATCCCCCGCCAGCTGTCAACGCTGGTTAGGCCCATGGCCTGCATGGCTTCGTTCGCGTTTAAACCAATAAAATAGCTTCCGGCGAATACGGGTAAAAAGGCACACAGCCACACCGTGATCATCACCCGCTTCAGGTTCAGGCCATCGCGAACATGAGATGCACCCGCCGTCGTAGTTGACGGTGTGTAGAGCGCTGTATCTATCGCTTCATAAGCGGGATAAAGCGCCTCGTATTTACCGCCTTTCTCAAAGGCCGGCGCTATATCGTCGAGGAAGGATCTTAAACCCATCAAATTACCCCTCTTTCTCAATTTGTGTCAGAACGTCTCTCAGAACAGGTCCGAATTCGTACTTGCCCGGACAGGCATAGGTACAAAGTGCAATGTCGTCTTCATCCAACTCCAAGCAGCCCAACTCGATAGACTTCTCTACATCGCCAACCAGTAGACTGCGCATCAACGGGGTTGCCAGGATATCCATGGGAATGACGTCGTCGTAAGTTCCAATGGGCACCATGCCCCGAGTACTGCCGTTGGTCGTTGTCGTAAAAGAAACTGCCTTCTCGCCAATCCACTTCGACAAAAACGCTGGGAAGACCGAGTGAATGGACGCACCGGGCGCTAAGTAACCAAACATTTTCCGCTCCCGACCTTCAGATATCACCGATACTTGGTTGTGATAACGGCCCAAGTAGGCTTGCTGACCGCGAGAGGTTCGACCTGACAGTACAGAGCCCGAGATAACTCTCTGCTCGCCATCCACAAGTTCTCCGGCCGTTAGCTCTTCCAGATTTGCGCCCGCAGCGGTGCGAATGAGCCGTGGCTGGCTTACTCCGGGACCACCTAGGGCGATGATGCGCTCGCTAAGTACCTTGCCGGTTAAGAATAAGTGCCCTATGGCGATCACGTCTTGATAACCCACAAACCAAACGGTCTTGGACGGGCTCACCGGATCTACAAAGTGAATGTGCGTTCCAGGCAGACCTGCCGGATGCGGCCCTGCGAAGGTGTGGCTCGTTACACCCGGATGACTGGATGCCTGAAGAGCTGCCCCATCGTCTTGACACAGATGAACCATTCCGTCGGTCAACCGCGTTAACACTGTCAGGCCCACCGCGAAGGCCTCTTCACGTTCGGCGATAATTTGTTTTGGGTCCGCCGCCAATGGGTTCGTATCCATGGCAGTCACGAAGATCGAGTGCGGCGTCGTGGTCGGAGCGGGAATTCGAGAAAATGGTCTCGTGCGCAGAGACGTCCAAGCACCGCTTTGCAGCAGCTGTTCTACCACCGCACTGCGTTCTAAATTCTGAATTGTCGCGGCGTCATGAGCTTGAAACGTTTGAGCATCATCGCCACTTACGTCGATTACCATGCTGATGAAGGCTCTCTTGGCGCCGCGGTTGATGCTGGCTACCGTACCGGCTGCTGGTGCGGTGAATACCACGCCATCTGTTTTTTTGTCTGAGAACAGTATCTGCCCTCTTTTTACGGTATCGCCTTCGGCTACTACCATGGTGGGCTTCATGCCGGGGTAGTCTTCACCAAGGATCGCGACGCTTCGAACCGTTTTTGCATCCACAATAGATTGCTCTGGTGCACCTGCAATGGGTAGGTCCAACCCTTTTTTAATCTTAATCATATGATCTCGTTGTAGCCCTTATGCGCCAACGCGTTGTTGAACATCCGGCCGGATGCGTCAACGAACCGGTCACCGCCTCTCTTAACTGGTTCCCTCGGCGGCGTCGAACCCTTCATCTCTCGTCAATGAGTGTTTGCGAACAACTTTCTGACCTTGTCAGAGAGCGAGTTTCGAAGCCGCCGGAAGTATAGTGGCGTGGCCGAGCAAATCCAACGACCTTGTCGCAAAACCGTGTGAATTTTTAGTGAACGTGGCTTTGACACCGCTTAACGCTTAAGAAATCGCAAAAAAGCGATAGCAAGCGGCCGTTTCGCAATGAGAACCGCGACCGAGTTGAAACGGGACCCCCAGGATCCCGGCGGTCGGGTAAGAAGAGTCCCCTGCCTCGTCTAGAATGTAGAGCCTAGGACAACGATTGAGCCGCAGCGTGCAAAATGGGCATCCCTTCACCGCTGCTGGCGTCGGCCTGCAGCGTTACGATCTCCCACGCATCGTCGCAGCGCAGAATGGCTCTGGCCAGCTTGTTATTCAGCGCATGACCCGACTTATAACCATTGAAAGACCCCAAAATTGGTCTTCCCAGTAAGTACAAGTCACCAATAGCGTCGAGAAGTTTATGTTTAACGAACTCGTCTTCGTAGCGTAGACCGTCTTCGTTAATGACACCGTCGTCAGACACACCCACAGCATTTTCCAAACTGGATCCCAAGCACTTTTGGATGGACTGAGCATAGGCCAGTTCTTTTTCTAAGCCGAAAGACCGTGCCCCGCTGACCTGAGATATATAGGAGGTGCGAGAAAAGTCCATTTCGATGTGTTTTGGATACCGGTCGTAAACCGGGTGGCTGGCGACAAAGGTATATCCCGCTTTGAACCCATCAAAGGGTTCTACCGACGCTACCGCGTCTTCCTGACTCACCGAGATCTCTCGGGTGATGCGAATGAACTGCCTAGGAGCCTGTTGCTCTACGACACCAACGGATTCGATCATATCGATAAAGGGCGCCGCGCTGCCGTCCATAATGGGCACTTCTTCGGAGGATAACTCTACTTCTAGGTTATCGATACCGAGCCCCCACAACGCAGACATCAGATGCTCCACTGTCGCGATACTTACACCACCATCGGCGATGCTAGTAGCCAACGTGGTATCAGCGACGTTTTCTGCACTGGCCAACACCGATGCTGCGCCTTTGAGATCGCTGCGAAAAAAACGAATCCCACTGTTCTCAGCGCCTGGCCGCAGGGAGAGGCGAACTTTCTCGCCCGAATGCACCCCAATACCGATACCGTACACGCTCTCGCGAATGGTGCGCTGATTCAGCGATCGAGACGATAGGGTCTGATCATTATGAGAGGTGAACTCAATCTTTTTAGGCATACGGCTTCAATCGCTGGTTGGATCGCGACGCTAGAGACTGGTGTTTGGGACTTGCTGATCGCACCCCCTTTCGCCTGTCTTCTTCGCTCGCCATCAATTGCTTGTGGACTTCGGTCTTGATGCAGCACCTTTTTCCAGAACTGCGGGGTTGATGCTACACAGTGCACCCTAGAAAATGAAGGAAAAGTGGAGGGAAAACTGCAGAAAAGTGAAACAAAGTGTTACAGATGTTTCATCGCTGACTTACCGCTCGTTACTTCAGCCTTGGCACAAACCTATTTGCTAGTAGCTATATATCCAAAGCAATCTGTTCAAAACTAGCCCTTTCACCCTCGGATCTGCCAGCCACCGCTGGCCTATCAGTCTTTCGTCCCCTTGGTTGCTAATTCTCTACCGGGCCTTGGCGCCAAACTGCTACCATCGCTCCATGACTCACACACCTTCCAAGCTGCTTGCTACCGCGCCAATGATGGCTTGGTCTGACCGACACTGTCGTTTTCTGCACCGTCAGTACGCGCCAAGGGCGCTGCTGTTTACAGAAATGATTACCACCGGTGCTCTCCTCTATGGGAAGCAATATCACTTACTGGATTTCAACGCCTGTGAGCACCCTGTGGCTGTCCAGTTTGGCGGCAACGATCCCGGCGCTTTAGCGGAATGCGCTGCCTTGGCAGAAGAACGGGGCTACGACGAGGTCAACATCAATGTCGGCTGTCCTTCGGATCGGGTACAAAAAGGAACCTTCGGTGCCTGTCTAATGCAGCAGCCAGACCTTGTAGCAGACTGCGTTACTGCCATGCGCCAAGCCTGCACTCTGCCTGTAACGGTTAAGTGTCGTACCGGTATCGTGCTAAAAGACGATCCTGAGGCCTTCAACGACCAGAATTTTTTAAATCACTTCGTCGATCGCGTCGCGGAAGCTGGCTGCCAGCGCCTGTATTTGCACGCCCGGGTCGCTGTGCTGGGGGGACTCACACCTGCGCAAAATCGGGACATCCCGCCGCTAACGCCAGAAAAAGGAGCCGCTCTAAAACTCAGGCACCCGCAGCTTCAGGTCATCATCAACGGCGGCATTACCGATACCACCACCGCTGAGGCCTATCTGGACTGGGCCGATGGCGTGATGATTGGCAGAGCGGCTTATCATCAACCACGTTTCTTGAGCGAGTTGGAACGTGCCATGTTTGGAGGCTGCGACGCTCCTGACGAACAGACCATTGTCGGGCGCTACATAAACTATATGGCTGAGCAAATGGAGGCCGGAATAAAACTCAACGCCCTCACCAAGCATTTATTGCACTCATTCAATGGTCGGCAAGGCGCGCGACGATTTCGACAAATTCTCAGCGATGCTAGCAGACTGAAAGCAAACGACTTGAGCCTAGTCGAGGAAGCTCTCGAACCCCTAGGTTTAGTGGGCTAACCCAAGCGAGGAGGAATGCCATGCTGGCGAAATTGATATCTTTATTCAGTGGCGATGATACCGAGCAAACTACGGAAATCCGTCCTGAACTGGCCGCAGCTTCGCTGATGCTGGAGGTGTCATGGGCAGATCATGAGCTAAGCACCGAAGAGCTCTCATCGGTGCACAAGCTTCTAACAGAGCTTTATGGCGTAGACGCCGCAAAAGCCCAGTCCCTCATCGATGACGCAAAAGAGCGGCTGCAAACCAACATCGGTCTGCACCCCTACACTAGCTTCTTGAATGAACACCTAGACGAAAACGGTCGATTTGAGGTGGTCTGTGCGTTATGGGAGTTGGCTCTAGCCGATGACCACGTGGATAAGTTTGAGGAACATACCATTCGGCGCGTATCCGATTTGCTGTACCTATCTCACTCGCGCTTTATCGAAGCCAAGCTCTCCGCCAAATCGAATCGTCCCAGCCCATAGGTTGTTGGCGATTAACCCTCCGCCTTTCTGCCCACTGCAGTCTTTATTGGCCCATTACTATTCGCGTTGGCTTGTTCTTGCTCAAGGGCCGCAACCAAATCTTTGAACGTCTCTGCGTTGGCATCGTTAAGCGCCATCAGTTGTTTGTGGGCACTAATCACCCGGGCACGCGTACTTTCTATAGCCAAGTCAGCACCAGCAGGTAGCTCGATACTCTCAGGCAGCGCAGGTAATGACATGGCGTCGTAAGTGTCACGGTCCACGATCATGAAGACGTCTTGGAAACCCATACTTTCCAGTACTCGTCGCAAATTTTGCGAGTTGCAAATTAGGGTCGGAACGCGCTGGTATAGGGATTTCACTCGAATCGACAGTCGAGCCAAGCAGCCTAGGGCAGTACTGTCGAGATTCTCGGTATGCTCTAAGTCCACAATCACCGCATGGAAATTGGGATCTTTAAGCATACGGTCACAGTAGGCGTCTAAGGATGCACAAAGGGTCACGCGCACGTCCCCTAAAAAACGAAGTACATGGGTCCCCTCAAACTCGCCTGCGCAAATACTGCCTTGCACGCGTATATCCTCCTAGAACGCCCAGCTCGACGGGCAGAATGCTACGCCCTTCTTTCGTGCTTTACAGCAAGCAAACTCACATCATCGAGTTTTTTTAGCGATTCACACAAACGACTCCAAAGCTTCACCGGTTCACCAAGAGAGATCGCAAGTTGCTGAAGAGCTGCTTCCTTTTCATCAAAGTCGGTGGGCGCAAGGCAATCCATTACCCCATCGGAAAAGACCAGCAGCGTACTGCCCAAGGGAAAATCAACTTGGTCAGAGGTGTAAACCGCATTTGGGAACAAGCCTAGGGGCTTCGCTGACTGCTGTAACGCGGTCACGTCGCCTGCTTGGGATAGCATCAACCCCGGCGGATAATGGGCAGCCATGCTGTAATGCAGCACGTTGGTTTGTTTGTCGATAATGCCTAGAAACATGGCCACATGTTTTTCAATGCCTTGGCCAATCAGGGTGTCGTTGATCCAGCCCAGCATATCGCCTGGCGACTTAAACTGGGGCAGCCCAAATTTCTGCTGCAGCCGCCACGAGATGTTTTTTAGCATCACTGTTAGCAGAGCCGAGGAGGCACCATGGCCGGCAACGTCCGCCAGGAAACAAGCCAAATAACGATCCTGCAATGGAAAGTAATCAACAAAGTCACCGCTGAGCATCAAGGACGGCTGAACCCATCGGGAAAACAAAAACTCATCCATTTGCTTGTGCTGGCTTGGCAGCATGCCGAGCTGAATTTGCTGCCCCGCACGCTGATCATCCTGAAGCTCTTGCTCCAAATCCGATAGACGAGCCGCCGCCTCGGCGTTCTGAGCTACTTGGTGGCTAACGGCATGAGTTCGCTGTAGCCGCGCAACTAAAGCCTCACCGCGTTTCACCAGATCTTGACTAGCCATTTCCGCCGACCAGCAGTCCACCGCACCATGCGACAGAGCCAGCAGCATCTTCGCTACGTCCAGCGGCTGCTGGCTGAAAAGAATAGGCACCATGGCTGGATGATGGCACTCCAACAGGTCTTCTTCAGAGAAACAAATGACGGTAAGCAGACCATTGCGCTGATCATGAATGGGCAGCTGCTGTGCGCTTTGTATCACCTCACAGCGATACCCGCCCTGCTCCATTAGGCCTCTAGGCTCATCCACATCGCCTTCAGGCGCCAACAGATAAAGCTTCACATAAACTCCCATCTAACGCGGCCATAACCAGCAGAGCCATAACTCTTTGAACAGTAAAGTGCGGCACGAATGCCACACCCGCAGAAACGCTACGCCTGAATGACCGGTTAAACAAGACAGGTCGGTTGGCGTCAGTTCGCAAAACCCTAGGCCAATCCCGCACGCTGTTCTTCTTGCCGTATTTTTTCATCTACCCGCTTGAACGATACCTTCCACTCAGCCCTAGTGAATGCCGGCTGGGGACGCTTGAGCAACGCCACAGGCTCGGCAAAAATTTTAAGCCGAAGCTCCTGTACAAAATAGTGAAGCTCAGCGGCGATTACCGGGTCGTAAAGTTCCGTTTCGCCAATGGCTGTTAAACGCCGGTGCAGAGGTACGACCTGCTCCATCATGGAGCGATCCTTTGGCACATGACCACGCAGCTGCTGCTGTCTGAAATCCAAGCCGCGCAAGTAAAACGGCAGGCTGGGCAAATAACGCCAAGGCGTGACCGCCAGGACATCCTTGGGCACCAGTAAGTCCAACTGGGTACGCATGTCTTTGGCGCTGGGCAGCAATCCCGGAGACTGCATTTGATCAAGCTCGCGAACCAGTTCAAACCGCAATTTTAAAACCTGCTCAAAGGTCTCCAAAGTTATGCGGAATACATCCGCCAGATTGCCGCGCTTTTCTGCCAGTCGCTCCTCAAGCTCAGCATCGGACTTCGGCAGAGTTTGGCCGTCGAAGTAACAGTACCAAGCAACGCCGAGCAGACATTGTTCCGTCAACAGCTGGGCATTACCCATGGACGCGAAATACAAACCCAGTTGTTTGCGCTTGGCCAACTCGCGCCGAAAGAACTGTGCCGGCTTGCCGAGTTTTGTCAGCGCCAGCTGAGCAAAACCAAACCGATTCGCCGCATCGCGTTCTTTGGCCGTTGCAAACACCGCAAGATCCACTTGTTTGGGCGCTTGGGTTTTGCTGTTGACATGAGGTGCATTGCTGATTGGGGCATAACGCAGTCCGGGAAAGCCCATGGTCGGCCCGGCACTGGTTTGCAGCACCACGTGATCGGGCAGGGAATCTGGCAAGGTACGGATATTGGTTTTTTGATACTCGGAAAAATCTGCCCGGGCATCACTTGCCTGTCCTTTGAGTTGCTCTTTTAGGGTCTGCAAGTTTCGGCCTGACGCCAGCACCTTGCCCCTATCGTCAATAACCTTACAAAAAAGACGTAAATGTTCAGGCAAACGCTCCTGATCCCAGTCCTCGGCAGCAACCTGCACCCGATAAAGATCTCGAAGTAAGGAGGCTAAAACCGATAACAAACGCCCCTGCCGATAGGTGTCGCTGCGCAACAAACGCTGAGTCAGCGCTTGAACTTTTTCTGGCATGGGCGCCAGCAGCTTGCGTTTATTTTTAGGCAAAGCCCGCAGCCATTGCTCCACCACAGCGGGTAACATACCAGGTACCGACCACTGCAAGGCCTGATTGCTGACGCTTTGCAGCAGACCGGCTGGAATCGTTACCGAGATGCCATCATCTTTCTGACCCGGAGCGAATCGGTAACTCAGCGACAACGCCATACTGCCAAGATCCAGTTGGGCCGGAAAGTCAGTCTCCGACAGCTGGGTATCCTGACTTCGCAGCATATCGGCTTCGCCGAAAAAAAGTGCCTGCTGAACATCTTGAGACGCTCGTTTAAACCATTGCCGCAAGTCACTAACCCGACACACATGGGTTGGAATCAAACCAGCGTATCGGGCATATAGATCGTCTTCGCTGATCAGCAAATCTCGTCGCCGTCCCTTGGCCTCGGCATCTAGAATCTGAGCTGCGAGCTCTAGGTTGTGGCGCAAAAACTTTGGCGGATCTTGAACCGCCCCTCGCACCAAACCTTCACGAATCAGTTGGTCTCGGCAGAAATCCGGATCGATTTCACGATAAGCCACCGGCCGCCGCTCTGCCAACACAAGGCCATAAAGAGAAATACTTTCAAAGGCTACTACCTCGCCTCGCTTCATACTCCATACCGGATCGCTGCTGCGGCGACGCAGCAAGTGTTGGGCGTTGGCTTCGATCCAAGCACTTTCCACGACAGCGACGCCACGGGCAAATACACGGCGAGTTTCAACAATTTCCGACGCCACAATCCACTTGGGCGTGCGCTTAGCCAGCCCAGACCCAGGAAAGATATTCAGGCGTTGGTTTCGCGGCCCCAAATACTTGCCGCGTTCTTCGTGTTGGGCAATCTGACTGAGGGATCCCACCAAAATAGACTCGTGCATCTGACGGTAATTACCTGGGCTGTCGTTACCTCGCAGTCCCACCTGATGACATATGGTCTTGATTTGCCGATGGAGCTCTCGCCACTCGCGCACACGGACGGGATTTATAAACCGCTTGCGCAGCACCGCCTGCCAACGGTTGTTCGACAGCTCTCCGCGCTGTTGTTCGATCCAACGCCAAAGGTTTAAGTAGGTTACAAAATCCGATTGATCATCCAAGAACATCTCATGGGCGGTATCCGCCGCTTGGGCTTTTTCCATCGGACGCTCGCGCACATCTTGGGCAGCCAGTCCGGAAACGATGATTAACATCTGGGTCAGACAACCCTGCTCGGATGACGCGATAAGCATGGCACTTAGCCTTGGGTCCACGGGAATACGAGACATTTGCCTGCCTCTGGGCGTCAACCGTCCTTTCTCAATGGCCCGAAGCTCTTCTAGCAGGCGCATGGCATCCTTGATTGCCTTAGGCTCGGGTGGATCGATAAAGGGAAAGCGGTTGATGTCGCCGAGGCCCAAGGCCTGCATCTGCAGCACCACGGACGCCAAGTTGACGCGTCTGATTTCCGCATCTGTGAACGCCGGGCGAGACAAGAAGTCTTGCTCGCCATACAGCCGGTAACACACACCCGGCGCGATTCGCCCGCAACGCCCCATGCGCTGATTGGCGCTGGCCTGACTGATGGGTTCAATGGGTAAACGCTGGAGCTTTGATCGATAGCTGTAGCGCGCAACCCGGGCCAGCCCGCTGTCTACAACGTAGCCGATGTTTGGCACGGTCAGTGAAGTTTCAGCCACGTTGGTAGCCAACACGACCCGCCTCCGGGCAGCCGATTGGCTGAAGACCCTGCGCTGGTCCGCAGCGGAAAGTCGAGCATACAACGGCAGTATTTCAAAACGCTGAGCGAAGTGTTTACGCAACTGCCGCGCCGCGTCGAAAATCTCTCGTTCACCTGAGAAAAATGCGAGCACGTCTCTGGCGTTACCCAAGGGGCGGCTGTCAATCTCCTCAAGGACAGCAACTAACTGCTGCTCCGTATCCTCGACATCGTCACGATACTCCACCTGTACCGGAAACGTTCGCCCCCCAACCGCCACTACCGGGGCGTCATCAAAGTAGGCGGCGAACCGGTCCACATCGATGGTGGCGCTAGTAACGATTACTTTCAGGTCAGGCCGCTTTTTCAACAGACGCTTTAGATATCCCAGCAGAAAATCAATGTTCAGACTGCGCTCGTGGGCTTCGTCCACAATGATAGCGTCGTATTTTTCTAGAAAACGATCCTGCCGAATCTCCGCCAACAAAAGACCATCGGTCATAATTTTGACTAAGGTCTCATCGCGGGTTTGGTCAGAGAAACGTACGGCATAGCCCACTTGCTGCCCAAGCTCACCACCGGTTTCTTGGGCAATACGCTGAGCTACCGTTCGGGCGGCGATACGTCGCGGCTGGGTGTGACCGATCATGCCGGTAACACCCAAGCCCGCCTGCAAACAGATTTTGGGAAGTTGGGTGGTTTTACCAGAGCCAGTCTCACCGGCCACGATGATGACTTGGTGCTGCTGTATCAGGGCGCGGATCCCATCCGCCTCCTCACTCACGGGCAAGCCCGGCGCTGGATTGAGATTCAGGTTTGCGGACGACTGCTGTCGACGCGCGAAGAGCGCTTCGGAAGCTGCGGCTAGTGCATCAGCGTCCTCTCCGGCGGGCATGCGAGAAAGTTTGAACACATCGCGACGCATCACTGCGCCGCTTCTAGAGTGTTTCATGGGACCTTTGGATACTCCCAAACGGAACCTCGATCGGGTCCCGAACTATTTGGACAGCTGGCTCATGCCCTCTTCCAATCCTTTAATCGTCAACGGATACATATTCCCGCCGACCAAGTCTTGGGTCATCATCACCGAAGATGAATACTCCCACGTCTCCTGAGGTGTTGGATTTAGCCAGATTACCTTGTCGTAAATCTCGCCGAACTTTTCCATCCACGCGGCACCGGGCTCTTCATTCCAATGTTCTACACTGCCACCGGCATGAGTGATCTCGTAGGGTGCCATGGTCGCATCCCCGACAAAGACAACTTTGTAGTCTTGGCTGTACTTGTTGAGGATATCCAACGTGGACAGACGCTCGCTCATTCGACGACGATTATCTTTCCAGACGGATTCGTAGATGAAGTTGTGGAAGTAAAAACTCTCCATGTGCTTGAACTCTGTCCGAGAAGCTGAAAATAGCTCTTCACACACTTTCACATGGGAATCCATGGATCCGCCAATATCCAAAAACAACAGTACCTTTACCGTATTACGGCGTTCAGGCCGCATCTTGATGTCCAACATGCCGCCGTTGTGGGCAGTGGAACGAATGGTGTGATCAATATCCAGCTCTTCTTCAGAACCCGTACGAGCAAACTTGCGCAAACGGCGTAGGGCCATCTTAATGTTGCGAGTTCCCAGCTCTACGGAATCGTCCAAGTTTTTATACTGACGTTCGTCCCACACCTTTTTGGCTTTCTTTTTCTTGCCCCGACCCACGCCGCCAGGGCCGCTTTGTCCCTGCTGATCGGCATTGCCTTCATCGCCATCCTTGCCCTCTTCACCGGCTTTGGCTTCGGCCTCTTCCTTGGCTTTCTTAAAGGCCTCGATGAGTTTCTCCAAGCCTCCAAGGCCTTCGATCTCTTTTAGATCCTCTGGGGAAAGCGACTTTTCGAATTCGTGGCGCAGCCACTCGTCAGGAATCAAACTCTCCAACAACCCGTGCAGGTCTTCCAAGCCTTTAAAGTAGGCACTGAAAGCCCGGTCGAATTTGTCGTAGTTTTTCTCGTCCTTGACCAAGGCTGTGCGGCTGAGCAGATAAAACTCGTCCAGGTTCGCATACACCAACTGGTACTTAAGACCCGACAACAAATCCAGCAGTTCCCGGATAGTAACCGGGACCTTGTACTTGCGAAGAGTAAAGAAAAAATTGATCAGCACGGTTTAGCCTCGACTGTCACGACGGTTCATAAACGCCAAACGTTCCAACAGGTGAACGTCTTGCTCATTCTTGACTAGGGCGCCATACAAAGGCGGTATGGCTTTGCTAGCATCCCGATTGGTTAAGATCTCGTCTGGAATATCGTCCGCCATCAGCAGCTTTAACCAGTCGATCAGTTCCGAGGTGGAAGGCTTCTTCTTCAAACCGGGTACTTTTCTTACGTCGAAGAAAATCTCCATGGCCTCTTTCACCAAGTCCTGCTTCACCGCTGGGAAATGCACGTCAACAATCTGTTGCATGGTTTCTCTATCCGGGAAGTTGATAAAGTGGAAGAAGCAGCGGCGCAGGAATGCATCCGGCAGCTCTTTCTCATTGTTCGAGGTAATGATCACGATGGGGCGGTTCTTAGCCTTGATGGTCTTACCCAACTCGTAAACGTAGAATTCCATTCGATCGATTTCTTGCAACAAATCGTTGGGAAATTCGATATCGGCTTTGTCGATTTCATCAATCAACAGCACAACCCGCTCTTCCGCCTCGAAGGCCTCCCAAAGCTTGCCTTTTTTAATGTAGTTGCTGATGTCGTTTACCCGATCATCACCAAGCTGAGAATCCCGCAAACGGGATACTGCGTCGTACTCGTATAGACCGTTCACGGCCTTGGTAGTGGACTTGATATGCCACTCCAACAGGGGCATGCCCAAGGATTTTGCGACCTCGATGGCCAACATGGTCTTACCGGTACCGGGTTCACCCTTAATCAGCAGCGGGCGCTCCAGACGCACTGCGGCATCGACCGCCATGCTCAGTTCATCGGTAGAAATGTAGGAATCAGTACTTTCAAAAATCATTCAGAGCTCTCTTTTCCATATTGGCTTGGTGGGCGTGCCGAGCCCCATCGGGGTTAGCGCTTATTCAGCATGTCTCGTCCATCCGTAACTGCCTCCACAAGAAAGCGGCGGCGCCGGAAAAACGTTCTTATACTGAACCCCAGTTGAACATTTGGTTGAACATTTCGGGTTGAATATCTTGCCCTAGGTAGCCACAACGGCACCACAGAGGCCGCCTTACTTTAAAGGAGCAAACGCAACCGGTGCAAGGCACCTTTTCCTTGCATTTGCCCTCTTATGCTTTTTTGAATCCGCTAACGTCCAAGGCTTAACCCCGCAACGTGCTTTACACCGGGGTTCCGCCCTTCGCCTTGGGGGGTACTCCAGAAGTTGATGGTCGTTTTTTTCGAAACGGTAGGTGGCCTAGCAAACAGATCGCCAGCGCTCCGCCGAAGATCATCGGCAGCACCGAAATCATCACTCGCCGCGCCTCTTCCGGCACCCCTTGAGACTGGAAGACCGTTTCGAAAAGCAGCACCAGGAATGCTGGCGCAAAAACGTCTTCGGTTCTTGGCACTGCAACGGGCAAAGTAAATGCCGCGGCAACCGTCACTACCAGCGCCCAGCGCAAGCTGCGCCCGAAGACGCTTCGATTACCGCCAATCTTCGACAGCAGACTGTTCAAACACAGGGCACCAATCAGAGCGGCAGCAGCGATAATGGCCCATGGCGTGGGATAGGTTGCAGTAAATTCCATCATCATTGTTTTCTGTTCTGGCGGCTCCATCGATCCAGCGGCGTATGTCTCCGCCTCATCCTAGCAAATTACATTTCTACCCAACGAATGATCATTTCTTGCTCTTGGTCTTCGTCCACTTCGGATTGGGCGATGACTTTACCCTGAACAGAAATCTCCGCCTCATGCACTGTATCCGGGGACCCGCTCACTAAGGGATGCCACCAAGCTAGCGGCCTGCCCTCCGCAAGGGTTCGGTAAGCGCAAGTTGTCGGCAACCAATGGAATTCGTCTACTTCCCGGTGAGTGAGTACGACACAATTTGGCACCAATTCGTGACGACGCGGATAGGCCGTGCAGCGGCAGGCTTCCTGATCCAACAAGTTGCATACGATCGAGGTATAAAACACTTCCTCCGTATCTTCGTCTTGTAGCTTGATCATGCAACATCGAGCGCAACCATCGCACAGGCTTTCCCACTCGGCGTCACTCATTTGCGCCAGCGACTTTTCTTCCCAGAACGGTTTCATTCGGTCAGGCGTTCGTGAAGTACCGGAGCATTACTCGGTGGCGGCAACTGCAATAGATAGCCGTGTTCTTCCAATGCGACCAAAACGTCAGCCGCCTTCAAGCGAGACATTTTCAACTCCGGTGTAATCACCAGTTCCATTGCAAGAATGGCGCGACCGAACAGCTGGTTTAATTCAGCGGGAAGGTCAGTCAACTCACTCTCGGCGGGCAGGTACAAATAGGTGTCCGCTTTTTTCGCGCTGCGGTACACCACTACCTCACGATACAGCAGAGGGTTATCTGTCATTTTGCATTCCTAACTGTTGCTTCCTTCATTGGATTGCGTCGCCTTGACGACTGATAACCTGGCTAACTCGACAAAATCTGCCGGAACTGATCACCGAGAATTCCATCACGCCAACCCTGAAAGTGTTCGGATAGCTCGGCGCTGGCTAGATAGCTTCGCAAGCACTGTTCCACATCCTTGCGCCGAGCCAGTAGCTCGGTGGCAAAACCCAGGTGGGAAGCGTGATCAGAGGCCACAGCGCGCAGGGCTTTTACTCGGGCGGTTTGGCCGGGTGTCAGGGGCTTCGCCAGCAAATCTGGGAGAGGCGCTTCATTCCCCTTGGCATGGGCGTCCAGCAGAGCTTGCCCGTAACGCTTACCGATATTCTTTGGCAGAAGCCGCTGCAGCGTCTCCGAACTCACTTGGTTTTCTAGGGCCAAGGCCATCAAATGATCATCCCAGACGATGCGATTACGCGGCTGGTCGTAGTGTCGGGCGGCGTTTTCTCGCCAGCGGCACAAGGCCTGCAGCCGAGCTAACTCTCGTTGAGACAACTGCCAAGCACGTTTTACCTGTGCATAGTAGGCACTGGGATCCGGCTCCGCATAGACGCCTCGAGTGCTCATATCTTGCTCAAACCAACACGCACGCCCGCATTGGTCTAAAGCGTCGCACAAGGCTTCATACATCGGGACTAAGTGCAGGACGTCGTCGGCAGCATAGATCATCTGCTCCTCAGTGAGCGGACGCTGTAACCAATTGGAGCGGGTCTCCTGCTTTTCTAGCTCCACATCTACCAAACGTCGCGCTAAATTGGCATAGCTAAGGCTGTAATCCGTGGCCACGAAAGCGTTCGCAAATTGTGTATCAAAGATATTTACAGGGTTGATGCCCAAGTGATGGTTAATCAGTTCCAGATCTTCCTGACAGGCGTGCATGACCTTCACCTTGGTGTCATCTTGCAGATAATCCGCAAAGGGTTGCCAATTTTCGATGGTCAACGGATCCAGCAGGAAAATCTCTGCCCCCGAAGCTACCTGATACAACCCGGGTATTGGATAAAACGTATCGGTACGAATAAATTCCGTATCCAGGCCAACGCATTCTTCCCAAGTCGAGACCGCGTCCGCCAGTTCCTGATCCGTTTCAATCCAAAAGACTGACGTTTCTTCGTCCCTGTATGGCATGGGTCAATGTTCCTCCATCGGTGTATTCGATCTCGCCGCCAAGGGGTACGCCATGGGCAATGCGACTGATGTTTTTTACGTCTTGGCCAACCAGACGACTAATGAAGTGCGCCGTCGCCTCTCCTTCAACAGTTGGGTTGGTTGCTAGGATCAACTCGTCAGGATGCACTTCTTGAATTCGAGCCTGGAGCTTATCTAGGCCAAGCTGCTCGGGACCAACGCCATCTATCGGGGACAGGCGACCGTGTAGCACAAAATAATAGCCCCTGAACCCACCAGCCTGCTCGATAGCCAGTACATCTGCTGGAGACTCCACCACGCAAAGCAGACCGGAGTCGCGTCGTGTATCACCGCACAGTCTACACACCGGAGTTTCAGTAAGGTTTTGGCAAATGCTGCAGCGACGCACATCCTGCATGGCTTGCTGTAAAATCGCACCCAACTGGGTGCCGCCACTACGGTTGCGCTGCAACAAAGTCAGTGCCATGCGCTGGGCACTCTTGGGTCCAACGCCGGGCAGCACTTGCAATGCCTGAATCAGATCGTCAATCAGCGCCATTAAAAGGGCATCTTGCCAAAGGGTAAGTTGAGGCCCGCCAGCATGCCACCACCCACTTCCTGCATTTTTTCCGCCTGAGCTTTTTCCACCCTGCGGACAGTGTCGTTACAGGCTGCTGCCAGCAGATCCTCTAGCACGGCTTTTTCCTCACTGAGAATACTGGGATCGATTTCCACCCGACTGACCTCGTGCCGGCCATTCATCGTGACTTTCACCAACCCTGCTCCGCTCTCGCCCTGCACCTGCATTTGGGCAATTTCAGCCTGTGCTTCTTGCATTTGCGCCTGCAACTGCTGGGCTTGTTTCATCATGTCGCCAAAGTCGTTCATGGTTCGCTAGTGTCCTATCAGGTATGCCCGGTGATTTATTTGCTTAGTGAAGGCGAACTTCTTCGAGCTTGCCGTCAAATTCCGCCAGCAATCCTTGGACAGTCGAATCCTGACGCATGGACTCCTCCGCTGCAGCCTGCCGTTCGGCCAACAGCCGCCCGCGGCGCTGGGCTGGAGTTTCGCTGCCCAAGACTCCCACCCGCATTTCAACTTGCATGGGGTGACCAAGGCAGTCCTCGAGTCCCCGACGGAGGTTGATCACCTGAGCGTCGCTCAGCAACGTGTCGTGTTCAACGCTCAGGACCAGGTGAGCACTGGTTTGATCCAGAAAGTCAGGCACGGAGTGTTCGGCAATCATTTTTGCCACGCCGCCCATATTTAGCTCAGCAACGATGGCATACCAACGCTCTAGGGCGTCCGCATCGGCGGAAGAAAACTTGCCAGTCGTCTGCCGCTCCTCAGAGTCCTCTGCCGCACGCTCTTCAGCCGCTTGATTGGCCTGCGCTTCAACGTGAGGCGTATCACTGGTCTGCTGTTCTGTCCCGGCGTCCGGCGCTGTTAACGTTTGCTCTGGTAAAGCAGCTGCCTGAGCGGGTGTTTCCGGAGCTAAAATCTCTGGCGCTGAAGTCTCTGACTCCAACGTGCCTTCCAAGTGGCTCTGAGGCTTGGTTGCAGCCCGCTGAGAAACCGTATGCTGATCTGACTCTGGGTGAGCTGTGACCGTGCCGCCCGAAGCTGGCTGAACTTGTTTTCCCGCAGGGGCTTCCCCTGACGACTCAGACTGGCCGGACCGAGCGCTCGGGGTGCGTGGCGCCACAGTGCCGTCACGCTCCGGCGTAAAGGCCAGCATTCGCAGTAAGGTCATCTCGAACCCGCTGCGTGGATCCGGGGCAATAGGCAAGTCCCGCAACCCAATCAAGGCAATCTGATAATAAAGCTGTAGTTCATCGGGTAAAAACGGCCCTTGAGCCTGCGCTGTGGCTACCGCCACGGACGCATCGTGCAGGGCCTCCATTAGTCCCGTTAACACATCGGCAAAGTCCGCATTACGTTCGGCTAGCTCGGCGCTAAGCCCGAGCAAGGCCGTGGCATCAGCGCTCTGCAACGCGGCCATCAAGGCTTCAATTTCGTTACGCCCCACCACGCCCAGCATTTCGGTTACGTCGGCTTGTTTGAGCTCGCCTTGGCCAAAAGCGATGGCTTGATCGGTCAGACTCAAGGCATCGCGCATGCTGCCTTGGGCGGAACGCGCGATGACGTCCAGCGCCTCTGGCTCAAAGGTTACTGCCTCGTCGGTGAGCACACCGGCAATATACTCAGCAATGGTTTGGGCAGAAATGTTCTTCAGTTGAAACTGCAGGCATCGGGACAAAACCGTCACCGGCACTTTCTTTGGGTCCGTGGTGGCCAGTAAGAACTTCACATGCTCAGGTGGCTCTTCCAGAGTCTTTAGTAACGCGTTGAAGCTGGCAATGGAGAGCATGTGCACTTCGTCAATTAGATAGACTTTGTAGCGGCCTCGGGTGGGCATGTACTGGGCGTTCTCCAGTAACTCTCGAGTATCGTCAACGCCAGTGCGGGATGCAGCATCCACTTCGATTAGATCGATAAAACGGTTTTCTTTCACTTCGGTACAAATCGAGCACTGACCGCAAGGGGTAGCGCTTACCCCCTGCTCACAGTTCAGGCTTTTAGCCAAGATACGCGCAATAGTGGTCTTACCCACACCACGGGTACCCGTGAACAAATAGGCATGATGAAGGCGGTCATGATCCAGCGCATGGGTCAGCGCGCGGACAACATGGTCTTGCCCTACTAAGGAGGCAAAACCTGACGGGCGCAGCTTTCGTGCTAGAACTTCATAACTCATACCAGCTAGTCTAGCGCTCTACGCCTCACGGCTCCATGTAAGTTGTACATGAATACTAACCATCTGCTGTTTCAGAGTTTTGCCGTTTTCGGACACCGAGGAGCCGCCGGGCTGGCTCCTGAGAATACGCTGCCCAGTTTTCAAAAAGCGTTGCAACTGGGCTGCCGCGGCATTGAACTAGACGTTCACCGCGTCACAGACTACCAAGAACAGATACAGCTCTGTGTAATTCACGACGCCAAGGTGGATCGCACAACGAAAACACGCGGCCGAGTCGCTGATTTCACCGTCGAAGAGTTATCGGCGATGGACGCCGGAGACGGTTATGGCGTGCCCTTACTGACCGATGTCATCACGCTACTCGATAGCTCGCCAGAAACGTGGCTTAACATCGAACTCAAGGGGCAAGGCACAGCCGCACCCACGGCTAGGCTGCTGTGTGAACGGCCAAATCTGCGCGTTTTAGTCTCTTCTTTTGATCACAAGGAACTCGCGGAATTTCGGGCATTAGCACCAAAGTGCCCTGTGGCACCGTTGTTCCACCGACATCGAGCCTCTATTTTGGACACCGCAAAAGCTTTAAGCGCAACCTGTATCAATGTAGGTAAGTCCATGGTGAGCGAAGATTTTGTTACTGCATGCCAACAGGCCGGCTATCCAGTTATGGTTTACACCGTAAACGAACCCGAACAGGCACAACAATTGAAACATTGGGGGGTTGCTGGAATTTTTTCCGATCGACCAGATCTCATGATGCTGCTGCAGACCTGAACCAACGCATCAGGACGACGGCGCCGATCTTTGCGGCAAGATGGCCACGATGTTCGTGCTTTTGAGGAACTTTTCGCCTTTATTGCAGCTGAGCGTTGAAGATGTGTCGACAACACCCCTAGGGAGTGAGATACAATGCCGTCTACCGGAGAGGTGGCCGAGTGGCTGAAGGCGCTCCCCTGCTAAGGGAGTATAGGTTAATCCCCTATCGAGGGTTCGAATCCCTCTCTCTCCGCCATATAAAAAAGGGGCCTTTAGGCTCCTTTTTTATATGCGTATAGGGCGGACTTGGTTCGGTTCCTAGGTTCGATCCGAGTAACGCGCTGGCGCGTTACGACAAATGAGCGTTAGCGAACCCGAAGGGTGAAATCATCGCCTTAAGCGATGATGAATAATCCCTCTCTCTCTCTCTGCATTTTGCTTCGCTGCTCCCCTCTACCCGAGCACTACAGCCCATTCAAAAACGCCAATAGCTCGTCGTTAACCCCCTCTGGCCGTTCCTGCTGTAACCAATGACCTGCACCCTGGAACCGCACACAACTTAGTAAATTCGGAAGACTGTCTTTAAGCGTTTGAATAGCCTCGGGCGTGTTGCCTGCAACCAGATCGTACTCGCCATACAAATACAGGGAGGGTTGTTTAATCGTTGCACCTACGAACGGAGCGAGAAGCCCCGGTATGCGCTTGATGTTCCGGTACCAATTGAATCCGCCAGAAAACCCGGAAGCAGTGATTTCTCGAACGTAGAGGTCCAGATCCTCTTGAGTCAGCCATGCGGGCAGTTGTTCTGGCACCACCAGTTGCTCGGACAAGGTTTGGCCTTTTGGAAAGTGCCCGTCCCAACCCTGCTGGTGTATCCCGTCGGCGACGATGTCCCCGCTAAAGGAATACAGTATGCCCAACATCGAATCTCGGAAGTTGCGCTCCAAGTCAGCCTCAGCAACACCGGGTTCTTGGAAGAACAGGCGGTAATACTCACGATCACCGGCCATCATCGCCATAGCATCATTTAGTGACATGTCATGAGGCAGTGTCATAGGTGGGCTATAAGGTACAGACAACACCCCAACGGCACGAAAGACATCCGGGCGTAGCAAGGCAGCATTCCATGCCACCGGTCCGCCCCAGTCGTGGCCGATCACCACGGCCTCAGATTCGCCTAGGGCCGCTACCGCTCCCACCACATCGCCCACCAAGTTCGTCAGCGAATACGCCTCAATATCACTTGGCTTCGTGGTTTTGCCGTACCCTCTCATATGCAGGGCCACAGCCCGGTAGCCGCTGGAACCAATGGCCTGCAGTTGATGTCGCCACGAGTACCAAGACTCTGGCCACCCATGGCAAAAAATAACCAAGGGGCCTTCGCCTTTTTCGGCATAGTGAATCTCAATGCCATTAGCGTTGAGTGATCCTTCTTTGAAATCCCAATTGGACATATCCGCGCTTCCTTTTCTTATGCTTGTTAAGTGCATGGCATGACGTGTGAACTTTTACAGCCGAACTCCTCGGCCGATCACCGATCTTTTAGATCAAACCGCGCGATTCGATCACCGTGAGCAGACCCCAGCCATACATGCTCCCCCACCGGGGTTGCCACGGTACCAAAGCCAAATGCCTGACTATCAAAGCGCCACACACGTTGTTCACGGAGATCGTCAAGATCCAGTCGGTGAACTGAAAATGGTAGGAAGCAATTGGCTGCCTCCACCGGGCAGCCTTCAAGATATTCCGCCACGGACATATCGTGCTTTGCCGCCCACACAGACCCGTTGGCCATGGTTAGATTGTCCGCTCGCCCGCCTTGGTGCGACCCAACCACGGCACCAGTGCCGAGATCGAACTTAGTGGTAAGACCGGAAAACCAGTAGTTGATGTAGAGCGCAGATGCGTCGGCACTGAGCACAATGCCATTTGGGAAACTGCCCTCGGTCCCGGTAACCTGGCGGAAGCCGTCTGGTAATGACCACTGCCACACCTGCCCGGTATTGGCGCCTGTAAGACCTGCCTGGATCAGTGCTTCAAAAGGCATTTTCCCGTTATACATTTCTGTGACGTAGAAAGACCCTTCTGCAGTGAGTGCTACATCGTTGAATAACGGCAAATGAGCGCCTGAGTTGAGGCTTGGTGCTTCAACACAACCCCGCCAAACTAGTTGCCACAGGCTATCCACGGGCGCTAGCTCGAATAACTCCACGGTTTCAGCAGGCAGATGATTCGTCATCGCCACCATATGCCGACCATCATGGCGTTGGACGATATCCAGCCCGTGAGTGGAAAAGTCCGTCGTAGTTCGAGCACAGCTCGCACTACCCCATGTATTTGCCGCCAGCACAATCTCGACGACGCGCCTCTCCATGCTGCCTAAGTCAGTAAGGGTTATTTCGTTTAAAACCGGATCAGGGATGCCACCAAAACCTGTGGCTAGCAGAAACTTCCCATCGGGGGTGGGCGCCAGATCCTCAGGGTTCTTGTATCCGCACCAAGCGGTAAAGGTCTGATCGCTAGCACAAGGTTCTTGTAAACTTAGCGCTCCAGAAGAAGCACCCAAGCCTTCGTCTGATCCGTCAGCGCAGGCTGCCAAGGCGCCAAGCAAAATCAACGTAACAGCAACTTTCATAGATTCCCTCCTAGGGCACCAAGGTGGTGCAAAGATGAAGTCCTCTACACCATAAAACAAAGCACAGGGGAAAGGGCAATCCTTGGGGCAGTTCCAAGGCTTCAGATCAGTGAGTCACATTTTAGACAACTCTGCCCTTAAGGGGCTGACATCAACCTAGGGTAATCGCTCGATCGGAAAAGATTGTCAGGGGCACTAGGCTTTGATGCAAAACCGCACTGATGGGAAAACGTTCAGGGTCAGCCACTCGCCAAGCGTTTTCTATCACCGACACTTTTTCCTCGCCCGTAATGTGAACGATGATCTCTCGCGCCTGCAGCAGCTTACTCAAGGTCAAACTAACGCGCCGATGGGGCGCCGCCGGCGGATCCACAAGCAAGCAAGCCGCGGGGTTGGCAAGATTCAACCCTTCCTTTAGCTGGGGTGCATCCGGAAAAAGAGAGGCGGTATGGCCGTCGGCGCCCATTCCAAGCACGACAACGTCCAGCACTTGCTCATTGCCCAATGTCTCGTTGAGGTTTTCTATCTGAGCACAGGGATCGTCTCTATCACCGCGTAAGGAGATTAATTCAGCCTCAGCCACCTTGGGCAGCCATTTGCGAAGCTGGCCCTCGTTACTGTCCGGATGATCCTTAGCGACCCAGCGTTCATCAGCCAAGGTCACTCGAATGCTAGACCAAGGCAAATCCGCAGTGCCTAACTGTTGAAAAAAACCCCTTGGTGTTGAACCGCCAGAAACAACCAATGTTGAGCTGTCGCGAAGCTCTATGCCTTCGACCAATTGTTTTTGTACGAAGGCACTAATCGCTTGGTCTAAATCTGCTAACGACTGTTTAGTAATTACCCTGGGGTTACTTGAGTTCTGTAAACCACCGCCACTACTCATGCCAGCTCCGCCCATCCCGACCTATTAAAAGCTCCGACTGGGCTGGACCCTTGGTTCCCGCAGGGTAAGGTTTTACGGTAAGCCGCCGTTGCTCCCATGCGCTGATGAGCTGATCACACCATAGCCAGGACTGCTCCACCTCCTCCCTGCCCACGAACAAGGACTGGTCCCCTCGAATAACATCGAGGAACAAACGCTCGTAGGCATCGGGGATACGCTCGATTCCCGAGGCCGCCAGAAAGTTCAGGTCTAGGTTTTGCTGGATCAAGGCCATATCGCCCTGAATGCCATGCTGCTTGGAGAGCATTTGCATCTCAATACCTTCGTTAGGCTGCAGGCGAATCACCAGTTTGTTCGGCGAGTTTTCGTGAGATGCAAAAATATTGTGGGCGAGGGTTTTGTAGGTAATCACAATCTCTGTGACCTTTTCACCCATACGTTTACCGGTGCGCAAATAAAACGGCACACCGGCCCATCGCCAGTTATCGATAAAGGCCTTTACCGCAACAAAGGTCTCTGTGTCGGATTCGGGGTTATCGGCATCCTCGAGGTCCAAATAACCGGTCATTTCTTCCGCCCGGTACCAGCCCTGGGTATATTGACCCCGCACCACGTGGTCGGCCACCGTATTCTCATCAATGACTCTTAAGGCACGAACAACTTTTACCTTTTCGTCCCGAATGTCGTGTGCGGTCATTGTATTCGGCGGCTCCATGGCCACCAAACACAGCAGCTGCATCAGGTGATTTTGCAGCATGTCACGTAGCTGTCCCACGTGATCGTAGTATGAAAAGCGTCCGTCTATTCCAACGGTTTCCGCCACGGTAATTTGCCCATGATCTATGCAGGTATTGTCCCACTGAGCATTAATAAGCCGGTTGGCAAAACGCAGGGCCAGCAAATTCTGAACCGTCTCTTTACCTAGATAGTGATCGATCCGATAGATACGATTTTCATCGAAATACTGACCAACAGTTTCGTTTACTTCCTTACAGTTTGCGTGATTTCGACCAATGGGTTTTTCCAGAACCACTCGAGAGGCGTCAAACAAGCAACCCGCCTGATGCAGGTTCTGACAAATGCTCTGAAACAAACTGGGTGGAGTTGCGAAGTAAAAAATAGCAACCCGCGCCGGGGTTAGCCGTTGCTTCAAAGCCGCGTATTGTTCGACCTCGGTGAACTGCAAAGACACGTATTCCACACGCCGGCTAAATCTTTCCCACAAGACATCAGACCACCTCGCCTCACCCAAGTAAGCTTGCAGCGACTGCTCTTGGCCAGCCATGAATTGCTCGCTGCTCATATCCTCTCGCGATAGAGCAAGGATGCGTAGGTTCTCAGGCAACAACCCACTGTAATCAAGATGCATCAACGCAGGCAGAAGCTTTCGCCTCGATAGGTCGCCGGCAGCGCCAAATAGAACTAGGTCGACAGAGTCATCCTGCACAGTTTAAAGCCTCCTGATCCAGTCTGGCGGCAGCGATCGCCTGCTGGGTCAAACTGGTCACCTCAGACCAAGCCTGGCGCTTAAGCAAAGCCTTGGGGGTAAGCCAAGAACCGCCCACACAGGACACGCAATCCAATGCCAAGTAGGCGGCGAGGTTGTCAGGGCTGATTCCACCGGTGGGGCAAAAGGTTGTATCGCCAAAGGGACCTGCTAGGGCCTTAAGCGCGGCGATGCCACCGGAGGCTTCAGCGGGGAAGAACTTAAATGCCGTGAAGCCATACTCCAAACCCAACATGATGTCGCTCGCGCATGACACCCCCGGCACCACAGGCATGGGTAAGTCCTTGCAGGCCTTGGCCATGGCGGGCGTTAGCCCGGGAGTAATTAGAAATTCGCAGCCTGCTTCCACTGCCGCATCAAGTTTGCCCATATCAGTGATGGTTCCTGCCCCTACAACAACATCCGGCACCTCGGCTCGAATGCGACGAATGGCCTCAATACTAGCCGGCGTGCGCAGCACAACTTCCAACATCGCAATGCCCCCCTGACGTAGGGCTTGGGCGACGGGAATGGCATGGTCCGCATCAGCGATTTGAACCACTGGTAAAACCGGCGTCATTTCCAACAGGCTATGACTGGTCGTGTTCATAAGACGTTCCTTCGAGGATTGATAATTGTTCCACTTGTGCCAAATAGTTTGCAGCGCCCCGCAGACCAATGTCTGGGGCTGTCACCACATAAACGGGAATAGGCGTTAAAAAACTGCGCAGGCGTCCCTTGGACTCGAACCGACTGCGGAATTCACTTTGTTTGATGATTTCCAGCACCTTGGGCGCGATGCCTCCGGCAATGAAGACGCCGCCCCTAGCCCCCAGGGTTAGGGCAAGATTGCCCGCAAAAGCCCCCAGCACGCGGCAGAACACGTGCAGAGTACGCATGGCCAAAGTATCAGTACCGCTGATCGCTGCCGCGTAGACGTCCTCTGGCCGATGGTGGGCTGGCTCTCGTTGAGCCAGATCCGCCAGGGCTTGGTAAGTGGACAAAATGCCGGTACCAGAGAGCAGGCGCTCATAGGACACCCGGCCAAAACGCTGGATCATAATGTTGAGAATGGCAATTTCCTGCGCATCTACCGGCGCAAAATCGGCGTGTCCCCCTTCGGCTGCAATCACCGTGGCGGTATCCCCAAGTCGAACTACCCCGCAAACTCCCAACCCCGTGCCCGGTCCCAGAACGGCAATCGGTTGATCCGGAACGCCAGAACCACCACCCAGTTGATGCCAGTCAGATGATGTCAGGCCTAGAGTGGCGTATCCAACAGCGGAAAAGTCGTTGATCACATGCACGGCAACACCGCCTAGCTGCCCGGCGATAGCACCGGCATCTATTTCCCACGAACTGTTGGTGAATCTGAGAACGCCCTCCTCCACAGGAGCCGCAACCGCCAAACATGCGCCAAGGGGCTGTTTAGCCCAACGACCCTGTGCTGCGACTTCGTTACAGAACTCGGCAAGTACGTTGGCAAAAACCTGATGCTCGGCCACGGAGTAGTAAACGATGTGATGCAAATCGTCGGTAACTGGGTCCAACACCGCAAACCGCGCGTTGGTGCCGCCCACGTCGGCCACGACGTACCAACTTTGTGGGCGCCCAAGGGCGCTTAACTCTGCCACCTTAGGCCACTGCCTTCTTTGATGCGGGTGTGGCTTGGGACATTGCTGTCTGACCCAGAGAATGGGCTGAGGGGTACAACACACTTGCACCGTCCTCGGCACTGCCTACGGCCTGACGAAACACCCCAAAGAACTCACGGCCAACCCCTAAATCGGCGCTCACTGACGCCACCGCCGTTTCACGCTGATCCATTTCGCTATCTGACACCTCGACACACAGAGTGCCTGCCACGGCGTCCAGTTCAATCCAATCACCGTCGCTTACCCGAGCCAGCGGTCCGCCCACACAGGCCTCTGGGCTTACGTGAATGGCGGCGGGCACCTTGCCTGAGGCACCAGACATGCGCCCATCGGTTACCAAGGCAACCCGATGACCGCGGTCTTGTAGTACGCCAAGAATCGGGGTGAGCTTATGAAGCTCCGGCATGCCGTTGGCCTTGGGTCCCTGAAACCGAACAACCACCACGCAGTCACGGTTCAACTCGCCCTGATCGAATTTCCCCTGCAACTCGTGTTGATCATCAATAACCACCGCCTGAGCGCGCACCTT